>Ga0207720_100082_pt1 | contig 98062 bp, 96 predicted proteins | sample A23P2SouthBayCA_2_FD_187751 | JGI IMG/M metagenome (GOLD analysis project Ga0207720, IMG submission 187751) | Aerobic enrichment media microbial communities from Eden Landing Ponds, California, USA - A23 E3 (2) (SPAdes) | ecosystem: Environmental > Aquatic > Marine > Unclassified | place... | reverse complement strand
TGGGCAATGACATCCAGCTTGAACTGCTTGGTGTACTGCTTACGTGTTTGTTTTTGTCCCATTCGTCTGTGATTTGATTACCCGCAATGTACCTTAACTGGGTGTCTACTCAAATGTAGCAAGTTCACTGATATTTACCGAGGGTTCAAACGCCTCCCTCTCCGCACTTCTTTTTTAGATATTCGGAGCACAGGCACAATTTAAGACTTCGTTGATCAGGCTTGAGATAAGCTTGCTCAACGAAGTCTTTTTTATTTTTACAATACCTGCATAATTGCGCTTTTTGCTAGTCAGGATTTGAGAGAGTAGGCTCATCAGACGGTATATATACGGTTATTCTTCAAATTTTGTGATTCTCCTAAATAGATACTTTTTTAAGAAGCGAGAGACAAGAATAGATATCAAAGAGACAGAGGGTATTTTGCTTAGGAAAATAGTAGGCAAATCAATATCATCGGACTCCGATTTGAACGAGCAATAGATTTCGAGGTTTTTTCATAACGCCTCGAATTTAGCGTTCGGTATTATACTCTCATTCTAAATACAAACGGGATAAATTTTAAAGAGGATCATTTACAGATGAAAAAAACGCTGCATCTATTAGCATGTCTTGCACTCGTTGTGGGTGTTTGGGCATGTGAACAACCCAAGGCCCCCGATTTTAAACTAAATCATGAAATAGAAGCTCCACTGACCATAGAAAAAACGTATCCCTTTTTGGGAAAAAGTGAGGCGCTGATCGATACTACCTCCGAGGATTATGTCGATCTGTTTTCGCCCGATGCGAATGGTTTGGTGCGGATTACCAAAGAGCAAGACTTCGATTTTGGTGATCTCAATGATGCTATTCCAGAAGTAGATGCTGATCCTGCATCAGTAGATGCGGATGTCGGTGAAATATCGTTGACCAACTTTAACTCCGGATCAGGTAACGTCGGTACCGCTGGATTTACCGATATTACTGGTTCACAGGTTGTATTAAGTAAGGGAGATCCAGTGCCAGCAGGCTCAACACCTGGAACGGTTGAAATTAACTTTAGCACTGATTATTTCCAGAGTGCCGTAATTAAAGAGAACGGTGCCTTGCAGTTGACGATAACCAATCAGCTTGGATTTGACATAGATGTGTTGAACCTAACTCTTCAATCGGGTAGTAACGATGTGGGATCCACTACTGTGGGAACAGATGGTGATTCAAATGATAACTTTGCTCATAATACTACTGAAACTGTACTACTTGATGTTCCTGCCAATGTTTCGGCAACTAATCCTCTTGAGGACATTAGTGTTGATATTACCGCCAACTGGAATTCACAGACGATGAAAGATGACGGTGGTAATCTTATCGTCAATGATGTTATTGGTCAAGGTCTGGTTGCCTCACAGGTGACTGCAGCTGTGGAATCACAATCGTTTAACGATTCGGGAAGCTCGACCGTAGATCAGAGTAATTTTGAGTTCAGGAACCCTGATTCCTACGTCAAACTCAGCAATGGTGATCTGGACGTAAATATTAACAGTGAGTTAAGCATTGCGGTCAACTCCCTGGATATAGCTTTTCCTGATATTGTAGATGACAACGGTCAGCCGCTCAAGTTGCCTACTATTAATGTTTCAGCAAACGGCAACTATTCAAACAATATCGATCTTTCGGGCTACCGCATTAAGGCACAGAATGGAACAGTGCGCTATACTATTGATGCAAAAACTGAAAATACACAGAATGGTTCCGGATCTGGTATGCGTACTATCAGTGAAACTGATGGGCTGATTGCTGAAGTTGATCTTAATAATCTTCAAATCAGTGAGGCTAAAGGATATGTGGTGCCGAGAGTAGTTATGCTGAATACTGATCAGACGAATGATGGCAGAGAAAATGTTGATGTTTTCAATAATGATGAAGCGGAATTGACCAATATTGATGGGATGAGCGATCTTTCGGATCGCGTTTCAGATTTAACTTTTGAGAATCCTACGCTGCGAACTCTTTACAACACCAATCTCGGCGTCAATACGACTATTTATGCAATTATTGCCGGGACGGATGCTAAGGGGAATACCACCTATCTGACTGGCAAGTCTGGATCAAAACATGAGGTAACGAGTAGTGAAGTGCCCAGCCAACTGGAGGTCAATGGTCAGCCGGCTGATGCCAGCAAGTTAATCAAGTTTGCAATTGATACAGCTGAAAGCCCGAGTGCTCAACAGGGAGAGGAAGGAGACAATGTCTTTAATACAGATCTGACGACGATCTCCAAATTCTTCAGCAACCTGCCTACTAAGATCCGATTCGTGGGAGTTGCCAAGGTTAACAAGGAGGAGCGTTCCGGAATGATTGTAAATCCGGTTATTTTTGATCCGAAGTTATCTTTGGATCTGCCGCTGAACTTTTCGGCCGATGGCGCCACCTTCAAGGATACCCTGGATGCGGATCTCAGCGACTTGCCGGACGGGAGTTCAAAACAGAATATCACCGGGGCAACGTTGAAGTTGAACTACACAAACGCGCTGCCACTCAATCTGGATTTAGTAATCACTATGCTTGATGAAAATGGTCAAGAGGTTACCCACAAAGGGGATATAACAGTAGATGGTGCTAGTGTTGGCAACAACGGCTATGTCAGTGATCCTGCCCAGAGCAACGTACAAATTAGTTTTGATGAAGATGAGCTCAAGGATCTTCACCGCACCCGCAGGATGATGTTGGATGTGACTATTAATACACCTGAGAAACAAGCCGTTAGTATCAAAGCTGATGATTCTGTCACCCTGCGAATAAGAATGAAAGCTGACATAACTTCTACAGTAAATTAAATGCATTATCCTATGAAATTTCTGAAACAATCATTCATCCTTTTAGTTACGATTGGAATTACTCTGGCTTCGGGAACGGCTGTTCAGGCGCAATCGGGTCACTTCTCGGCCAGCAGCCTAAGTATGGGGGGAACGGGTACGGCCTATTTGGATACCTATCATGCAAATTTCGTAAACCCGGCCAACCTGATGCTCAACAGTGATTCCAAGCCCAGCATAAGTGTTGGAATACTGGGCGGTATTTCTGCTACAGCCGGGGGACCACTAATGAACATCTCAGCATATAATAAACATTTTACAACGGGCGAAGTTGTAAATGCTCCCAATGCATTGAATGACTGGTTTGGTCCGGATGCAGCTACTTCCAAGCGAATGGCTTTTGAAAGTGATATCATTCCCATTGGTTTGTCTTGGCGCGGTGATAAAATGAGTTTTAGTCTGGCACTTCGAAACCGGTCTATGATTTCGGCATCCATGAACCGAGGATATGCAGAAGTGATGCTATCCGGAGTGACGCAAGAGCGGTTTTCATCACCCAAACCTGTTAATTTTAGTGGTAGTGGTGTCATGTTTAGCGAAGTTTCGGCAGGGGCTTCCCTCAAATTGCTGGAACTACCATCATTGCTTGGCATAGGAGAAAATATTAAGGTATATGCTGGAATTGCACCGAAGTATCTTATTCCACATCAAACGTCTAACCTCGATTTTAATTCAACTCTGCAGGTAACGGACAATCAAATTGTCCATGACTTTGAGTATACGTTCAAAACGGTCGGCAATTTAACCGGCCAGTTCGAAGACTATTACAATGCGAGCCAGGACGATAATTTTGATGGTTCACTCGGTGACTTTATAGAACCGGATGCCGACAGCTTTGGCGAAGTACAGGGTTCTGGTTTTGGTGTGGATCTCGGTGGTACTATCGAGATGGATTTAGCAGGCCCGCTGGAACAAGTGTTTTCTTTTATGAAGGGACCAAAGAAGCTTCGCGTAGGATTGTCTATTACTGATCTTGGCAGTATATCCTACAGCAATAATGCTGGCACCTTTAGCAATAATGATACGTTTACCTGGGATGGTGTTGAATTTAAGGACGGTTTCGATGAAGCCCTGGCAGATAGTATCTCAAAAGAGATTTACCTAAATTACCAGCCGGGTTCGAAAGATGAAATTACCCGCCAATTACCCACCAAAGTTAGCCTGGGGACTCATCTGCAGGTTGGTAAGTTAGGAGTCGCCTTTGATTTGCAAAAAGGGGTAAATGAAGTAGGAATGAACAGCAAGCGTGTTGCCTTCGGTATTGGGGCAGAATACAAGTTATTCAATATTATTCCTTTACGCGCTGGATATCGGACGGGTGGATTGACATCATCCAGTATTACGTTTGGAACCGGCCTTGAACTGCGCAACTTTGAACTTACCGTAGGTGCTCTTTCAGTGCCTAACTCCGAAAACCGGGGATCAGGAATCGGCGGTGCCTGGAGCGGTCTTTTATTTAGGTTCTAGACCTCATCGTCTAAATACTGCTGCACATCAATAAATTTGTGCTGTATAGCTTTGTGAAGCATGTCAGAGCTGTCCATGATAGTAATCCGACCGGGCAGCTCTTTTAATATTGGATGATTGGTGTTGTGCAGTTCAACATAAAGCTCGGCATGGGGATTGAGCTTTTTAATACGGCTAACCACATGCAGTGTTTTCGTATCAGGATCGCTAAAGCGGTTGTTTGAAAATACGAAAATAGTACCCGCCTTACTGATGTTGGCCCGTTGCAAAACATCGGGACTAATTGGTTCTCCATAGATGAATGAGTGCTCTCGGTAAGGGGTGCGATTGACGAGAGAGCCAACGATAACCACATTTCTGTTTTCGTAAAGCTGGCGTTCTTTAATCTCCTGGATCAACTCATCGGCAAAAGCCGTGTATTCGCAAATTACAACATGGTCTTCAAAATCAACCGAGCCACGGCCGCGCTCCTCTTCTTCAAATTTATGCTGGATTACTTGCAGAATGATGGCAATAATATGGGTGTAGCCAAATAGACCGATAGCAATAGCAATCATTCCTGCAACACGACCTGCAGTAGAGTAGGGCACAAGGTCGCCGTAACCGACTGTGGATGACGTTACAAACCACCACCAGGCTACATCACCAAAATGTTGGATGGTTGATTGTTCCTGCTCGTAAATCCAGAAGATGGTAGTTGTTACGATGAAGCTGCCGGAAAGCAATACCACCAGAAACAGAATCTGCTTCTGCAGATGCGTCTTACTGGGGGGCTGGCTCGAATTGTTGAACATAAATGATCCCTTGCACTGTTTGTGATGAATTATTTATGCCAACCTCTCTTTTTTGCCGTACTTAGTCAACCAGACCATCAATAGTAATGCTTTATTGATGAGAGGTAATTAATCCTTAAAGCGGCTGATGTTCACTTCGGGATACAGTGCTGTATCGTTGACAAGATGATCTGCATAGTGTCTTGCAAGGTATTTGCCGTAGAGCAGTCCTTTTGAACCGAGGCCGGTAAACACATGTAGATTCTTATGCTTGGGATGTTCGCCCAGTATAGGTTTGTAATTGGGAGTAGACGTACGAACACCGGCCCACTGATCTACTACTTTTGATTCTTTTTCAAGCTCAGGTAGCGTCCGATGCATTCGTTTGCGCAGGTAATCCTCACCGCCTTGGTCGGGATTCAGATCCTCAAAATCGTGTTCATAGGTACTCCCCTGCACAAAGGTATCTTCTTCATCCAGCCGGGCGATATATCCCAGGCTGGAGATGGAGTGTGAAAAGGAGAGAGGACCACTTGCAGCTTTAAACTTTGCTACCTGTCCTTTGATGAGATTAATAGGCAGCCAATCCCAGTATTTTGATTGAGGAGTATAGTGCCCAGTAGCAAAGACGAGGTATTTTGTAGCAATGGTGCTATCACCAAGTTCAACATGCCACTTTTTATCGTGATGAATCTCTAGTGGTTGCTGGTTGGTCAAAATGTTAATTCCCTCATCCCTTAGCCATTGCGCATAGGCTTGAACATACTTGCCAACATCTACGGTAAGCCCGATGGGCAGCCACAGCCCACCGTCTACACATTCGATACCTGGATGAATTTCTTTTATTTCACTTTCGCTTTTCCACTGGCACCAGCCGGATGGCCAGGTTGTTTTTTCATGTTGGTTTTTCATTTTTCGGGCCATCTTTTCAAGCAGGGCAGGACGAAGTAACCCATTGTTCAGGTAGAACCTCTCATTAGTTGTTGCCTGTATCTTCTCGAGATTCTTGGCAATGGCTTTATAGCACTGCACCGCCTTCCAGGATTTTTTAGCCCTGCGGCCCGTGGCGGGATTTACAAGCCCACCGGGCGTACCGGATGCGCCGGAGGCCAGTGCATTTTTTTCAATAACAATAGATGAGAGGTTGTGATCGGTAAGAGAATCGGCAAGGGATAAGCCCGCCAAGCCTGCTCCAAGGATACAAAAGTCAGCGTGCTTCATCTTTATTTCAGTAACTTTTTGGAGCTTACTTTTTTAGCTCCGGCGTTCAACATTTCAGTCCATGCCTGATCGACTGATCCTTCGATGTCGATTCCTTTGACCGCATCTTCAACCACATACACATCGAAGCCCTCCTTGACCCCATCGACAACCGACCATTTTACGCAGAAGTCGGTGGCAAGTCCTACAGCATAAATCGTGTTGATGCCGCGCGCCTCAAGGTATCCGGTGAGCCCGGTGGTGGTTTCATCATCATTCTCATAAAAGGCTGAATAAGAATCGATTTCTTTGCGAAAGCCCTTGCGGATGATCAGCTGTGACCGGGTCGTTTCCAGATCGGGGTGAAAGTCGGCTCCGGGGCTACCCTGCACGCAATGGTCGGGCCAGAGTACTTGCTGGCCATAAGGCATTTCAATGGTTTCAAAAGGCTCTTTTCCCTCATGAGAGGATGCAAAAGAGGAATGTCCAGCGGGATGCCAATCCTGCGTTTGAATGACCACATTAAATTGCTTGGAGAGTTCGTTGATCACGGGCACAATCTCGTCGCCGTCGGGTACTTCCAATGCCCCGCCGGGACAGAAATCATTTTGAACATCAACAATTAAAAGTGCTTTCATAGAGTTGCAATCAACTTTTTTGCTTTAGACTTTGTGTGATATTATCTCGAAGATCCATCAATTTTTTACTTATCCCCACTTTGTAAATATGAGGATTGTCGAATCGTTTGTGCTCGGGATTTAATTTCTCGAGTCGTTGTTTGGCATAGGCTGCGCTCTCGGTGGGAGAGGGAAGTTCATGGAGTTGCTCACCGTTTTCGAGCAAGGGATGAAGAAGTGGTTCTGAGTTAAAAGATGATACTGTTGAATGTTTGGCAGGATAAAAAGGGTGGTGTATTACATTTGGTTTTGTTTCTTCAGCCAGTACAATACCATCCCCATAAAAATTACCGTCGCTGTCAAAGTAGCGCAGCACTTTTTTGCGTCCGGGTAACGTAATTTTTTCAATATTTTCGGAGAGCTTGAGTTTGGGCTGGCCATTTACGGAGCCCAGTTTGTAAACGCCATCGAGGGCCGGAGATTCATGGCCGGTAACCAGACGGGTACCCACGCCAAATAGATCGATGGGGGCATTCTGGCTTAGCAAACTTTTAATGAGTCGTTCATCCAGCTGGTTGGAGACAGCAATATTCACATAGTCTAATCCGGCGTCATCCAGTTGTTGGCGGGCTTTGCGGGAAAAATATGCTAGGTCACCGCTGTCGAGACGGATTCCTTTCATTTTATAGCCTCGCTCTTCGAGCTCTTTGGCCACTTTTATGGCATTGGGCACGCCGCTGGCCAGCGTATCGTAGGTGTCAACCAGCAGGATGCAGTTATCGGGATAGTACTCGGCGTATTTTCGGAAAGCGGTCAGCTCATCCTCAAACGACTGTATCCACGAATGTGCCATAGTGCCGCTGGCCGGAATGTTATGAACAAAGGAGGAGTATACATTGGATGTCGCCTCCACGCCGCCGATGATCGCGGCTTTGCTTGCCTGAATCCCGCCATAGCCCTGGGCGCGTCGCAGTCCAAAGTCGAGCACTTTGTGATCACCAGCAGCATATTTCATTCGGGAGGCCTTGGTGGCAATCAGCGACTCGAAATTGAGAATATTCAGCAGCAGCGTTTCCAGTATTTGTGCCTCAATAATGGTGCCTTCCACGCGTACAATGGGTTCGCGGGGAAATACAATTTCACCTTCTTTGGCAGCATAAATATCGGCGTTGAATTCGAAGTCACGAAGGTAGTTGAGAAACTCAGGCCTAAATCCCTGTTCGGCCAGATATTGCAGTTCATCTTCATGAAATCGAAACGATTCCAAGATTTCCAGTAGGTCCGAAATGCCTGCAAAGACAACATATCCGCCCTCGAATGGGATATCACGGAAAAAGTAGTCAAAGCAGGCTCGTTCGCCATGCCGTCCGGACAAAAAGTAGCCCTGAGCCATCGTCAGCTCATAATAATCAGTATAGATGGCCGGGCGCTTTAAAATTGACTTCGCTTCTTTGGTATCAACCAGTGACATAATAATTGGTCTATTGAAAAATACGCTCAAAGATACATAATACAATGCTTAAGGTGTAACCGTTCTGATCAATTACAGGGCTATCCGCGGAAGTTTTTGCGCTTAATGTACTTCTTGATCTTCTTGTTACCCAGCCACACTTTTTGGTTGCTTTGAATGCTTACAAGTTCGAGGTTCACAGTGTAAAAGATGGCCAGTTCTTTGCCACTCACCGACTCATCTACAATGGAGTTGATGTTGCCTATCAGCATGTAGTCGGCGCCAAGTTCTTCGCCCAGCTTTTTGATTGTTGCATCGGATGCATTTTCGAGCTGGTCGTAGCGTTCATCGCGAATGTCATTGCGTTCTTGACGGTCAGCCACTACCGAAACCTGCCCGGTATTGACAAAAGCGCGTTCCATCTCTTTGGTAAATACTTCAGCGTCGATGTGTTCCATTGTTTCGTTACGTACGCGTCCTACGATAACAATTGGTGCTTTTTCATGTTTGGTTCGGAATTGAACAAGCCAGAGTTTTGAGACGACATCAGCAATCATGTCTTCAGCCACGTAGCGGGCGTCAGTGTCATTCCAGCGTCCGGATAAATCGGTTTGGGTTTCTGGTGAAACACCCTCTACTTTTTGAGAAGGAAGACATCCCGATAAAGCAAGCAGGCCTGAAAGTGTGATATATAGTATTACGTTTTTCATGGTTTTTTTGTTGGTGATTCCATACCGAATCAATTCCAGTAAAGTGATTCGATAAGGGTTAGTTTATTTTGTGGGTTGATGGTTGCCGTTTGTTTTTCGCTAAATAGTAACGAGCCATTGGTGTCGTAGTAATTGATAGCAAAGTGATGCGTGCCGGTCGGCAGCTTAAATACGGTTGCGTATGCACGTCCCGGCATGGTTTGCCAGCCGCGGAGATCCGCCTTCTCGGTTAGTTCCTGACCTACAATACCAAGCACTTGGGTAAGTCCGCCCAGTAACGCACTCTTTTTCTCGGTTTTTTTGGTGATTGTCCGCGTGCCCATCGCTTTTAGGAAAGCTCGCACAAACGTTCGGGCGTAGATAATGGGCTCCTTTACTTTGTAGACTTCTTCAGCTACCCAATCCATCTCTTCGATAGGAGTAAGAGGCACAAGCAGGGAGTCATCCACAGAAATTTTCACATATTGTACGATAGAAGGATATCGACGTAGCGAAGGAAGCGAAAACTTAAGGTACATACCGGGATCATCCAGCCATAAACGAATATCACTTTGCCGTTTTTGTGGCCCGCGTCCGCTAAATCCGGTAACAAGCACGTTATATTCGTCGGCTTTTGTAAGCAATTGCAACGGCTCGGAATCTACCAGCTCTTTTGAATATATGCCTGGCTGATCCACAAAAGCCTTTTGCATATTTTCATAGGATATGCGTGCATCATCCGGCTTGTTGGATTTGGCAAATAATACAGTTGACAGGTAGTGGGCTAGAGCACTGTTTTTACGTTGCTCTTGCCGGTGTTCCAGCTGGCTTGTTGGGTGGTATCAGCTTTTGAAAGGGCTTCTACTAGTCCCTTGAACTTAATGTTAAGCTGGCCGAGTTTATAAGATACCCGTCGGGATTCAATCAATGCTGCTTCCAAGTCATGCATGTGCAGGTAGTTTAGCGACTTGAATACATTCAGGTACACATCCTCATAATCTTCGCCGTCATAGGCCAGGGCATTGTCGTTAATGACAAAAGACTGTACGCCACGGCTGACACTTTTAGTAAAAAGCTCATTAATTTTATCCTCGGCATCTGAAAATGAAGCGTTACTTGATTGGTACTGTCCCGCAAAATGAAAGGCCGTTGCCTGTTCCAGGTTGAGAAGTACGGCGTCTTTGGACCGGTATACCTCTTTTCGGGAAAAATCATCCAGTAGCTCCACTGATTTCTTGAAATCACGAGAAGCAAAAGAGCTACGTAGCGACGACTGGGCAGAATCTAAATGGTACGCCGTACGGCATCTATAGCGATAAGCAGCAGTCTCTCTGATTTAATATGAAAACGAAAAGCGGTCATGCCCAATGATATTTAAATTATAATTTACGATTTTTCCCAATTTGTTGCTGCGTTTTCTCTTGATTAGTTTTGATAGCTTTATACGATTTCTTTTGAAATCGGTTGCTGATATATCTCAAAAAGGCGATCGAAAATTTGTATCTTTGCCTGAACTTAAATTTTAACGATCTAGATAATTTGTGAAGCATTACCAATGGGTTAGCGCAATTCTTTGTCTGGGCGTTTTACTGGTTGGGAGTTGTGCAACCCCTTCATCACCCACCGGCGGGCCACCCGATAAGACAGGACCCAAAATTATCAAAACGGAGCCACAGACTGGCACTACCAATTTCTCGGGGCGGACGATCACGCTGCATTTTTCAGAGTTTGTCCGACGCTCAACACTGCGTAAGTCTATTATTGTTGAGCCCGATATTGGTATCAATTATGAGCTGGATTGGGGGCGAAAGTCCGTCGAAATTGTCTTTGATCGCAAGATTCCTGATTTAACGACACTCATTGTTACCGTCGGAACGGAGTTCAGTGATATGAATGGCAATAAGATGTCCGAATCCCATAAGATTGCGGTATCCACCGGACCCGAAATTGACAAAGGTAAACTATTCGGAAAGGTCATTAATGCCCAAACTGGCGAAGGTACCGACGGGGAGCGTGTCCTGCTGTATCGTGAGCCCTATGATTTAAGCCAGAAGGCTAATTACATTGCTACCACGGATACGGCTGGCGTATTCCAGTTTTCGTACTTGAGAGAGGGAACCTACAAGGCTTTCTGGGTCCAAGATCGTAACCGTAATAAAATTTGGGATAAACAGCAGGAACAGGCTCAGCCGTTTGGTCAAGAGTTTTTTGAGCTGGAAGAAGCTGCTGCTGATACTCTTGGTACTGTATATACTACTTCTGTGGATACGACTCAGCCTTCGGTACAGGGCATTGGGCTCTTCTCATCCCGCCGCCTGCGGATGCGGTTCAGCGAAAATATTGTGCTTACGGATAGTGCAGCAATATCCGTGACTGATACATCGGGTGTGCGATTTACATCAGCCATTCCACTGTATATACAACCGAACGACGCCTATATTCTGTTTGCGCAGAGCCAGCGATCGTTGTCACCTAAATCATCTTACAGGTTGGGAATGTCCGGTATTGTTGATGCTTCGGGCAATCGCGTTACTACAACAGGACAAACGTTCACCGGTTCTGCCCAGAAGGATACCACCAAACAGCGAATTATCAAACGCAATAATTTGTCAGGATACTATCCCACGGATACCATAAAAGTTACTTATGCGAAACCCATCGACGAGCCGGCCATTCGCGACTCTCTGAAGATTGTAGCAGGTGATACGTTGTTAACAGAGTGGCCCAATGTTGAGATTGAGCACAATGTGCTATCCATTGCTCCAAAAGAGCAGTGGGAGGACGGCCTGCAGTACGAAGTACGCGTCTGGGATCCTTTTATAGAAGATTTTCGCAAAGTCCAGCCCCAGATATGGCACAGCTCACAGATGGGAAAACTTAATGTAATGACAGAAGATTCAACGGCTCAAAATGTAAGATTGGAGGTCATAAACGAAGAATCCGGCATTCGACGAGATACCACTTTTTCCGGTCAGGTAGAAATCACTCAGTTGCCCCCGCTCCAATACAAAGTTGTTGCCTACAAGGATGAAAATGGAAACAACGTTTGGGATTTTGGGCGGGTATCACCTTATGAAGTGCCCGAACCCTACTATATTCGTAAGGGTACACCAGTTAAAAAAGGACTCACTGCAGACTTAACGATAAGCTTGAATAATTAGTGCAGAATCAGTAGTTCAATTGTTTCATGAAGAAAAAGCTTAAAAAAATAACCCCGTTAATTAGCATCCTCTTCTTCGTGGTTGCGCTCTGGTTTCTCAACCAGAAGCTGCAGAAGTATGCACTATCGGATATTTTAGCGCAGTTATCGGCCATTCCCAATCACTATATTTTATTCTCTCTGCTGTTGTCTGCTTTAAGCTATTTGCTACTTACTGGCTATGATGCGTTGGGCGTTCATTATATCGGAGAAGAGCTTGGTGCGGGAAAGATTGTGCGTGCCGGTTTCGTGGGCTATGCCTTTAGTCATAATATTGGCCTGGCGCTCATCACAGGCGGATCGATCCGATATCGTATTTACTCGGCTTGGGGATTTTCGGGGCTGCAGGTTACCCAGATTGTAGCCTTTAGTGCATTCACTCTCTGGATTGGCTTTTGTTCTGTGGCGGGACTGGCGTTACTCTTCGCGACGCCTGATTTACCCAGTGGCGTTGAACTGCCATTTGTATCATTACGTGTACTGGGAGGTATTTTGCTGGTGATGGTCGTAGGCTATGTGATCGCCAGTGCAAAATTTAAGGATGAATTTTCGTTCAAGAGCTGGACATTTAGATTTCCCGACCTCAAACTTTCGCTGCAACAGGTTTTTATTGCTTCGATCGACTGGTTGCTGATGGCTTCGGTGCTTTATGTGTTGCTGCCGAGCTCAAGCAACTTTTTCAGTTTCCTGGGAGTATTTATGCTGGCCCAGATCGCTGGTCTTTTCAGCCAGGTGCCCGGAGGGCTGGGCGTATTTGAATCGGTGATGCTGGTGTATCTTGGTAATTTTATGCCCGGCTCAAAAGTGCTTGGTATTCTTGTTGTATATCGCATTATCTATTACATCCTGCCGTTACTGGCTGCTCTTATTGTGCTTGGCTATCAAGAATACAAGGTAAACCAACAGAAAGTGGCAGAATTTCGCGAAAAGGCGGCGAACTGGGTACCTCGCGTTGTTCCCCAGGTGATGAGTTTCTCGGTATTTATTGGGGGTGCCATATTGCTGTTCTCGGGAGCTTTGCCGTCTGAGGTGCCTCGTATGCAGTGGCTGCAGCATTTTATTCCGCTGCCGGTCATTGAAATGTCGCACTTCCTGGCCAGCTTAATAGGAGCGTCTCTGCTGGTGTTAGCCAGCGCACTTCAGCGCAGAGTACAAGGGGCTTACCACTTAACTATCGGGCTTCTTGTTTTTGGGATTATCGTTTCGTTGCTCAAAGGAGCTGATTACGAAGAAGCTTTGATGCTGGGGGTGATGCTTATTGCTATGGTGCCATGTCGTGAAGAATTTCATCGGAAAGCATCGTTGATAAGCCAAGTATTTTCAGCGCGTTGGTTTGCCTTGATTGCAATTGTGCTTACTAGCGCTGTTTGGCTGGGGATTTTTTCCTACAAGCATGTGGAGTACTCCGAGAATCTCTGGTGGGAGTTTACGTTAATGGGAGATGCGCCACGGTATATGCGAGCTACGGTTGCGGCATTGGGATTTGCCATTATCGTGGGATTAGTGAAGCTGCTGCGTCCCAAAGGGAAAGAGACGGATGAGCCGGCCGAAGGCGAATTGGATGTAGCTCGTAATATTTTGGAAGGATCTAAAAAATCGATCTCAAATCTTGTTTTGCTGGGAGATAAAGAATTGCTTGTCAATCAGTCCAAGAGCTCGTTTATCATGTTTACCCGAGAGGGCAACAACTGGGTAGCCCTGGGTGATCCTGTGGGACCGCAGTCGGATGCCGAAGAGATGATTTGGGATTTTCGTGACGAATGTACTGATGAAGGTTGCCGACCTGTATTTTACCATGTAGGCAATAAGTATCTGGAATATTATGTCGATCTTGGATTGACACTGTTTAAGCTTGGAGAGGAAGCCAGGGTTCCACTAGAAGAGTTTATTCCCAAACCGGATGTAAACCATACGTTATGGGATCGATACAAAAAGTTGCGTAACGAAGGATACGAATGGGAGATACTTCCCAAAGAAGCGTTGCCTGATTATTTACCCGAACTGAAGGCTATTTCAGAAGCAAATATTCAGGATCAAAATAGAAAGGAACGCGGCTTCTCGGTCGGCTATTTTGATGAAGAATACCTCCAGAATTTCCCGGTCGCAGTAGTAAAAAAAGATGGAGAGTATCTGGCATTTTCCAATCTTTTATTAGGGGCGGATAAATATGAATTGGCCACTGACTTGTTACGATATCGTCCGAGTGCTCCTGATGGTATCATTACTTTTATGCTGATTGAGACTATGTTGTGGGGTAAAAAACAGGGGTACGACTGGTTTAACATGGGAATGGCACCACTTTCGGGAATGGAGGAGCACGATTTTTCCCCGGGCTGGAACAGGCTTGCTGATTTTGTGTTCACTTATGGTGAAAACTTCTATGGTTTTAAAACGGTCAGAGCATATAAAACTCAGTTTAACCCGGTGTGGGAACCTAAATTCTTGGTTTGTCCCGGAGGATGGGCGTTGCCAAGCGTACTTTCTAATCTTACCAATATTGTGTCTGGCGGATTTTCCAACCTGGTAAATAAGCAGTAGGCACTACTTTTAATATTCAGCACAGTAAAACGTTTTTAAAGAAGTCCGTATGCTCAAAAAATTGGCTTAAATTTGTTACCTTTCTGATCTACGAATCATCAATGAAAAGAATTTTTGTATGTCTGAAGATACCCTGACATCCGACCAAGCAAAGAAAAGCGAAGTGGAAGAGCAGTCTAAATCTCAGCAGTCTGAGGGGCCGGAGGTTTATGAAGCAGAACACAAGATCCGGTTTGTGACAGCGGCCAGTTTGTTTGATGGTCACGATGCGAGCATTAATATCATGCGTCGCATTCTGCAGAGCAGTGGTGCTGAAGTGATTCACCTGGGACATAACCGATCGGTGCAAGAGATTGTAGATTGCGCCATCCAGGAAGATGTGCAGGGCATTGCCGTGAGCTCCTACCAAGGCGGACATATGGAATACTTTAAATATATGGTTGAGCTGCTCGAAGAACGTGGTGCCTCCCACATAAACGTTTTCGGTGGCGGCGGCGGTGTTATTGTCGATGATGAGATTAAGGAGCTACACGAAGCCGGGGTATGTCGCATTTTCTCGGTAGAAGATGGCAAAGAGATGGGACTCCAGGGCATGATCAATTACATGCTCGAGAAATGCGATTTTGACACGGCTGATGTTGAAGAGGTGGATGCCCAGAAAGTTACTGAACAAGATTACAAAACTATCGCTCGCTGTATTTCAGCCATTGAAAACGCTCACAATGAGATTATTTCAGTTGAGGATGAAAAACTGCTGGACGGCAAGGGCAGCATGATTCCCGCCCAGAAAAATGGACATCCCATTCCGCTTATTGGCATTACGGGAACGGGCGGTGCCGGCAAAAGTTCGCTTACTGATGAGCTCGTCCGGCGATTCCTGACCGAATTTGAAGATATCGATATTGCAGTTATTTCTATCGATCCCTCTAAAATCCGTTCCGGTGGGGCGCTGCTTGGTGATCGCATTCGGATGAATAGCCTTGATCCCGATCGGGTATATATGCGAAGCCTGGCGACGCGGGTCAGCAATCGGGCAACGAGTCAGTCGGTAAAAGGTGCTGTCGAGATTTGCAAGACCGCGGGCTTTGACTTGATCATTGTGGAAACCAGCGGCATTGGTCAAAGCGATACTGAGATTTTAAACGTTTCCGATATCCCGATCTATGTGATGACCAGCGAATATGGGGCGGCCACGCAGCTCGAAAAGATCAATATGCTGGAAGTGGCAGAAATGGTGGTATTGAACAAGTTTGAGAAGAAAGGTTCGCTCGACGCTCTTCGTGACGTGCGCAAGCAGATGAAACGTAATCGTGGCGCCTGGAATCAGGATGCTGAAGCAATGCCGGTGTTTCCGACTATTGCCGCTCAGTTTAATGACGAGGGCGTGAATAGACTTTTTACGGCGCTGATCAATAAAATTAATGAACACTACAGTTTAAGCTGGGATACCAAGATCTATACTAATCCTGAACCGGCTGAAGATATTCAGACGCAGGCCATTATCCCGGGAAAACGACAGCGCTATCTCTCTAATATTTCTGAGACTATTCGGGATTATCATAGCTGGGTTGAACAACAAACAGATATTGCCAGCAAGCTGGATGAAGTTACTGGCACTATTGAGCAGGTAGATCGGTGGAAGCCGGATGAGGAAGACACGATGAAGGAGAATCTAAAAACTATGCGTGAGCACTGGCTTGGCAAGCTCGACTCGCGGTGTAAAAAGATTCTCGAAGGCTGGGACGAGTTGTACGAGGAGTACCGTTCTGATTATGTAGAAGTGCAGGTACGGGACAAGACATTCAAAAACAAAATGTTCCGCGAGTCGCTCAGCGGCCTGGAAATCCCCCGCGTTGCATTGCCCAAAACGGAACACAAAGGCGAACAGCTTAAATTTGCACTCAAGGAGAACCTGCCGGGCTACTATCCTTTTACGGCGGGTGTATTTGAATTCAAGCGAGAGGGTGAAGATCCTACCCGGATGTTTGCCGGTGAGGGGACACCAGAGCGTACGAACAAACGATTCCACTATCTAAGTGAAGGAATGCCGGCAGCACGTCTCTCTACGGCTTTCGACTCGGTTACGCTGTATGGCGAAGATCCCGATCATCGTCCAGATATTTACGGGAAAGTTGGTAACTCCGGAGTGAGCATCTGTACGCTGGATGATATGAAAAAGCTGTATTCGGGTTTTGAGTTGACTTCCAGTAAAACGTCGGTATCTATGACGATAAACGGTCCGGCCCCGATGATCTTGGCCATGTTTATGAATACGGCTATCGACCAGGAAGTTGAGCGTTACCTCAAAGAGAACGGCAAGTGGGAAGAAGTTCAGAAAAAAATCAAAGAGTATTTTGAAGAACGGGATGTTGAAGCCCCTGAGTATAACAACGAGCTGCCCGAGACCAATGACGGTTTCGGCCTTGGACTGCTGGGTATTACCGGCGACCAGTTGGTTGATGATGAGACCTACAACGATATTAAGGAAAAAGCGATGTCAGTTGTACGGGGTACGGTTCAGGCTGATATCCTGAAAGAAGATCAGGCGCAAAATACCTGTATCTTTTCTACCGAGTTTGCCCTCAAAATGATGGGTGACATCCAGCAGTATTTTACTGACCATAATGTTCGGAATTATTACTCAGTATCTATATCCGGTTACCATATTGCAGAGGCGGGGGCCAACCCCATTACGCAAGCGGCATTTACGCTGGCAAACGGTTTTACCTATGTTGAGTATTACCTGTCCCGCGGCATGGATATTGACGAATTTGCCCACAATCTTTCGTTCTTTTTCAGCAACGGACTGGATCCCGAATATGCCGTGATTGGTCGTGTTGCCCGACGCATATGGGCCGTTGCCATGCGGGAGAAATACGGGGCCAATGAGCGCTCGCAGAAGCTCAAGTATCATATTCAAACGAGTGGACGCTCGCTGCATGCCCAGGAAATTCAGTTTAATGATATCCGTACGACCTTGCAGGCGTTGATGGCGATTTATGATAACTGTAACTCGCTGCACACCAATGCTTATGACGAAGCCATTACCACGCCTACCGAGGAATCGGTTCGCCGAGCACTAGCTATTCAGCTCATCATCAACAAGGAGATGGGTCCGGCCAAGAATGAGAACATCAACCAGGGTTCATATTTTATCGAAGAGCTTACCGACTTGGTTGAGGAAGCCATCCTTAGTGAGTTTGATCGGCTGACCGAACGCGGCGGCGTGCTGGGAGCGATGGAGAATATGTACCAGCGCGGCAAAATTCAGGATGAGAGTCTGAAATATGAGGCCAAGAAACACAGTGGCGAAAAGCCCATCGTCGGGGTAAATACGTTTACCAAGGATGATGAAGACGATGATGAGAAAGAAGAGAAGGAAGTGGATTTGATTCGCTCGACCAAAGAAGAAAAAGAGCAGCAAATCGACAATCTGGAAGCCTTCTGGAAGCGTAACGAGGATGAAGCGGATGAGGCCATTGAGCAGCTTAAAGAAGTGGCCCGTAACAACGGTAATATTTTTGAAGAGCTGATGGAGACCGTGAAGGTAGCATCGCTGGGACAGATCTCGCAGGCGCTTTACGAAGTTGGCGGGCAATATCGTCGCAATATGTAAATTTAAAATTACATTTTAGATGAGGTTACGATCCGGACTTTTTACGCTCCTTATTTTTATCATTCCAAATGTAATCAATGCTCAGATAACTGATTTCGAAGCCAAAACTTTCGAGGATAGTGCGGGCAATGAGCTTAACTATCGTATTTTAAAGCCTGCCGACTATGACACTTCAAAAACGTATCCGCTGGTGCTGTTTTTGCACGGGGCCGGTGAACGGGGATCAGATAATATTAGTCAGCTCAAGTGGGGTGTTTCGCATTTTGCTGATCCTAAGTTCAGAAAAAAGTATCCAGCTTTTGTGGTAGCCCCACAGGTTCCCGAAGGAGAGACATGGGGCGGGCTTCCCAACCGTGACCCTGGGTCTGCAACCTATTCGATGCCGCTGCGCGATGAGCCCACTCAGCCCATGAAATCGACGATCAGATTGCTTGATAGTCTTGAGCAGAGGCATGCTATTGATGTGTCTCGTATTTACGTCACAGGCCTTTCAATGGGCGGCTTTGGCACCTTTGATCTCATCCAGCGCATGCCTAACAAGTTTGCTGCCGCCGTGCCCATCTGCGGAGGCGGTGATACCAGCAAAGCATTCCTTTTGAAAGATGTGCCGCTTTGGATATTTCATGGGAGCAAAGATGAGGTGGTATCCCCGGAATTTTCTCGCTCCATGGTAAGTGGCATTCGTATTGCGGGTGGTTCACCCGGTTATACGGAATATCCGGATCAAGGACATATTGGCGCCTGGGTGCAAGCCTACAGCAATCCGCATTTGTACAAATGGATGTTCAATCAAAAATTAAGCGACAAGAAAGCACAACTGAATAAACTCGAAAAGTAAACGCATGTCGATGGATCAATCAATTCGTTATGGAATGGTCGGCGGCGGTCCGGATGCCCTAATCGGCGACGTACATCGGATGGCTGCACGGCTTCAGGGCAATATTAACTTAGTGGCCGGCTCGTTTTCTTCGGATGCTGAAAAATCGCGGCAGTTTGGTCTGCAGCTTAATCTGAATGAGGACCGGCTTTACGATTCCTACCAGCAGATGGCCGAGCAGGAAAGTCAGCTACCCAGCGATGAGCGCATCGACTTTGTGACCGTTGCCACTCCCAACCATCTGCACTTTGATGTTTGTAAGGCATTTATCGAGGCGGGCATCAACGTGGTGTGTGACAAACCGATGACCAACACCATCGAAGAGGCCGAGGAGCTATGCCGGCTGGTGGAGAAGCACGACACTATTTTTGCACTCACGCATAACTATTCTGGTTATCCCATGGTGAAGGAGGCCAGGGAGCTAGTCAGCAGCGGTAAGCTTGGCAATCTCCGTAAAGTCGTTGTTGAGTATTCGCAGGGATGGCTCTCCCAGCCCATCGAAGAGGAGGGCAACAAGCAGGCGGCATGGCGGACTGATCCCGATAAGGCGGGCGTCTCGTCGGTCATTGCCGATATTGGTTCGCATGCCGAGCATTTGGTAGAATACATTACGGGGCTAAAAATTCAGCAGCTCTATGCCGACATAAATACTTTTGTGGAAGGACGCGACCTGGAAGATGATGCCAACATGCTGATCCACTATGAGCAGGGCGTACGTGGGGTTCTGATCTCATCCCAAATATCCATTGGCGAAGAAAACGGTCTGCACATTCGTCTCTATGGTGATGAAGCATCTTTGGAGTGGAAGCAGGAGGCTCCCAATTATCTGCACCTCAAATATCCGGATGGGCCGGAAGAAATTTATAAAAAAGGCAATCCCTATTTATCGGCCGTGTCCAATCAGAATACACGCATTCCGCCGGGACATCCCGAGGGATTTATCGGTGCTTTTGCTAATATATATGCCAGCGTAGCAGAAGCTATTAAAGCCGATAAAAGGGGAGAGCAGGTTAATTCAAATGACTATGATTTCCCGATGGTGCATGACGGTTTGACCGGCGTTCGATTTATTCACAAAGCGGTCGAAAGCGGTAAGAAAAAAAGTTGGGTTGCTATGAAAGATTCTGTAACGGAGGATTAGTCTATGGACAGGTTGAGCTTTATCAAGTATTGTAGTTTCGCTGCAGCTTCGGCAAGCATGCCCGGGTTGATAAATTCTGTTTTTTCTGATTCGGATTCGTCGGATCTATTCTTTGATATCTCCCTGGCCGAATGGAGTCTTCATCGCATGCTGCAAAATGGAGAGCTTAATCATCTGGAATTTCCGGCCGTGGCAAAAAATGAATTTGGCATCAATGCCGTGGAGTATGTTAGCGGTTTCTTTGCCGATAAAGCTAATGACAAAGCTTATCTGGATGAGCTTAATACGCGATGCTCAGACCTGGGAATTAATCAGCTCCTGATCATGATTGATGGTGAAGGAAATCTGGGAGTGACTGACGAGCAAGAGCGACTTCGAGCCGTCAAGAATCATCATAAATGGGTAAGGGCAGCAGAGTATTTGGGATGTCATTCCATCCGCGTCAACGTGTTTGGGGATGGTACCCGTGAAACTCAGAAGGCGGCCGCGGTAGATAGCTTGGGGCGATTGTCAGAATTTGCGCAGGATTACAGTATCAATATTATTGTTGAAAATCATGGAGGATATTCTTCTGATGGGCAATGGATCTCTGACGTAATGCAGCAGGTGGGGATGGAAAATTGTGGCACGCTACCCGATTTTGGCAATTTTTGCATACAAAGTGAAAAAGGGTCCTGCGTTGAGGAATACAATCGCTATAAGGGCGTTCGTCAGATGATGTCGTTTGCCAAAGGAGTTAGTGCTAAAAGCTATGCTTTTGATGATCGTGGAGAGGAAACCACAATTGATTTTCGCAGAATGTTGAAAATTATAAAAGATGCGGGGTATACCGGGCACATCGGTGTAGAGTATGAAGGAAGTGACCTCGGAGAATATGAAGGTATTAAAGCGACAAAGTCATTGTTATTACAAGCGGGAAAGGACTTATCCCAATAGTGGTAATTTATTATAGATTTATTGATACTTGAGGTAATATTTTTTAAGTACAGATTCGCATTGGAAAAAACTTACAGGCGTAATAAGAATCGGGACACTTTTGTTAATTCAAAGAAACAATACATAGCATGGATCAAAATAATGGTGATGACAGCAAGGGCATTTCACGGAAGGACTTTCTAAAAACATCAGGGGCAGCTGCAGCTGGTTTAACAGTTTTGCCCAGTACCGTTGTTTCAGGTCTCGGACATCAGATGCCGAGTGATAAGCTCAACATCGCCGGCATTGGTGTTGGGGGTATGGGTGGTGCAAACCTGGCCAATATGAGTAGCGAAAATATCGTTGCACTCTGCGATGTGGACTGGGATTATGCGGCCGATACCTTTAACGAATTTCCCGATGCACAAGTCTATGAGGATTTCCGCCGCATGTTCGACGATATGGGCGACGATATCGATGCTGTGGTCGTGGCTACGCCAGATCATACTCATTATGTGGCAGCGGCCGAGGCCATGCGTCGCGGCAAGCATGTGTACGTGCAGAAACCGCTCACACACTCGGTGTACGAGGCGCGACGCTTAGCACAGATTGCAGAAGAGACGGGCGTCGTAACCCAGATGGGCAATCAAGGCAACTCTGCTGATGGTATTCGAAAAATTTGTGAGTGGATCTGGAACGGCGAAATTGGTGAAGTGCAAGAAGTACACGCTTGGACCAATCGTCCTATTTGGCCGCAGGGTCTTGAACGTCCCACCGAAACGCCCTCTACACCGCCTACGCTCAATTGGGATTTGTTTGTAGGCCCGGCGCCATGGCGGCCTTATCACCCGTCATACACGCCCTGGAACTGGCGTGCTTGGTGGGATTATGGTACCGGAGCACTTGGTGATATGGGATGCCATATCGTTGATCCGGTATTCAAAGCCCTGCAGCTTGGTCAGCCTAAGACCATCGAAGGCAGTTCTACGCAATTAAATACCGAGAGTGCCCCGCTGGCGGAAAAAGTAACCTATCATTTTCCACGACGGCCTAAAAAGGGCAATGTGGAAATGCCACCGGTCGAATTTACCTGGTACGACGGCGGACTAATGCCCGAACGTCCCGAAGGCATCCCGGAAGGAAAAACAATGGGCGACAGCGGTGGCGGAGCAATGTTCGTGGGATCCGAGGGCACGCTCATCTGCAGCACCTATGCACTGGATCCTTATATTATTGGTCGGGAGGATAATCCACCAAAGGTATCCGAACAATTTCGACGAATCCCCAATGCGATGAATGGGGGACACGAGATGGACTGGGTACGTGCCTGTAAAGAGCCGGAAGGTGACCGCACGATGCCAAGCTCAACATTCGACTATGCCGCCCCGCTCACCGAAGTTGTACTGATGGGGAACCTGGCAGTACGCCTACAAGATCTCAAGCGAACTTTGCAGTGGGATGGAGAGAACATGGAATTCACCAATATCGACAGTGAAGACGAAATCCGTGTTGTTACCACCGATGATTTTAAAGTGGTCAACGGGGATCCGAAATTTGAAACAAACTACGAGACTATTAACGCCCAACAGGCAGCGGAGCGATACATCCGCCCTCCCTATCGCAAAGGATGGAGTTACGAATCTTAAATCAATTAACAGATTAAGTATTATGAAACTGAATACTACATTAACACTTGTAATTGGATTTGGCCTGCTGATTGGCAGTTGCCAGTCTTCAGACAAAAAGGATAAAGAAATGGCCCAGCAAAGTAAGGAAGACGTCCCTGTTAATACCTTAAGCAAGGTTGAGAAAGAAGAGGGATGGAAGCTATTATTTGATGGTAAAACCCCCAGCGATCAATGGCGTGGATATTGTGACCAGGCCTTTCCCGACAGCGGCTGGGTTGTCGCAGACGGAGCTCTGAAAGTACAGGGATCCGGTGCCGGCGAAGCTGGTGGTGCTGGCGGAGATATTGTGACCAAGAAAAAGTACAGCGATTTTGAGCTCAAGCTCGAGTGGAAAGTGTCTAAAGGTGGAAACAGCGGCATTTTCTACCTTGCTGAGGAGCAGTGCGGCGAAAATGGTCAGGCCATCTGGAAATCTGCGCCCGAGATGCAGATTCTGGACAACGAAAACCATCCGGATGCCCGCCTCGGAGAAAACGGCAATCGACAGGCCGGTTCGCTCTATGATCTGGTTCCTGCTCAGCCGCAAAATGCCAATCCACACGGAGAGTGGAATTCTGCCCGTATCTTAGTTTATGACGGGACCGTAGTTCACTATCAGAACGGGGAAAAAGTGCTCGAATATCATCTTTGGACCGAAGATTGGAAAGAGATGGTGAAGAACAGCAAGTTTGCCGAATATGATGGTTTTGCGGATGTAGCTAAGGAAGGATATATCGGCCTGCAGGATCACGGAAATGATGTGTGGTTCCGCAACATCAAAATTAAAGACATGACCAACTAGAGTTAACTAGCCCATTTCAAACATAAGCAGGGATCAAGTTCATGGAGATAATTGAAAGTCCGGATAAGTATGATGTTGTAATTGTGGGATCGGGAGCCGGCGGTGGTATGGCGGCTCATCAGCTCACAAAAGCCGGTGCAAATGTCTTAATGCTGGAGGCCGGAGGCTGGTTCGACTCTGAAGATTTTGCCATGTTCAAGTGGCCATATGAGTCGCCACGGCGGGGAGCTCCCACCCAGCTTCAACCTTTTGGCTCATTTGATGCCTGTTTTGGTGGTTGGGATATCGAAGGTGAACCCTATACCACTACCGAAGATACTGAATTTGACTGGTTCCGTGGTCGCATGCTGGGCGGTAGAACCAATCACTGGGGACGCATTTCGCTGCGGTTTGGACCCGATGATTTTCGCGTTTACAGTAAAGATGGAATGGGAGACAATTGGCCTATTAGCTATCAGGATTTGAAACCCTATTATGACCGTCTTGACCGTCTGGTCGGGATTTTCGGAACGCATGAGGATATCCCTAATGCACCGGGTGGCGTTTATATGGATCCACCGGAGCCGCGCTGTTACGAGCATATGATTAAAAATGCTTGCGACGATATGGATATTGCGTGCATTCCCTCCCGCATGTCGATTATTACAGAGTCGCACAATGGACGAGCAGCATGCCATTATTGTGGGCAGTGTAATCGAAGCTGTTCGACCCATTCAAACTTTTCGACGCCTTCTGTGCTGTTACCACCTGCGCTGGAGACTGGTAATCTTGAGATTATAACCAACGCGATGGTGCGAGAAGTAACGTATAGTGATGGTAAAGCAACTGGTGTATCATATATCAACAAAAAAGATGGAAAGGAATATAAGGTTCGTGCAAGAGTGGTTGTACTTGCAGCCAGCGCTTGTGAATCGGCCCGCCTGCTGCTTAATTCAAAATCTTCCGATTTCCCCAATGGGTTAGCTAACTCCAGCGGTGTGGTCGGTAAATACCTGATGGATTCGACAGGGACCAGTGTGGCAGGTGTAATTCCTGATTTGATGAATGCGCCAGCTCACAACGAAGACGGTACGGGTGGTATGCATATGTACATTCCATGGTGGAAGGACAACAGCAATCTCGATTTTGCCCGTGGATACCATGCTGAACTCTGGGGTGGTCGCGGTATGCCCAGCTACGGTTTTATGGGAGGAATACAAAATTATAATGATCTGTTTTTGGACCGTCCAAAGGGTGGCGGTGGATATGGTAAACAGTTGAAAGAAGATTACCGCCGTTATTACGGTTCTATTGTTGGATTTTCGGGGCGTGGAGAATGTATAGCCCGCGAAGATAATTACTGCGAAATTGATCCCAACACCGTAGACGAATGGGGTATACCATCACTTAAATTCAATTATAACTGGAGCGATCAGGAGTACAATCAGGTTAAACATATGCAGGAAACCTTCCGCTCGATTATAGATGAAATGGGTGGAGAACCGCTCTGGGATATGCCATCCAAAGAGGATGGGTATGGCATTAGTACACCGGGGTATATTATCCACGAGGTGGGAACGACCCGGATGGGGGATGATCCCGATGAATCGGTACTAAACGAATATTGCCAGGCGCACGACGTCGATAACCTCTTTGTGGCCGATGGCGGACCGTTTGTATCGCAGCCGCATAAAAATCCAACATGGACGATTCTGGCGCTATCGATGCGTACCTCGGATTACATCGCCGACCAGATGAATAAAGGAAATCTTTAACTAGTCTTGAGTCATGAGTATTGGGTAGTGAATGAAACCACTTTTCATGACTCGGAACCCACTACTTAGTACTAAAAACCATGGATAGACGAGAACTTTTAAAAACACTCTCACTGGGAACGTTGGCTGCGGGTTTTGCTATGACCGGCTGTAAAACGGCGCCCAAAGAAGCTTCGAAAGAACATAAGTTTTGGAAACATGTGACCGAAGAGGATCTGGAGATGTGGGAGACCCAGTTCTTTACTGATCACGAGTTTGAGACCGTTCGCCAGCTGGCTAATATGGTCATTCCCGCCGACGAACGATCTGGCAATGCCGAAGATGCGGGCGTCCCCGAGTTTATTGATTTTATGATGCTCGACCGCCCCGAGAATCAGACTCCCATGCGTGGTGGTCTTAACTGGTTGGATGTGCAGTGCCGGCGATTCTTCGACAATAACTTTATCAACTGCACTGATCAACAGAAAAAAGAGATGCTTGATAAGATTGCCTATCCCGACGAGGCAGCCCCGGAAATGCAGGCCGGTGTCAACTTTTTCAACAGTTTTCGCGATCTCGTGGCTGCTGGATTCTGGTCCAGCAAAATGGGGATCGAAGATATAGGCTACATTGGTAACAAGGCGACTAACTGGGATGGTTGTTCCCACGAAGCCCTGGAGCATATTGGCCTAGAAGAGAAGTCGAACAAAGGGTAGTAATTAAAAAAGGCGACTCTTCAGGAATGAATGGTCGCCTCTAAAAATAATAAACGCCTATCAATATTTACTTAGCGGTTGCCAGCAATCCCAACAGCTTTTGTGCATCTGTTACTTGAGAGCTGTTGTCATATTCATCAATAATTTTTTGAGCATACTCTTCGGCTTTTGCACTGTTGCCGACATCATGGAATGCTTTTGCCGCCTCAAGGTAATTATAAGGCGTTGTTGATTCATTAACGTCCCATTCAGCAGCTTTAACATACAATTCTGCAGCTTGGGCATGATTCCCGAGCTCGGTGTGAATTACGCCGTTAAAAGATATCGGCCCAACCCCCATAATACCTTCGGGTACTTCATATTCCTGGATGTAGCTTAGAGCTTCTTGGGGATTTCCGAGTTTGAACTCACTAACTGCAGCATAGTAGCGGGCAAGGTTGGCTGCGTCGGTCATGCTGTAGTTATTGATGATCTGCTGAAATCCCACGGTGAAATCGGCTTCGGAGCCGGTGAGTGCCTTTTGAAAATTACCCTGCAGGTAGGCTTGTGTAGCTTGTCCCATCAATTGCTGGGCTTGATTTTCTTGTGATGTGGAGTAGTAATAGTATCCAACTGATCCGCCGATAATGACAATCAAAGCTATGGCGGCACCGATAACAGCATTCTTATTGCTGTCATAAAAGCTCTGGGCTTTTGAAAAAGTATCAAGGAGTACGTCGTGTTCTAATTCTTCTTTAACTTGTTTCTTACTCATGGTAAAACTGGTTATTCTTGGTTTTCAGAAGTAGGTGAAAATAGGATTGTTTTCAATGATAGTAAAATTTAAAGGGCTGATAACTTCCCTTTGGACAGCTCATAGATGATATCTGAGCGTTTGGCAATATCTTTTTCGTGAGTAATCAGCAAAATGCTTACATCTTCCTTTGTTCGCAGGTCAAACAACAGTTTCAAAAGGATCTCCGTATTTTTTTCATCGAGGTTGCCGGTGGGTTCGTCGGCAAGGATTAGGTCTGGTTTGTTCATCAGGGCGCGAGCCATGGCTACACGCTGTTGTTCACCGCCTGAGAGCTGCGTAGGGCGGTGTTCGGCACGTCCGGGAATCCCAAAGTCTTCGAGTAGATTCATGGCTCTGTCGTGGGCATCTTCTTCGGATTCCCCGTGGATAAGAGCCGGCATCATGATATTTTCAACGGCAGTAAACTCCGGCAGCAGGTGATGAAATTGGAAGACAAAACCCAGTTTTTTATTTCGGAATTCGGCCAACGATTCTTTTGACATATCATAGATGGGCTCTTCGTCCCATAACACAGTGCCGGCATCGGGTTTATCAAGTCCACCCAGAATGTGCAGCAGGGTGCTTTTGCCGCAACCGCTGGCGCCAACTACGGTAACAACTGATCCTTTTTCGATGGCGATAGATGTATCTTCAAGAACGGTCAATGATCCATTACCCGATTCGTTGGCAAATCGCTTGGTGATGTCTCTGCCTTCTAAAATAGTTGACATGATTTACTATCCTTCGAGATTGCTGGAGTTAAAGGCGGGGTAAATGATTGGTTCGATGTGCTCGCATTTGCCGGATTCAAGATCTACTTTGGCCAAAATTGCGCAGAGATGATTATTGCCGTTGGCCAGCCGGTAGCGATGGGGCGTACCAAGTTTAAAGCGTTTCATCGAGGTGTTCTTGTCCATCCCCAGTACTGAATCGAAGGAGCCGGTCATACCAACATCACTGATATATCCGGTACCATGGGGAAAGATGCGGGCATCGTTGGTGGGTACATGGGTGTGCGTTCCTACAAAAACGGAAATGTCTCCGTCAAGATGCCAGGCCATGGCAAGTTTCTCGGCGGTGGCTTCTGCGTGAAAATCCACAAAAATTACATCTGCGTTTTCATCCCGCATGCGCTCAATCACCCAGTCGGCAGTGGTAAAGGGATCGTCAATAGGCTGCATAAAGGTACGTCCCTGCAGGTTCAAAACTCCAATCTTTTTGTCCATCTCAGGGATATCGTACAGCCCAAAACCGTAGCCGGGATTTCCTTTGGGATAGTTCATGGGACGCAAAATGTTGCCATCCTCTTTCATATAATCGAAGACTTTCCATTTGGCAAAGGAGTGGTTGCCACCGGTGATAACATGAACGCCGAGATCATACAACCGGCTGATGATCGAACGATTGATCCCTTTGCCTTCATGGGAATTTTCGCCGTTGGCAATCACAAAATCAGCTTCATGCTTGTCGATAAGGCTGGGTAGAATGGTCTCGAGCAGGCTGAGCCCTGGTTCACCAACAATATCACCTACGAACAGAATGTTGACTAAATCTTTTGCCATACCGTGGATATTTGTGCAAATAATAGCTTCTCAAATGAAGCTGTAAAGGTAAGGAAAATTACGTCCTTATCAGAATTGGATTGGCAACTAACTCTGGATATCCTCAATGAACTCTTCGAGTGTCTTATTGACATCTTTCAGCACTTCATCACCCTGCTGATTTAGCTCACGATTACGCTTGCGTTCTTCGAAAAGCTCCTCTGCTATGCTCAGGGCTGCAAGCGTCATAATAGTAGTGTCGGGCTGTTTGTTGAGCTCCTTCTTATATTGCTGAAACTTCTCATCCACATACTGGGCAATACGCTTCATGGCCTCTTCTTCAGAGTCCTCAACCTTGAGCGGGTACTGCTTGCCTAATATGGTAACTTTGATTGATTTCATTCGTCCTCCTCCAGATGATCATCAATTTTAGATATGAGTCCAAGCACCTGGTGACGCAGGGAGAGCCGTTCGGATTCAGAAATGGCCGAATAGATATCCGTTTGTCCATCCTGAATCTCCTTGAGCTTTGAACGCAATTCGCTGTTCTCTTTTTTGAGCTCCTTGATTTCATCCTTCAGCGAATTTACTTCGCCGCGAATCTCGTCAAGCAGTTCGTGGAATTGATTGTGATATGGAGTGTCGTTTGAGAGCACTAACGCGAATTATTGTCGAAGTTTCGCTGAGTATTTATCCTCAAGAACATTTAGAACTTTATTAATTATAGGTTCTACATCCTTGATAGTCAACGTTTTATTTTTATCGAGGAAGGAAAGTCGAAATGCCAGGCTTTTCTTATTTTCGCCCAGTGATTCACCTTCAAACACGTCAAACACGTCGAGTGTTTGCAGCGATTCTCCTGCTGTCTGTTCGATGGTTTTAAGCAGGTCACCTGCTCTGATCGACGAATCGACAACAACCGCGAAGTCGAAGTCAAAAGCCGGAAATTTTGATACCGGTTCGTAGCGGTTTTCCTCAATCTGTTTACAGGCTTCCAGGATTTGCGTTAGCGAAAACTCTGCTACAAAAGCCGGGAGTTCGATTTCATATTGCTTCAGCAAATCTTTTGATACCTTATAAATCCGTCCAACTTCCTGATCTTCAAATCGGTAGATCAAGGCATTATCGTCGGTAGCCTCCATTGTTAGGGCGTCATGGAGATCAAATTTTTGCAGGAAACTCCGGACAGGTCCCTTGAGGTCAAAGACGTCGTAATGCTCAGGATCGGTTTTCCAGTGCTCGATCGTCTTAAAACCAGCCAGCCCAAACAGGATATTTGTTTCTTCTTTAATGTTGTCATAATAGGTGCCCTCGGCTGTTTTCTCAAATACGTTGCCGACCTCGAAGAAGCGCACTTGCTTCACTTTGCGATTAAAGTTGTAGGCTACTGATGTTAGGAATCCGTACAACAGGGAAGGGCGGAGGGTCGTCATGTCCGCCGAGATGGGATTTAGCGTATGAATCATCTCATCTAAATCTCCCAGCAATTTTGCGTCTTCTTCGGGCATTAATGAGTTGGAGTAAATCTCCCGAAATCCCATGCCTTTGGCGGTTTCCTTGGCTTCCGACACCAATTGCTCCCAATCGGTCAGTTGCTCAGGAGAGGTAAAGCTACCGTGCTTGGGTGTGGGGATGTTGTTGTAGTCGTACAACCGACCGACCTCCTCGATGAGGTCCACTTCGCGCGTCAGATCGGGACGAAATGTGGGAATAGAATATTTCAACACTTCATCGTCTTTATCGAGCAATTCAAACTCCAGCCCGTTCAGGATATTGGCAATTTCGTCGGTGGAGAAATCGGTTCCCAGCAGTTTATTGACGTACGACTTGCGTAGTTGAAGTTCTTTTTCTTCTGTTTCTGTGGGATGCACGTCTGTGCAAGCATCCACAATTTCACCGCCTGCAATATCGGCCATCAACTGGGCGGCACGTTCTGCTGCCATACGTTGCAACTGCGGGTCAATACCGCGTTCAAAGCGGTACGACGCATCGCTTTGCAGCATCTGTTCCTTGGCTGTTTTGCGGATATCTGCCGGATTAAAGTAGGCGCTTTCGATAAGCACGTTTGAGGTATCGTCGCTCACCTCAGAATCAACCCCACCCATCACACCGGCAATGGCTACCGGTTCTTCGGCATCACAGATGAACAGCGTACCAGCTGAACATTCACGTTTTACATGGTCGAGCGTTTCAAATTCGATCTCTTCCTCGAAATCCTTGATAACAATTTTATCACCTTTAATGGTGTCCGCATCGAAGCCGTGGAGCGGCTGACCCAGTTCAAACATCACGTAATTGGTGATATCCACCACGTTATTGACGGGACGTACCCCAATGGCATTTAATCGATTTTGCAGCCACGTCGGCGATTCTTCAATCTCTACGCCTTTTACCATCTTACCTACATAGCGGTGGCATTTTTGGGGAGATTCAATCTCTATCTCAATTTCATCCAGCGGCTTTGCTTCGCCAAAGTTTGTCTCAAAAGGTTTGCAGAGCTCAAGGTCAAGGGCCGCGGCCAGGTCACGAGCGACTCCGAGGTGGCAGGTGGCATCGGGACGATTGGGGGTGATCTCTATTTCGATAATGGTATCCTGGTAAAGGTCAATGGCCTCATGCAGCGGTGTACCCACTTCCAGCGACTCATCGAGCACCATGATACCACTGTGGTCGTCACCAAGTTGTAGTTCGTCTTCAGCACAGATCATCCCTTTGGATTCTTCCCCGCGCAGCTTCGCTTCTTTGATCACAAACGGATCGTCGCCTTCTTTGGCCGGGGGCAGGGCGGTGCCCACAGTAGCCACGGGTACTTTTTGTCCTGCCGCGACATTGTCGGCGCCACAGACAATTTGCACAGTTTCATCACTGAGATCGACAATACAAATATGGAGACGGTCGGCATTGGTATGTTCTTTAACTTCCAAAATTTCGCCGACGATAACGCCTTCCAGTTTATTGCCGTATGAGGAGACTTCTTCGACTTCAAGTCCAATGAGCGTTAGCTTTTCGGCGGTCTCCTCAGGCGAAAGCTCAAGATTGATAAATTCTTTTAGCCAGTTGTATGAAATCTTCATTTAGTAAAAATGCTTTAACAAATGGTTATATCGAGAGTGAGCAAGAACTCTTTTGTTTATTGGGTTTATAAAAAGTTGCTCACTTTGATCGAGATGACACTATAGAATTTGTTGTTAATGAAATTGTTCTAAAAAGCGGACATCGTTGTCGTAGAATACGCGGATATCGTCGATCTGGTGTCGGAGCAGGGCAATGCGTTCAACGCCCATTCCCCAGGCGAATCCGGTATATTTCTCAGGGTCAATTCCCACTGATTTAAAGACGTTGGGATCAACCATGCCGGATCCCAGAATTTCGAGCCATTTACCGTCCTCATTAGAATTCGGTGTCTCCCACCAAATATCCATCTCAAGGCTGGGCTCGGTAAACGGAAAGTAGCCCGGCCGCAACCGGTACTTAACATCCTTGCCGAACATCAGTTTGGCAAAGCTGATAAGCGTTTCTTTGAGCTCGGCCACGCTCACATCGGTATCCACATAGAGGGCTTCGACCTGGTGAAACAGAAAATATGATTTTGGGGATACGGCCTCATTGCGATAGACGCGTCCCGGCATGATCGAGCGAATGGGTGGTTCTTGTTCTTTCATCAGCCGAATTTGAACAGGAGAGGTGTGCGTGCGAAGCACCAGATCTTCCTTGTCATCATTTTTCTCAATAAAAAAGGTATCCTGTTCGTCACGGGCCGGGTGGTTCGGCGGAAAGTTCAGCGCCGTAAAGTTGTGAAAGTCATCCTCAATCTCTGGTCCGTCGGCAATGGAAAAGCCCAGCCGATAAAAAATATTTTTCATCTCTTCCAGGGTCTGCGTCAGCGGATGGTAAGATCCGAGCGAATGGGGCGGGGCGGGCAGCGTAATATCATCAGAAGCTTTTAGGGAAGCAGCCTCTTCTCGTGCCAGTCGCTTCTCAGCATCATCAAAGGTGGACTGGGCTAAGTTCTTGACCTCATTCATGGCACGGCCAACCTCAGCCTTCTTTTCGTTCGGCACTTCGCTCATCCGAGAAAACATGGCCTGCACTTTGCCATTGCGGGAGAGAAATTCCAGACGGAAGGCCTCCAGTTCTTCCTCATTTGAGATCGTGTAATCTTGTACTTTTTGCTTTAATGCTTGTATATCGTCGAGCATGAAATTAGTCGAAAATAATTAACAGCTATATATGAAATACGCACCACGGTTACCGCTAGGCTGGGGCGTACTGCGTATTGATAGGTGGAATCTATTTAATTCGATGGAACCCTTCAATGAAAATAAAAAACCGATCCTCCAACAGAATGGGGGACCGGTTTTAAATAATATTGTTACACACTATTAGCTTTGTGCTTCTTCAACAATAGCGGTAAACGTATCCGGATCAGTGACGGCAAGATCAGCCAAGACCTTGCGATTGATCTCAATATCTTTTTTTCCTAAGGCTCCCATCAGTCGCGAGTAGGTTGTACCATTCTGACGGGCAGCTGCATTAATGCGTGTGATCCAGAGCTTTCTGAATTCACGTTTGCGGACTTTACGGTCGCGATACTGGTACAGCATCCCTTTTTCAACCGTGTTTTTCGCAAACTTATAAACATTTTTACGCTTGCCCCAGTAACCTTTCGCCTGTTTTAAAATCTTGCGGCGACGGCGACGGGAAGCCACCTTGTTTCTTGAACGTGGCATTTTGTCTAATGTTTAAGAGTTAAAATTAGTGCTTAACTATAAGGAAGCATTTGCTCAACATCCTTCTTTTGGGTCTTGTCGACCGTCGTAGGTTTGCCAAGCTTGCGTTTCCTTCGTCGTTTTTTCTTGGTGAGGATATGGCGTTTGCCAGCTTTTTTACGCTTATACTTACCGGAACCGGTTTTCTTGAAGCGTTTTTTAGCCCCACTATGTGATTTCATCTTTGGCATAACAAATACCTTTTGATTCTTGAATTAGATGGCTAGGAAGATAAACAATTCAGTTTACAGATTAAACTCTGAAGTCAATAAAATTATCAGTTGGATTAAAACAGATAATTTGCCAACAAGATAAACGGCTAAGACTTGGTTAATTAAAAGAAAAGCCCTGTTGAAAAGTATCCAACAGGGCAGAGGTATTAATGTAGAATTAGAATACTGTCGGTATAATAACGCCTGCTACCTATGAACCGCCTTTACCGGTAGGAGCCAACATCATAATCATGCGGCGACCTTCCATATTTGGTTTCGATTCGATCTCGCTGACATCACTTAGTTCCTCAGCCAGATCCTGTAGCAGTTCTTCACCGCGCTCCGTATAGAGCATATCGCGACCGCGAAATTGGACAGTGGCTTTTACTTTATCACCGTCTTCAAGAAATTCGCGGGCATGGCGTGTTTTAAATTCGAGGTCATGGTCGTCCGTATTAGGACGGAACCGCAGCTCTTTCACCTGAACGGTGTGCTGCTTCTTCTTGGCCTCTTTCTCTTTCTTCTTCTTTTTGTACATATACTTGCCAAAGTCGAGCACCTTGCATACCGGAGGATCGGCATCGGGTGCAACCTCAACAAGATCTAATCCATACGATTCTGCAATTTCCAAAGCACGGTCAATGGGTACAACTTCGTGATCCTTTTCAACATCTTCTGGGTGAATGACCCTTACTCTTGATGCCCGGATCTCCTCATTAGAATTGGGACGATCGTCGTTGCCCCGTGGTCGTGGTCGTCTACTTCTTGCGATAAGTAACCTCTATTGTTTTTATTGGAATTAATTAGTGTTTAGGTACTTCTTTGTTGTCAATCTCTGCTATGAGATTAGAAATAAATTCAGAAAATTCAAAGGTACCAATGTCACCTTCTTTATGTCGTCGAACCGACACGGTACCATCGGATATCTCATTATCACCTACTATTAACATATAAGGAATTTTGCTCGTTTCAGCATCACGAATTTTTCCGCTGACTTGCTCATTGCGCGTATCAACTTCTACCCGCACATCGTGATCTTTGAGCTCGGATGCACACTTATAGGCATATTCGTTGATGTCATCCGAAACAGGGATGATCTGTACCTGCGTAGGAGCTAGCCATACGGGAAAATCACCAGCAAAATGCTCGATCAATATGCTGGTGAAACGTTCCATAGATCCAAAAGGTGCACGGTGGATAATCACCGGACGATGTTTGCTGTTGTCCGAGCCCACATACGTCAAGTCAAAACGTTCTGGCATCACATAATCTACCTGTACAGTGCCTAACTGCCATTTTCGGCCGATGGCATCGCGAATAATAAAGTCGATTTTGGGACCATAAAAGCTGGCCTCGCCGCGGGCTACCGTATAGTCAAGATTCATCTCGTCGGCCACTTCTTTGATCTCGCGTTCGGCACGATCCCAGTATTCGGTTTGACCGCCATATTTATCCTCGTTGTCATCTCGGAAAGAGAGGCGGATATCCACATCCATTTCAAAGGTGCCAAAGACCAGCTCGGTCAGTTCAATACAGTTGATGATCTCTTGTTTGAGCTGATCGTGTGTGCAGTAAATATGTGCGTCGTCCTGGGTAAACCCACGGACGCGTGAAAGACCGTTCAGTTCGCCGGATTGTTCATAGCGATACACGCTGCCAAACTCAGCCAATCGCAGTGGCAGATCACGATAACTGTGCAGCTCGTTCGAGTAGATCCGGTGATGATGTGGGCAGTTCATCGGCTTGAGAAGATAACCTTCTTCATCGTCACCCATCTCAATCGGGTTGTATTGCGACTCCCGATAGTAGGGATAGTGCCCGGAAGTGCGATACAATTCGAGGTGGCCAATATGTGGTGTAATTACTTCCTGGTAGCCGCGCTTTTTCTGCTCTTCGCGCAGGAATGCCTCGAGTGTCCGACGCAGGGTGGTGCCATTGGGTAGCCATACGGGCAAGCCTTGGCCCACCATTTGATCGATCATGTAAATACCGAGCTCTTTACCCAGCTTTTTATGGTCGCGCTTTTTAGCTTCTTCGACCCGTTCGATGTATTGATCTAACAATTTCTGTTTGGGGAAGGAAATACCATAAATACGTGTGAGCTGTTCGTTTTCTTCATCCCCGCGCCAATAAGCACCGGCCAGGCTGGTCAACTTTACCGCCTTTATACGTCCCGTATCGGGAATATGCGGACCTTTGCAGAGATCGGTAAAATTACCCTGCTTGTAAAAGGTAATATTTCCATCCTCGAGCTCACTGATGAGATCAAGTTTATATTCGTTGCCCACATCTTCGTAAAATTCAAGAGCTTCGTCTTTGGAGACCGGCACGCGCTCGAACTCCGATTTCTTGCGTGCCATCTCAATCATTTTGTCTTCGATCTCTTCAAGATCATCCTGTCCTACAGTCTGATCTCCAAAATCGATATCGTAATAAAAACCATCTTCAATGGGTGGACCAATGCCGAACTTGGCATCGGGATAGAGTTCTTGAATGGCTTCAGCCAATACGTGAGCTGAGGAATGCCAGAAGGTGTATTTCCCATCTTCGCTGTCCCATGTGTTTATAGTGATGGTGCCATCGCGATTGATAGGGCGGCTCAGCTCCATAATTTCATCATCAAGGGTAATGCTGAGGGCCTCGCGCGCTAATCCTTTTGAAATGTATTCAGCAACCTCTCGTCCGGTTGTGCCTTTGGGGAATTCTTTCTCACTCCCATCAGGGAAAGTGATAGTGATTTGTTCAGCCATTCGTGTTTAAAAGTGCATTTAAATAATTATTTCTACGTCCTTATAAGCCTGTAAAGATATAAAAATAAAAAAAGACCTACAGTGCTATTATAAGGTAATTTCAAGGCCTGCATTAGTCTTTAACATTAAGAAAAAAATCTTGTTTCTTATCACTTCATTTTTTGCTTACCAAGCCTAAAAGTTTTACATATGTATCTCAAAAGATTAGTTTATCTGAAATTATTTAATCGACGACTTTTTTTGGGATAACATAATAGTTCAAAAGAAATGAGTAGCACGACCCCATCTTTTTTTGATTCGCAACCGATATTCATTTTAGATCATCAGTCGCTTGATATATTGGATGTAAATGAAGCGGCTGTTCATTTTTATGGGTACTCCCGGGATGAGTTTCAGCAACTGAATGTTAACGACTTGGGAGAAAAGAAAAAGCGTGTTGATCTGATTCCGGATTCGTCTGATAAGTATGACAGTGTTGATAAAGTTTGGATTCAAAAAACAAAGGAGGGCGAAAAGATTTATGTGCAGTATACGCACCACGACTTTTACCACAATGGCAGTCCTGCTAAAATTGCCATTGCCCATGACGTAAGTGAACAAGTGAGGCATGAAGAAAAGCGCCGGGCCAATTTTCCGAAATTTATCACCCATGAATCGAACTTTCCGCTTGCCGAAATTGAATGGAATGCTGATTTGCAAGTGCAGAACTGGTCAGAGAAGGCACAGGAGCTGTTTGGATGGCGGGAAGATGAGGTGATAGGACAGGAAAATTTCTTTGACCTGTTCATCGATGAGAATGAGCTTGCTGCAGCCAAGCAAAATTTAAGAGACGCTGTTAAAGAGGGGGCAAGCAACTATTCCACCGAAGGAAAAGTTAATACCAAAGAGGGCGACAGCCTGATTTGCGAGTGGCACAACTCTTTAATCTATGATTCCAGCGATGAGCTCCATTCTATGTATACGCTGGTTACTGATATTAGTGCCCGTAAAGAATCGCAGCATTTATTTCGCACTCTTTCTGAAAAATCGTTGGTGGGTGTTTTTCTGATCCAGGACGGGAAATTCCAGTATGTGAATCCTAAGTTATCAGATATATTCGGTTACGACCAGCAAGAGATGATCGATACTTTTGCTCCCCATGAGCTTGTACATTCATCTGATCAACAGCTGGTACAGGAAAATATCAAAGAACGGCTGGATGGGATCTCCAATTCTGAGAAGTATGAAGTAAAAGGAGTGACCAAAAAAGGTCATTTAATTGATATCATTATTTATGGTTCAAGGACAAAATATCGAGGCCGGCCGGCTATCGTAGGTACTGTTTTGGATGTCACCAAAGACAAGGAGATCGTTCGTAAATACCGTGCCAGCGTGGAAACATTCCAGGATCTTTTTGACTCAATTAGTGATGCTATTTATATCCAGGATGAAGAGGGGCGATTTCTGGAAGTAAATCAGGGTGCTGTAGATATGTACGGCTATAAGGAATCCTTCTTTATGGGCAAAACGCCCGAAGCATTGTCTGCCCCCGGCAAAGTGGACCCGGCCCAGATGCAAGCGCGTATTAAAATGGCATTAGATGGTAAACCACAAAACTTTAAGTGGTGGGGCAAACGAAAAAATGGTGAAGTATTCCGCAAAGAGATGAGCATCAGCAGAGGGACCTACTTTGGGGATGATGTAGTGATCACTGTAGCCCGTGATATCAGTGAGCGCTACGAAGCCGAAGAGCAGTTGCGCAAGAGTGAAGAATTGTTCCGCCAGCTATTTCAGAATTCCCCTATTCCTATTGCACTATTGGACAAGCGTCAGGAAATTCGGCGTATTAATACCGCTTTTCAAGATACCTTTGGATATGAGATCAACGAAGTGAAAGGCTTGGATATTGATCAACTTATTGTTCCTGATGAAGAGGTTGATACGGCCCAGCAAATATCCGACGCTGTAATGAGTGGCAATACTACCAATCATTTTGGAAAACGACTCAAAAGAGACGGTAGCCTGGTGGATGTGTTAATTTATGGAGTGCCAGTGGTTGTGGATGGTAAACCGGTGTCCATTTTCGGTATCTACGTGGATATTACCGATCGCAAACAGGCTGAAGAGCGGGTTAAAAAATCGCTTAAGGAGAAAGAGGTCTTACTGGCTGAAATCCATCATCGCGTCAAAAATAACTTGGCTGTAATAACGGGACTTTTAGAACTTCAGTCGTTTAATACCGGATCTGCAGAAGCAACTGAGGTATTGAAAGAAAGCCAGATGCGGGTCAACTCCATTGCGCTCATCCACGAAAAACTGTATCAAAACGAAAACCTTTCATCTATACTTTTTGAGCAGTACCTCGAAGAGCTGACCGAGGTTATCGTTTCTACTCTCAGTTCGTCGGAGACTAATATTAGTATCAATATCGAGGCCGATCCTATCAAGCTGACGGTGAATCAGGCTATTCCCTGTGGGCTTATCTTGAATGAAATTATTACTAATGCTCACAAGCATGCCTTTACCGATCGCGATGAAGGTCAGATTGATATCTCGCTGAAAGGAGAAGATGGAGAAATCACCATGCAAATTCTCGATAATGGCGTTGGGATTCCCGACGATGCTAGTTTAGAGAACCCCACTTCGCTGGGACTAAAACTCATAGGCACGCTTTCCAAGCAGCTTAACGGGAAGGCCCGTTTCGAAAATACAGACCCCGGCACAAAATTTACGCTTCAATTTACGCTTGAGGAATAATGTGCCGAAGGTGTTGCAACCAGCCGTACTCAAGCTGACTTATTGCTGGTTCATCATGTTTTCGATCTCTTTCATCTTGCGTCCAAACTCTTCCCAATTACCGCTTTGCAGTGCTTGACTCGCTTCGTTCCAGAGCCCTTTAAGCTGCGAAAATTCTTGCGAAGTGGCACCAGTAGGTTGTGCAGGCAAGGCCTTTGTAGTATCGATTTCTGCTGCGGCAACACGTTCTTTTTTCTTCCCATAGAGCGCTTCTATAGATTCCCAAAGAGTGGGTTGCATGGCAATTTTTTCTCCCGAGGTTGCAATAACACGTTGCAGTTGCGGGATGTCAACGCCTTCGGCGATTAGAAAGACCGGTTCCACATAGATGAACGAATTTTCGATGGGGATGACCATCAGGTTACCCCGGATGACCCGTGAGCCGCGTTGATCCCAAAGGGCAAGCTGTCGTGATATCTCTGTATCCTGATCGATACGTGCCTCAATCTGGGCCGGACCAAGGATTAGCCGCTCTTTCGGCAGCTGATACACTGATGCTTCGCCATAGTTGGGATAGTCGGAGTTGGCAGCCATCCACCCAATCATATTATCTCTGTTTTGAGGCGTTAATGGACTGATAAGTAAGTATTGCAACTCTTTTTGGCCGGGCAATTTGGTCAATACGTAGTACGGTTCCATAGCTATTGATTGGCCGCCGTACTTCTCATTGGGACGCGTCCACAGATCCTCGTTGTTGTAAAATACCTGCGGATCCGTCATGTGATATTTGTTGTACTTGTCAATTTGGGCCTTGAAGTAATGGATGGGATATCGCACATGCTGTCGAAGTCCATCTGACATCTGATCCATCGATTTAAACATATCGGGAAAAATATCTCGATATACATTTAAAATCGGATCGTCCTCATTGGAGACGTAAAAGTCTACTGATCCATTATATGCGTCCACCACAACTTTGACTGAGTTACGAATGTAGTTGTATTCTTCCTCATAAGGTTCCGAATACGGATAATGCGGCGTGGTAGTATAGGCGTCTTGCATCCAGTAGAGTTTACCGTCGTTGAGTACAAGATATGGGTCATCTTTAAGCTTGAGGAAGGGGGCAATTTTCTTCACGCGATCTTTGATCCGCTTCCAAAAAATAATTTTGCTGTCTTCGTTAATGTAGTCAGTCAACAGGATGTTGGTGTCGCCAAACTGCCAGGCAAACAGCAATTTTTTAAAGAAGCTGCCAATGCCCACGCCGCTGCTACCTTGGTAATGGGTATACACATTTTTATCGCCCCGCGGGTAGTCCAGTTCTTCTACATTGGTATCCACAATTTTGTATTCAGAGTTGTGTTCCCCATAGTAAATGGCTGGTTGTTCTACATTAAGTCCCATCTCGCTTACTGGTGGGATATCCTTAATGACCAGCCGGGGGTCGCCTTGTGTGCCTTCCTGAGCTACGGGACTCATTACCAATCCATAGCCGTGTGTGTATTGCAGATGGCGATTAACCCATGTGTCAGCCTGTTCGGGTAACTGCTCGGAGAGCTCCCGTGCTGATACCATCATCTGCATGTAGCCCTCGTTGGTGGTATAGCGATCCACATCCACGTTATAAAACTGGTAATAGAGCCGAATTTCTTGCAGTTGCCGGTAGGTTTGGATAAGCAGGCGGGGATCCCACAGGCGGATATTTTCAATCGTTTGTTCGTTTTCCTGTACCATCGACCAAGTCATCTCCTTGGCCGGTTGAGCGCTGTAGGGTTGTGTCTTCATCTCATCGAGTGCATACGCCTTGCGCGTCTGGTCAATGCTGTTTTTGATGTATGGTTCTTCGAGCTGTAGCTCGCTGGGTTCCACTACAAATTTTTGAATCATGCCGGGTAACAGCGCATTGCCCACACCTCCGATAACAATGGTAGCTATGCCGCCAATGAGTAGCCACTTAAAACGGCTTTTGTAGAGTTGGAAAAATGCTAAAAGTCCCAACAAGGCACAGAGAATGCATAAAATCCAGATGACCGGCAGGTGTACATTTATATCCACATAGCCGGCACCATAGACTGCGCCGCCGGCATTATAGAGAAGATCATAGCGCTGCAGGTAATATCCCCATGAGAGTAGCAGTAACCAGATTCCCAGGTTAATACTAATGTGTTTCTTGACGCTACTGGCAGCATTAAGTGTTTTTGATTGAATAGATAGTGCACCAGCGTACACGTAGAGTATAATGGTGGCAATGGTGACGAAAAAGACCAGCGATGTAAGGCTGTTTTGAATAAGTTCGATAAAGGGCAGACGCAGCACGTAGAAACCAATGTCGTTACCAAAAATCGGATCGATCTGCCCAAAAGTCTCATTCCAGTGGAATCGAAAATAGGTATCCCACCGCATAAAAAAGGCCAGGGAGAAAAAGCCGCTGACAACAGCGCCGAGGCCGTAAAAGACATTTTTAATCTTTTTTGTGCTGATACTTTGGATATTGAGCTGAGCAAGGGGCGACTGTCCGAAACTCATCGTACTGAATTGCTTACCCAGCATATTCATGTTGGGCAGCACATATAACAGCGCCACCGCCAGGGATCCCAGCAGTAGCAAGGCCTGGGTTGTTTTTATCGTCCAGAACACTTGTGCATAGCCGAGATTCTCGAGCCATAACCACTCCACAATCCAGTCGGTAAAACCACCGATGATGGCTATGACCAGCAGCAGAGGGATCAGAAACCAGTAAATTTTAGAAGAAGGTCTGGAAATGTTATTCATGGTAAGTAATATGACGGTTCAGGAAGTTTGGTTTGCCAGCGTACTAAAATCAAATCGTAAAATAGTAACCATTTTACAGAAAGAAGAATTTGGAATGTTAGCCAAGGCTGCTAAGACCAGCCAGATATCTGATTAACCAAAATGGTTAAATAGTATCAAAAGTGGAAAATTATGGACGATACATTGGTACTTATAGCAGATATTGAGGCTTCACGAGAGGTGGAGGGAGAGGAGCGTGAAAGCCTGCAGCTGCTGGGACTGGAAGTCGCTTGGCACCAAAGGGGAGGAGATGAACCAGCAGGAGTTTAGCACGGCCCGACTGATCGGACTGCTGGAACACATTTTTGTATTCCTATTTGTGTTATTAAACCAGTATGCCGCTATTGGATTTATTCTGGCAGCCAAGGGAGTTTTACGCTTTCAGGATTTTAAAAGTCGTACCTTTGCTGAGTATGTACTCATTGGGACATTGCTTTCGGCTCTGCTTGCGATGACAGTTACATTCTTTATTCAAGCCATTTCTACACTGTAGCAGCTGTTACAACAGGAGAGTGTAGGGGGGCGCTCTTACAACACAAAGTGCATTTCTTGATCCACTAAGTAATTAATTTTGCGTAACTTGGATGCAATCATACAAATCAGCGAGGTGCTGGTTTAGTGAGGGTGCTTTTTATTACCAGGTAGGTAATTGTAAGCCCACAACTTAAATTGACATTCATATGGATCCCAAAACCGGAAAAAAAGCTCCTAAAAAAGCCGATACCAAGAAAGCTGCGAAACCTGCTGAAGAAACCAAACGGGAACAACGCAAGCAGCCTGGTAAAAAGTAATTAATATCTATCTAAGGTAAGGGTCCGATCCCCTTCCCGAACTACAGCAAAGAGCATCAGTTCTTATCATTCAGGCTTAAAGTTTAAAGGGTAGGGCTGGTGCTCTTTCTGTTTGAAAAACAGGAAATAATTCCTCATCTGCCCCAATTCGCGTTAAGTTACTGAAAATATTTATGTTAGACGCAACATATATCCATATAAAGCACTGTTAAGTATTATGAGGTGAGGTGGCATAATGTTATGCTATGCAATCATTTAGCATATAAATATCTATAAAAATTATAACCCCTTCTTTAAGGGTGTATTTACCCAATTTTTGAGTTTGCTTACTGAATAATTGGTCGAGAATGTTATTGTTATTATCCCCGGAGACTTGAAATCAGACCAATAAAAAACACGCCAAGAAGAAGGACAATTACTCCTTCAAAGGTGATCAGATGATTCATCAAAAATTCGATTCCAAGTTGAAGATAAGCGACAGCTAAATTGATTATGTCCTTAATCATACCGGTCCCATTTATTTTTGTTAGGTGCATCTATACTAAAATGGGGGGCGGATGTTCCGGCAGCGAATATGAACATAATGGGTAGCCGGGCGCTACCCATTATGTTAAAACATCTAAGCCAGCATTCGCGGTTTTATATTTTGATTCATGTGGAAAATATTCTTGGGATCATATTTTGTTTTTAGTTCCACAAGACGTTCATAGTTATTGCCATATGCAGCGGAAACCCGGTTTTGCTCTGCTTCGGTCATAAAGTTAACATAAGCACCTTCGGAAGCATAAGGGGCTGCTGCTTTGAAGAATCGACGTGCCCAAAAAATGCATTTTTCATCATTGGCAGAATTTTCCCATCGGGCATGGACATTCATCACAAACTTGGCGTCTCGGCTGGAATAGGTTTCTCAATCGGTGGGACCAGCGTTAGGCGTAGGAGGTACTTGGCGGCCGGAAAAGCGTGTTACGGCAAGGTCGAAACTGTGCCAATACAGTTGAATGGGGCATACCTTGCCGCAGAATTCTCTATTGAAAATTTGAAACAGGCGGTCTATCTGCTGCAGGATTTGTATATAGCGTGTAACGTATTTTTGTATAGGATTTATGAAATGTATCCTCGGCGAAGGGAATATGGAGCTTGATATCATAGGGCCGTGCCTTGATCAGTGCATTGATATCTAGCCCATCCAAAATATTGAACAACTGGTGATAAAAGGTTGAGACGTTCAGCCCATCTGCAAGATCAAAATCTCTTTCTTTGCTGCTACTGGAGGTCACAATAAGCTTGTGATCAAGCAAGTCAAAGTTGATCTCAAAACGGTTTCTGTTGGAAGGTATAGAGCTGATGCCAAGGCCGCGGGTGTTTACATACAGTGGAACACCAGTGGTTTTGTGGAGGCGTTAGCTCCATCCTGATCTTACCTACGATCTGAACACAGCGGTGCAGCGTCCTCTTTGTGGTTCCCATTCATATAGAGGTAGTGGTGGAAAGTGAGCTTTATGCATATCGGTATCCGGTTGGTTACGGTCGGCTGTTACTATCTTGAATCCCGATTTGGGCTATTCAGTTCCTGTTTTTCTGATTGCTACCTCAATTTTAATCAACAAGATAGATACCGTCATCTTCAATGCGGATAAGCTCCTCTTTGTAGAGACTGCCAATGGCTTTCTTAAATGTTTTTTTGCTCATCTCAAGTCGCTCGCGGATCTCATCGGGATCGCTTTTATCGTGCAGATCCAGGTAGCCACCTACTTGTTTGAGTCGCTGCAGGATGTGTTCGGCATTGGGAGCAACCTTTTTGTAGCCGATGGGCCGGAGTGTCACATCAATTTTCTGGTCATCCCGGATTTGCTTGATATAGCCGGTTTCTTGGTCTCCCGGGTAAACATCAGTAAAAAATTCGTTGTGGTAGATGAGTCCTTCATGCACCTGATTAATGATTACTTTGTAACCAAGATCTGTTTTTTTCCAGATCCGCAGGTCTACTTTTTCGCCTTCCTCAACGGTGATTGTCTCATTATCGAGATACTTGTCGATTTTGGCACTTGCCGCCAGGCGGTTTGTCTTTTCATCCAGGTACATATATACCAGGTATGACTGGCCTTCGTTCATGCTGTCGATCTGCTCACGGTGAGGCACAAACAGGTCTTTGTCGAGTCCCCAGTCAAGATAGGCACCGTAGCGGTTAACGTCTTTGACCTTTAAGAAGGCTACACTATTGAGCGTTACTTTGGGTTGCTGCATGGTGGCCGTGACCCGCTCTTCGCCATCCTTGTAGATAAAAACACGTACGTTTTCGCCCTCTTGCAAGTCGCGGAAGGCAAGACGAGAGGGCAGCAGTACTTCATCATCGGCACTGCTGGATGTATCCTGCAGGAAGTAACCGTGGGGTGTGTTTCGAGCAACGTTGAGGGTGTAATAGGTACCGAGTTTGAACATGAACTTAGGTTTCGGGTGATAAGATTTGCAAAGCCAAAGATACGGTCATCTCGGCGTTTCACCAACCGTTGTCATGGTATTTAATTGTCCCAATTCAACGTTATTGCAATTTAGCCATCTGTTTGAGAACTCCCTACAAACAGAATGGTGACCAGCAGAATGGTATCCCGCTTAACGTTCAGCGAATGAGGCTGGTTGCGACTCAGATAGAGCCAGTCGCCGCTGGAGAGCAGATGAGTTTCTCCATCAACGGTAAATTCCGTTCTCCCCTCCAGGCACTGTACCGACACTTCGCCATCCACACTATGCTTGGTAATTTCTTTGCCTTTGGGAAGTACCATCCGAATGGCTTCCATGTCTTCCGTTTTCATAAGTGCCAGGGTGGCATCTTCTGGCATATCTTCTTTTAACGAATAAAGATTGACAACTTCTCCGGGTCTTATTTTTTTCTGCGCCATATTTTCCCTTTTGGTTCAACTTACCTCCCTAAATTAACATACAGATCTGGAACTACAAATGTGCTGTCCATTAAATTTGAAAGTGCATAGTTTTGTTTCGTATTCCCATTCTGGCCGTCGAATATTGTCCTGAAATTTGAATCCGGTGTAGACCAATTCCGGGATGAATTATATCATCTTCGATGAGTTTGTGGATCGTTAGCCGTTGGGTATAGGCATTACGCAAGGCCTGTTATAAACTACTGCAGTGGTTTTTGAGCGCAGCAATATCTTCATCGGTGAGTGATAAATCGAAGATATTTTGTTTGCCCATGATGGGATACATAATTGATTGGGGATTGTTTTCAACATGGTCTAACCCCATCGCATGACCGGCTTCGTGTGCCAACACAGTTTTAAGCTGGGCAATGTTGGAGAATTGAAAAATATTGATTCGTTCATCATCTCCCTTTCTAAAATATCGGCCCTGGTTGAATTTTTTTGCAACGCCAAAGCGATTATTGTACTTGCTTATAAGTTCATTTTGGATATCAATCAGCCTGTTGAGCTTACGAGATTTTGTATTGGTTTTTTGGCTAAGCATCTCCATGGTATCCTTTTTACGTTCTACAGTAGGACGAAGTAGTTTTATTTCCTTCTCCATTTGCTTCAGCTTCTTGTAGGTCTCTTCAGGTATCTTTTTCCCCTTCCATTTGTTAGCTAATTCAGAGTATTCCCGAGCTTTTTCGTTGTATTCTGCCAACGTACTCTCGAAGTCCTTTTGCTTTTCCTGGAAGGTCGTGCGAAGATTTTCATATTCTTCTTCCAACACTTCTATTTGATCTTTTTTGGTTTGAATCTCATTGGTAAGCAATTGCTCTGATTCGGTTCTTTTTTGTTCTTCACCATATATCAGGTGTATCACCACCTTGCCATCTTTGCGGTATTCCAGCACTTGTTGATCCATAGCTGTGGCCCAAAGTCTTTCAACTTCTTTCATGGTTTCGGAGAGCTTTTGTTCGGTGATATCGAAGCGGGAGTCAATATCCCCAAACTGGTAGGTCAGTGGTTCGGTGCAGGGTTCGGTCGTTGATGGAGAGTTCCTATAAATGGAGCCATAGTTGACAGTGAGTATGCCACCTACAACCGTGAGCAGGGATACAAGGCCAAGGGCTTTCAAATTCACTCAGGTGCAATTAATTGATAGTTCTTCAGTAAGGTAATAGGCAGAAAGGGAAGAGGAAAGAAAACTCTTTGTGCCGAATGTATTTTGTGCCTGAATAAAGTGCTATCTGCTTTTATTGAAATGCGTCTCGGCATGTTGAGCTAAATCGAGCACTGCGTTGGTATATAAGCTGCTGGGATTGTATCGGAGTACCGCAGTTTCAATATCGCCGGTGCGTTCTTTAAAATAGGCCAGATAGTTGCCCACCGACATAATGTTGTTTTTCATATTGAAAATATCATCTCCCACAAACCATTTGTTCAGTGAGTAGGGGATAAACTGGGCAAAAGCCACGGCTCCGGCATAGCTGGACTTAAGCTCAAAAACATCAATATTTTTACGCTTGGTAAATTCAAGAAGCTCATTGAGCTGCTCCAGAGCAAAATCCTGTCGATACCCTTTGGCATACATCGAAACATAGGCATTAAAAGGATTGTAGCTGCCTGTATTTTTACCAAAGTCAGATTCTATTCCAAGGATAGCTGCTATAACATATTTGGAGATGCCATAGGTTTCTTCAGCAACTTTAAGGGGCTCACGGTAGGTGTCGATAAAGTGGATAATCTCATCCGACTTCTTATCAAATCCAAGTACATGCTTGTAGGAATCGAGAGACTGCGATTTGCGTTCAGCTGACTTTCGGAAACGGTTAGCGATATCTTCATAAATCTCGAAACGCTTATCCTGAAGCAGTTCCCGGATATCGATGCCTTGCTTTTGAAAATGTGCAATCAGCGCGTCAAGTTTTTCGTCATTAATCTCTGCAGAAAGGGTGCCGGGATCAGGCGAAAATAAATTCCAGGAGAGGGTCTCGGCATCGGCCGTGGTGGCATGGGCTTTTGATATAGCCGAAGTTAAACCAACCCATGAGAACATACCAATCACAACAACCAACAACTTAGATCTGAACATAAATCCGCCTTTGAACCTAAATTTTTCAGGATAATAACTATTACTATTATAACAAACCTTTCGAAGAAGTAAAGCCGGAACTATCGTTTTTTCATCAATTAAAATTTACAACTAAGCATCTTATTGAGATAAGTTTTCCAATTGCTTGTGGAGCAATCCATTCCATCCTTTTAGGAAAAACATCAATGCATTCAGAACTGATACGTTTTAAGAAGAACTAGCCAGTTCTCGTTGATTCCGAGCAATCCAGTCGAGGATATAATGGGCCTCTTCTTTCCAGTTCTCCAGCCCAAGCACAAAATGATTTCGTCCGGGAAACTCCTTGTAATCAAGTACGGACCCATTCTTTTTATATTTTTGGTAATTCCGCTCATTTAGATGTGCGGGGATGATTTTGTCATCACTTCCGGAGATAAGCAGTAGCGGGGGATGCGGTTTCTTAAAATCAACTTTTGCAGCACCGGTAAGTCCGTCACGTATCACTCGTTTAGATTCGGGAATGGTGTAGGTTTCGTAGGTGGCTTTTTGTTTGTCCTTTGGCAGTCCATTAACAAAAGCGTATTGCCAATCTTTGAACGACATCAGGTATGTTGTATCCGAAGAGGTGAACAGGCCTAACGACTTCCATGTGGCCCGCAGGAACGAAGGCTCATAGGGGACGACACCCAGTGGCGGTACCGAATGGATGGCCACACCTGCTGCAGGCAGGTCCTGATTTACTAATACTTGGGTAATGAGTCCGCCGAGCGAGTGACCGATCACAATTGGCTTTTCATCACAGTTTCTTATGATATTCGCATAGTACTCAATGACGGCATTGAGCCTAAGTCGGGCCAACCCAATATTTTGGTCAGGATGTTTTTTTCGAAGCTCATCGGCAGAGGCATCTTTGTGGGGCCAGGCCGGTGCCAGGGTCTTATATCCCTTGCTGTCAAAATAGGATTTCCATTGATCCCAGCAGTGGTTTGTGACAAAAGCACCGGTGATAAATACAACGGTGCCGGTTTTTTGAGAGTTCATGGGGGTTTACCAGTATCTACGACGTGATTGATTGTTTATTGTCGCCGAATATAACCAACACAGTTAACAGTTTTAGGAATTACATTCACTGACCAGCTATTCGTTCCAGCGTTATCTGATAATACAAAACTATTTTATTAACCATATTTTTTAGCCTGATGATTCATTGTCAGCCTAAAGACTACCCTTCAACTGTAGGCACGCCTTCATCATCCTGGAGCCACTCGTTCCATGATTGTTTCAGCGCCTTCAGAAATACCTCTGTTTCCCGGGCACCCGAAATAGCATATTTGCGATGAAAAAGGAAGAACGGCACTCCGCGAACCTCCATGCTTTGGGCAATCTGGATATCGTGTTTCACCTGGTTGGCGTATTCATCGCTGGTCAAAGCTTCTTTGGCTTGATCTGTGTCCAATCCAATATCGGAAGCCAGGGATACCAGCGTCTCATGATCAGCGATATTTTTGCCGTCGGTAAAGTAGGCGCGAAACAGTGCTTCCTCCATGTTATCACCTTTGCCTTGCGTTTTCGCAAACTGGACCAACCGGTGCGCATCAAACGAGTTGGCCACCACCGCCTGATCCATATTGTATTCCAGTCCTACTTCTTCGGCCATATTGGTGACGCGCTGGTTCATCTGCCGGGCCTGTTCCGGCGACCAGCCCTTGGCATCGGCCAGGTACTCGTTGATATTCAGGTCGGGATCGGTCTCCATATCAGGATTGAGCTGGAAGCTCTTCCACTGAATGTCCAGCTCATCAGCGTATTCAAATTCTTCAAGTGCTTGCTCAAAGCGCCGCTTGCCGATATAGCAGAACGGGCACATTACATCGGACCAGATTTCTACTTTCATGAGAAACAATTTCTTGGCATTAAATTTCACTCCTTAAACAAAATGACAGCAAAAAGATTCATTCTTGGTTTGGCAGTTGCCAGATGTCCACCCGGTTGAGTGCGATGTATGGCACGGCTACCCGATTTCGTTTGGTATCAATGCCCATATCGGCAGGGTTGCCGGGTACGCGCAGGAAAATTTGCCCCGATCCATTCTTGATCAGCTGCAGTGTTGAATCGGCCTGGCTGGTAACGATAAAGCTATTCTGACTAATTGGCTCGATGCCGTCATAATCTCCGCCGAGGCCCGTGCCGGCACTGTCGAGCTTGTTGTTGGCCGGATGCCATGTTAAAAATGTTTGCCCGTCGCCCCAGGCGGCCATCACCAGTCGCTGGTTGGCCTTGTCAAGCATGATGCCGTTGTTGACATGCGAAAGCGAATCAACGGCGATTGAAACATTGTTGCCCGACATCCGGTAGAGCAGGGGCTTGCCACTGTCGGTCACATAAAGGTGATTATCCGAACCGACGGCAACATCATTCAAAAATCCCGGCTCAAAATCCGTAAAATCAGTGAAGGAGATATGCGCACCGGAATGGCGATTGAAGCCGTGAATGCCTTTCTGGTCGGCAACGAAAAGTGTATCGCCGCTGATCGTCATGCCACGCGGGCCATGCATCGGATGCGCACTAGTGCCGGTCATAAACTTCAGCGAATCGATGGTGCCATCTGGTTGTGCCCGACTGATAAATCCATTCGAATCGGCCGCCGCATCCCCATTAAAGTTGGAGATAAAATACACGTCCTGTTTAGGATCATACTGCACCGATTCGGGTCCCTTGAGTCCACCCTGAATGGTGAGAACCCGATCCGTGCTGTCTTGTACCGTATCCCAGCTTAGGGTTTTGTTTGGAGATTCGTCGCCGGAACGACATCCCAAAGACAAGAAAACGACAACAGTGGATGCTAGTAATAGCCGAAAAGAAAGTCGTGAATTCATCATCAATCTATTGATTTGAAGGTTATGAACATCGCTAAATAAACTATTTTAGCAGAAGGACCAAAATTGCCCCATACGGTAAACGATGCTGGTTCAGATAGTCAAAGAGCTGTTCATTTTTGGGAGAAAGAATATCTTACTTGCTTTCGGCCAGCAGATCCTCAACATCCAGCGGACGTGTGTACATGTTGAGCGAGCCATCCTCGTGATGCGGCCACTGCTCTTTGGGACGATCCCAGTAGAGCTCCACGCCGTTACCGTCCGGATCATCCAGGTACAACGCCTCTGAGACACCGTGGTCACTGGCGCCGGTTAACGGGTATTCTTCATCCAGAAGCCGCTGCAGAATTTCAGCCAGGTCTTTTCGCTCAGGATAGCGGATGGCCGTATGAAACAGGCCTGCGCTGTTTTTGGGCGCCGGCGGGCCGCCCTTGCTGTGCCAGGTATTGAGACCGATATGGTGATGATATCCACCGGCCGAAATGAAGGCAGCCCCATCGCCGTAGGTTGTGGTAATCTCAAAGCCCAAGAGTCCGCAGTAGAAATCCAGTGACCGTTGCAGATCGGATACTTTCAAGTGTACGTGACCGATACTCGTCTGGGATGGTACGGTATAATCTTCCGACATAGCGTATGGGTTACTTAATTTCCAAAGAAATCTAACACATTTTCCAGGGTGCTGGAATCAGTTTTGTACATCTCTGTGTAATGGCACTGGGTGCAGGTGATGGTGGTAAACTTCTGGTTTTGGATGTTAAAGAATTTGGAGAAAAAGCCGCCGGTGCCGGAAACCTGACCTGTTTCAAATTGACGGTTGCTACACTTGGGACACTTCCAGTTGCGATGTTGCATGGATTAATGGGTTTATTCGAATGTTGGTTACCAGCTCATATTAGATATTGGGAGCCGGAAATCAAAGGATTGGAAAAGGTGAGCAAAGGTGAAACGGCAAAAGGAAATGGATAGCAGTATAAGATGTCCTTTTTCTATTGTGCTAGAGAACAGAGCTATACCGGTGCAAAACTGCTCCGGTCGTCCTTCGAAATCCGCTCAGGATTCTTTATGCCGGAGGGTGAAACCTTGAAATTGAAAATCAGCCCAAGCCTTCCGGTTATTTTGTAAGCTGTAAAACCCGTTAAATAACAAGAATTGGCATGCCCTTTCTACTATATACTGTATCTAGTTATAACTAGATATCCTCACTACTTACAGCTATGCAGTTAATATTATGCTCCGACCGTAGTTATAAGTACACACTGACTGCATAGTACTGCACAGAGCAATTACGAAGTACTATGCTGATCGACTGCTTAGTAGCATGTAGCCGGAGTGCTTTATACTAGTCCAAGTTTACAACTTGGACTATAGCGGTTCCCGTAAACTAGCGCAAGTTTGTAACTTGTGCTAGTAATTGGCAGATTGCTCAAGTAAAAGCAACTAAATTCATCAGGATTATGAGTCGTAAATATAAATTCCATGACCATCAGCTACCTCATTTTGTCAGCTTTGCAACCGTGAGATGGCTGGATCTGTTTACTCGTAGAATATACTTCACGGTTGTAATTGATAGCTTGGACTATTGCATTGAAAATAAGGGACTTATCCTAAATGCATGGTGTATTATGACGAATCACGTGCATTTGATTATACGGTCAGATACTAATCAGCTTCAAAATGTTATGCGTGATATGAAGAAATTTACTGCTAAAAAACTCATCAATACTATTTCTGATCATGCGCAAGAAAGCCGCAGGGAAATATTGCTTAAGGTTTTTCGAAGGGCGGGTAAGGCTAATAGTAATAATACAACCTTCCAGGTTTGGCAACAGCATAATCATCCTGTGGAACTCTCTACGAACGAGATGATTAGTCAGCGGTTGGAGTATCTGCATATGAATCCGGTAAAAGCAGGCTTTGTTGATCAGCCGCAGGATTGGCTTTTTAGCAGTGCCAAACAGTACGCAGGTTCGAAAGGATTTTTGGAACTGGAGTTGGCTGTCTAGCTGATAGGTTTATTGGCACCCCGATTCTTCGGCCGCCTAAACTGGTTCAAGTTTACAACTTGGACCAGTTTCAACAATTTTTATGATCCTTTTCATTGGTATGTATTGGCACAAGTTACAAACTTGCGCCAGTAATGCGTCAGATCTATACTAGTCATAGAGATAATTAGGGGTGACAAGATCTGTCACCCATCCCATTATCTTACCGCCAAACTGGAAACTGGCTGGCCGAACCGTGATATTGCGCCCTAAGGCAAAAGCTTCGTGGAGTAGAGCTCAGATCCGGATTAACCTTCAACTTTTAACCTCTAACCTGCAACACTCAGATGGAATTGATTTCAATCTTGTTTATAATCATTGGCGTTATCCTTGGCTACGCCATCGCTCATTTCAAGTATAAAAGCAGTCAGGCACTCAGCAAAGAGGAAGCCGACGCATTGGAGGCCGAACGTGAGCAGGCGATGCAGACCATCTCACGGCTGGAGGAGCGCAACGAAAATCTGTCCCAGCAACTTGAGGATGCCGAGGCCGAGGAGAAAGAGGCCACCCGTCACGCTAATGAGGCCGAAAAACAGCTTGCCGAGCTCAATGCCGACTACCGTAACCTGAAAGAGCGCCTCAGCGAGCAAAAAGAGGAGATGCAGAACCTGCAGGAAAAGTTCAAAGACGAGTTTGAGAACCTGGCCAACAAGATCCTGGAGGAGAAGTCCCAGAAGTTTACCGAGCAGAACAAAGAGAAGCTGGATCAGTTGCTGAAGCCCCTCGGCGAAAAGATGGAGCAGTTTAAAAAGAAGGTCGAGGAGACCCACAAAGAAGATATCGAGGGACGCAGCTCGTTGAAACAGCACCTGGAGCATCTCAAGGAGATGAATCAGCAGATGGCCAAAGAGGCGAAGGATCTGACCAAAGCGCTCAAGGGCGAATCCAAGACGCAGGGCAGCTGGGGCGAAGTGATCCTGCAGCGTATCCTCGAGAAGTCGGGGCTTACCAAGGGACGCGAATACGAAATTCAGGAAAGTCACACTACTGACGAAGGACGTCGCCTGCAGCCGGATGTGGTGGTCCACCTCCCCGACGAGAAGCGACTGGTTATCGACTCGAAAGTGTCACTGACGGCCTACGAGCGAATGACCTCAGCTGAGGACGAAGACGAGCGGGAAAGCGCGCTCAAGCAGCACGTGGCTTCGCTGCGAAGTCATGTGAAGGGTCTCAGCAGTAAAAATTACGAGCAGCTTTACGGCGGCAACAGTCCCGATTTCGTGTTGATGTTTGTGCCCATCGAATCGGCCTTTGGCGTGGCGCTGCAGCAGGATACGAGTCTCTACTATGACGCTTTCGACAAGAATATTGTAATTGTGAGTCCCTCGACGCTGCTGGCCACGCTGGCCACCATCGACAGTGTCTGGAAGCAGGAGTATCAGAGTAAAAATGCGCAGGAGATCGCCGAGCGCGGCGGTGCACTGTATGACAAGTTTGTACTGTTTGTGGAGAGCATGCAGGATATCGGCCAGCGTATCCGTCAGACCCAGGAAAGCTACGACGAGGCCATGGGACGACTCTCCGAAGGGCGCGGTAATGTAATCCGTCAGGTGGAGATGCTGCGCGAGCTGGGTGCCAAATCCAGCAAGAATATGCCGGCCGAATTAGCCGATCAGCATGAGCTGAGCGATGGGGAAGAGCAGGCCGCTGACGACGATGAGGAGGAGTCGCCGGAGTTTGAGTTTAACGATTGACCCTATCTTCTTCTGTTTGAACCCTTCTTTTTCTTTCCCTACAGGTAGGGGAAGAGACTAGTCGACTAAGTTTAGGAATAAAAAAAGGAGTCCTCTCCCTAATTTTTAGGGAGAGGACAGGAGAGGGTCAAATAAAGAAAACAAAAGAGGGACAAAAATTAGGTGGCAGGGAGATGTCCGCAAATTGGAGAGGGGCAAAACCGATTTAATAATTTTATTTATCCCAAAAGCTTTTCATATTCCCGCCTTATGAAAAAATGCAGTCCTTATCTTATTTGCCTTCTTTTTTTATTTGGATCACCAAGTATCACATTTAGCCAAGATGTAACTATTAATCGCTCAAGAGGTGGTGAAAACCTGAAGAGTGCGTCCAAAGCGCGGAGTATTGCCCTTACCAATACGGCATTGTCCATTGGTACAGGTATTGGGATGGTCGCCCTCTTCGAGAATAATACAGCTAAGACCATTGGTGGTATCTTGGGATTATATGGCGTAATAATTGGACCATCGACCGGAAATTTTTATGCCAATGATTATCCACGGGGATTTGCCGGCGCTGGTGTCCGGGTTATCGGCGCCTTTCTCATGGCCGACGGCACCAGTGAACTTTTTGGACGTGAATTTGCCGATGCGCTGGGCGTCGATGACCGGGATGTTTCGCTAACGGATACTAAAATACTGATAGGTGAAGCATTGATTTTAGGGAGCATGATCTACAATATTCTCAGCGTAGATAAGTCGGTGGCGGAATACAATAATAGCTCGCGGCGATTTGCCATTAATGTAAAATCAACAGTCATCAATGATACGGTGGCGCCGGTGTTAACGGCTAATATCAATTTTTGAGGATAATTCAGAGAGGTGGAGAAACGAGTGCAGGTGGCTACTGCTGCTCTGGATTATACTTGAGTGGCTTCACCAAGGAGGCCAGGGTGTTACCATTGTGATTCGATATGGCCGCATACCATACATCATCCCATTTCCAGGATACCACATGCTTGCCGTTGACATTTCGGATGTAAAAATCTTCCGGCTTGTTGCACTTTTTGACGGCCTCTTTGTACCGGTCGAGATGCCCAAATTCTTTGAGTTTGTCCAGTTTAAAGGCAAAAATGTAGATGTACTGGCTTTGATCTGGCAGGAAGTACTCTAACATCGGCGCTTTATAATTGGGTACAAACTCCCCGTAAACGACGCCCTTGAATTCAGCATTTTCCAACGCAGGGATGGTGATCGGCATATCATAATTCCGGGCCAATTGTATTTCGGCCGAACTCATGTTGGCCGTTGAGATTGTTGGCGGTACAAACTGTCCCTTGTGTTGTTTGAAATGCTCATAAGCATATTCTTCAATATTATAAACGGTCTGATATTCAGCCGGCTGATCGTAGAAATTAAAAAATCCCCAGAAAGCAGCGGCAATTAACAGGGTAGCAGCTATGGAAAAAGCAAAGTGACGAAATGAGCTCGACTCTTGGGTATTGCTGTGGTCGGGATTTTGCTCAGCAGGACCACCGCCGGCCAGGTCGTAGATAGGCACATCCATATTTTGTAGCGAAGCTTCTTGCTGACCGATCGTTTTCACATACTGACGAAGAGAGTCCGGGGCTTTAGCGCATGGGCAGCGTGACTCAACAAGTGCTTTAATTTTTTTGATGGATTCGTATTCCTTCCGCACCTCTGGGTTCTGTGCGATAAAATCCATGAAAGCCTTGCGTTCGTCAGCAGTCGCTTCACCATCAACGATAGGGGCGATCAGCTCAAACGCTTCGTCTTTCGTTAGCTCATTCTTACCCATAATATTTTTTTGCTCATCTGCTAGATGTTTGCGAATGGATGTAGTTCTTACTCATCACTTCAACATAGTCCCCTATAGCAGTGTTCCAATCCTTAAACTTAATTTTCTGCTCCACTCTACAAATTTACTCCGACTGTTGATGCGCCAGCAACACGTAAAAACCATCAAGAACTGACAGGTTTGTATGTGTTACTTTTTGGATTTCAGTGCTAATTTCTTGAGCATCATGCAATTGACTTATTTCAAATTCTGCTTCAGATAAGAGATGCTTGTAGCTGTCGATGGAACGGTCGAACTGTAGTTGCTCATTCACCAGCTTAACGCTGCTCTTGAAAACCCAGCGATAGAAAGAAGGTAATTCATTCAGGGCAAAATGGGTGCTTATCAAAGCAGGATTGTGCGAGAAATATTGCCGTATTTGCTGCAAACAACGGGATACGGTTTCAGGAGCCAGGTAATCAAAGAACCCCTCGGCTACAATAATAGTTTTCCTGGATGGATCAATGCGAGGATGATCGCTGAATTCGCTTTTGAGATCATCGGCAGGCAGATGTGAGGTGATGATATCCGGATGAGGCTGCCCGGGATAGCAATTGCTTAAAAAATGACGTTTTAAGGCAGCCATCTTCGGGGCATCAAACTCAAAGCAGTCTATGCCGTGCTGAGTAAAATGGTACGATAGGTGATCAAAACCTGCGCCCAGAACGATAAGTTGATCATAACCTTCATCAACCAGCTGCGTGGCCATACGTTGGATATACCATTTGCGGGCAACAATATGCAGCAGGTCGCCCGGCAACAGCAGCTCCTCTGACCAGATGTACAGGCGTCGGATCCAGTCGAAATCGAGCCAGTAATGATAATAGCGCAGCGGGGCCGGCAGCGAGCGGATGAGCTTCTCGTAGAAGGTAACGACAGAATCATCAAAGAGGGGCTGAAACCGCTCAATACGGCTGAGTCCATAAAATTTGATCGCCACAAAAGCGGCTGTCTGACTTATCTGATCGGCTTTCATAATGGCGAAACGTAATAGTTTCTGTGTTCAAGCCCAACAAATTGTGGACATCATCAGGTGGTGTAATCCCTACGGCTGTGTAGTATGTACCAGGGGTCGGTTAACGATGGCAACGTTGTTTTGCAAGATGTTGGCATCTCGGGCAGAGGAAAGATTGGTGACCATTTGAAAGTCAGTATTATCGTAAATATTAAGCTGCCAGAGCGGAGAATAGGTTGAATCTACGGGAGTTGTGGCTGCAATATTGTGGGTAAGCATGCTGCCAGTTTCGGTTTTATATCCCGAAGGGAAACCACCACCGTTTTTTCCGGGATTGACGTTAAATGAGACGTACATTGCTGAGATGGGAGTATGACCGTAAGATGTCAGTGAGAGCGCTTTTTCCTCAAACGTAAAATAATAGACTACCTTGTTTTCATACCATCCGCGGTGCAGGCTGTTATTGCCACTCCCAAGGCGCTTTTCGGCCGTAGATCCCTTGGGAACAATAGGACAGTTGACAATTCTCGGCGTTGGTTGTATTTCGTAGCCTGCTTCTTGGATCTCTGCTAAACTTGTCGCACTGTTGGCTTCGTAGCTGGAGGGAACGATAACGCGGTGGACCTGCCAGAAATCGTTGTATCCCTTGTCGCCGGGAATAACATCAACAATATTGGGCTGATCGACGGGCGTATTTTCATTCTTTCGAAAAAGAACATACAGCGGCGCTGGCTGCCGGGGCATCACATCAAAATGATAGTACTGGATAACCTGCCCATTGGGACCGAGTCCATTGGTAATGAATGGCTCCGCATCAAAATTTATTGGTTCATTTGGACCCGGCAAATCAGGGTTGGAGCTACGTTGGAAAAGAGTACCGGCCGCTTCACTGAAACGATCAATTGATGCTTGCTTTGCATATTGGTCGGAAAGTAGAGGCTTGCTGGCATTATCGCTACAACCACTGAGGGCTAGCAGTAGTCCAAGCAGTAAGATCCAACAGTGGTGTTTGAATGTTGTGAACATTTTGGGACCGTAGCTTATTTCGAGGTTGCTACATCAAAAAGCCAACATAACAAGATTGCAAGGCTTTCTGAATTTCTACTCAAATGTGATTAATTATGAATGGGCAATCGAAAACTTCGACCACGGTTCCTCGCTGGGCGGCGCCAACTCGAAATGCAGTTCTTGTTTTAGCTGGGGATGTTCAAACCGCAGTTCAACAGCGCGCAGTGCCATATTCCGTCCGTCGGGCTGATCGAGCCCATATTTGTAGTCACCCCAGATGGGATAGCCTTCTTCAGCCAGCTGCACCCGAATTTGGTGCGGTCGGCCGGTCTGCAGGTGGATAGAAAGCAGGTTCAGCTTATGGATCTCTTCCAGCTTGGAAAAGGAAAGGATCGCCTCCTTGGCTTTTTTCTGATTACCGTTCACAACGTTTACAATGTTCTTATCACGATCCTTGTGGAGATAGTGGTTCAATAGACCGTTCTGGGGTGGGTTGCCTGAAGTTACAGCCCAGTATGTTTTCTGCATCGTACGGTCACGCATTTGCTGAGACAGTCCATCCGCCGCATTTCTATTTTTTGCGAGCAGCATCAACCCACCTACTGGACGGTCCAGCCGATGCACCAAGCCAAGGAAGGGATTATTTTGTGATCTGCCCAGATATTCTTTGCAAAGGTTCAATACATCAGGGTCACCGGTCTGGTCTTTTTGGGATAGCACGTTAACCGGTTTTTGGATGACAAGTATGTGATCATCCTCAAAAATAATAGGTATTTCCGGTTGCGTGTGGGTACGCTTCATGATTCAATATGGCCTAAATATTTAATGAAATGAGTTTTATAAAAAGGGTGATAGTATCAGGAAGCAATAGGAATGGAAAAGCAAGTTAGCGCAAAATTATAGAAAGATATCCGATTTGTTCAAAAATTCTTTTTTTACTTTTTCCCCTTTCCAACTTATTCAGCAGAACCAAATACAGTGCCCAGCGAATTGAAAATTTAACTAGGTCATACATAGCCGTTAATGTTCCTCTACTCTTTTTGATAGCTAGAAATTGACCATATTGGAAACATCTTTTTTGAAGCCATACCGTATTACACCGTGACTTAGGTACATAGTGGGAAACTACAGCTCCAGGTACATCCACCTCATTAAATCCGGCACTTCTCATTCTTGATTGCATTTCACTCTCTTGACCGACGGCGCCAGTTTCAGATCCGGGTCCAAATCTAGGATCAAATCCTCCCAATTGTTTAATATCGTCTGCAAAGGCCGCCCAGTTAAGCCCCAAATAACCGCTTTGCATTCTGGTGTTATGTAAGTCGTAACCACGGGCAGAATAAGGCAGTAGCTGTTCCAGCCAATCGGGAGGCTCTTCTTCTCGGTCCACCATTACAGGACCACCAAAAAAGGCATGCTGTTCGTACTTTTGGGATGCCGCCTCATATGCTATTAATGTTTTAGGATCTACAAACACATCATCATCGGTAAAAAAAATAAGATCATTTTTCACCTTGGAAAGTGCTCTGTTAAGGGCTTTGCTCTTATTTCCCCATTCCACGTGTAAATATTCAGCATTCAGCTTTGCAGGTAATTCTGAAACAAGTTTTTTAACACCCAGGCATGAACCGTTTTCTACCACAATCATTTTATTATATGAATCGGGTAATTCACAGGAGGCAATAGAATTAAGGGTACGCTTGAGTAAGTCAAGTCGCCCATTGGTAGGTATAATAATTGAGATCTTATTAGATTTAATCATGCTTGGCACGTGGTTCTAAAAAAAGAGGTTACAATAGTTGATACTTGCTTTACAATTATATTGTTCCTCGATGTTATAAGATTGGACAAGATTAACGATCTCAGTGTGATTGTGGTAGATTCTATTCTAAGGCAAGAGATTAGCACACTGGGATGTCAGTATCTTCCTCTGTAAAAGTACGTTCACTGGCTTATTGATGAGAAGCTAGTATTGTTTGCTTCATCAGGCGTTGGTATAGCGTTCAATGCGTTCTTGGGATTCCGGTTCGGTTAGTAGACTAACGCCAGTCAACAGACTAATATTGATAATCAGCCCATAAATACCTTCGTGGAGAGGGAAGGGGCGAAGTTCAGGGTAAAGCAGGAAGAAGATGGTGGCTGCCACGCCGCCCAAAAGTCCACTCACAGCGCCATAGCCATTGGCTCGTTTCCAGTAAAACATGCAAAAAACCAAGGGGAATATTTGTGCGACTCCTCCATAAGAGCCAAGTAGTAAGTTTACAATTGGAATGTCAGAGATAACCGCAAAGTAGTAAGCGACCAAGCTGATAACAATCACCAACAGGCGGATGAGGTAACGTTCTTTTTGGTCGGTTCTCCAACGATCGGGCAAAATGTGATCGAGCCCGTCGCGTACACCTATAGAGGCCGCCGAGTGCAGGATGGCATCGCCCGATGACATAGATGCGGCGAGAGTTCCCGCGCAAACCAGCCCGATGATAATGACCGGCAAGTCGAGCTGGGTAAGTACGTGTGGCAGGATGGTATCGGCCGGAGTAACGCCGGGATAGGCCAGGATAGCTGTGAAACCAATAATCAGAATGGGAATCAAAAAGAGCTGGAATGTGGGATAAAGGACAGCTGTCAGCTTCATCGTGCGGTCGCTGTCTGCGGCAAAAGCACGCATAAAAAGGTGTGGCCAAACCGAGAAACCAACCGCCGAAACGACCACGGCCGAGCTGTAACCCCACCAACTCCATGGTTCACCGGCGGCATTGAGACCGGGTGCCTGCAGCATGACCGACATATCACTCTGGGCAATTTGAGTAAACATTTCGCCCACGCCGCCAAAGAGTTTGTAGGGCAGGTATAGTCCCAGAAACCAAGCAATGACCATCATAAAAATACCTTGGAAAGTGTTCGTCCAGCCGACGCCCATCACGCCGCTGAAATAAACATAAAGTAGTACGACGAGGTAGGCGATGCCGGCGCCAAGCCATTGGGGAATCACCCCATTGCTGATGGTGGTGAGCACATAACCGGCTCCTTTCATCTGCAGAGTCAGATACGGAATAAAAACGATGATGCTGAGTATAGCCAGCAGGGCGGAAAGCGAGGTGCTGTTAAAGCGATCCTGCAGGATTTCGGCCTGGGTGACGAACCCAAATTTTTCGCCGAGCCGACGCACTTTTGGTCCAAAGAAGTAGATAGGAATCATCCCGGTAGTGCCATAGGCGATGATATACAGGGCTGCTGTTCCGCGCGAATAGGCCCAGCCGGGTCCACCCAGAAAGGCGAAGGAGGAGAAAATTGAAGCTCCCATCACAAAGTAGAGTATCAGCAGGTTCATACTGCGGTCGCCGGCCACAAAACCGGTGACACTGTCAGATACTTTGAGTCCCGGAATAATGCCCATGGCCAGAGTAATGGCCAAGTAGATTCCACAGATAATGACAACTGTAATCCAGCTTTCCATCAGCTTTGCACCCTCTCAGATTTTGTTTGTGATTCCTTATGAGCTGGATCGCTGAGATAGTACCAGAGCAGTAAAAAGAAAGCAGACAGCAGCATGGCTACAATCCACGCAAAGGACAGGGGTAACCCCAAAATTATCGGGTAAATACCGTCAAATAGGGCGTAAACAGGCCAGATGACCCCAAGCTGAATAACCAATAACAGGGTTAAAAATATTTTCTTCCGTCTGCTCATTTGCTAGGCTGCTTTTTTAGCTGAATTCGCTTACCAAGGTAATAATTTTGGCTGATGAATCAACCTTCCCTTAATTCTTCAACAGTTGAATATTGGTTTTGAAAATCTTGATTGTGAGGTACTTATTGACCTTTGTTCGTTTCCATTCCAGCCTCAGTATCAGTAAGTTTAGAGGTGAAAAAATGAAGGACAAAACATCAGCGTTGTACAATGAGTAGTGAAGATAGCGCCCAGGTAGGCGTAGAAGAGAAAGTGGATAATCTGCCGCTTTCCCCAGGTGTGTACATGTTTAAGGATAAAAAAGATCGCTTGCTGTATGTTGGTAAGGCCAAACGGTTACGTAATCGTGTACGGTCGTACTTCCAGGATTCCAGCGACCACGATGGACGAATGCGGGTGATGATCCGGAAAATAGAGGATCTGGATGTGATCGTTACGGATTCGGAATCAGAAGCACTTATCCTGGAAAACAATCTTATCAAAAAGCACCATCCACGCTACAATATTTTGTATCGGGATGACAAGTCGTATCCTTATATATGTGTGACTAACGATGATCGCCCGCGGGTTTTCCCTACGCGTACCGTAATTAAAGACGGTAGTAAATATTATGGGCCGTATGACAGCGTGACTCACATGAAGCGGATGCTTGAAACGATTCGTAAAGCATTTAATCTCTGCACCTGTGCGGTATCCCGAAAGAATGTTAACCGAGAGAAAGGGGCGCCCAAATGGCATTCTTGTTTTGATGATTACCTGGAGAGCTGTTCCGGGGACTGGGATCTGGAAGAGTATCAGGCAACTATTGAGAAAGTGGAACGCATGCTCAATGGCAAAACCAATGCCCTTATTCGTGATCTCAAAGATGAAATGTCGATTGCCTCTGATTCACTGGAATATGAAAAAGCCGCCCGCATTCGAGACAGCCTGAAAGCGGTGCAGAAATACAGCAAGAAGATGAAAATGGTGGCCGACAAGAACGTAGATCGCGATCTCTTTGCCATCAAAGTGGATGAGGAGATCAACGAGGCTTGCGGCGTGCTGTTCAAGGTGCGTGAGGGCAAGCTTATTAGCAAGTTTCACCGATTTCTCAAAAATATTAATGGGCTGGAAAAAGGAGAGATGCTTCAGTCGTTTATTGAAGATTATTATACGGGTGAATTTGCAGGCGGTATTCCCGATGAAGTGTATGTGAGCGATGAATTGGTAAATGACGAGCCGTTGGCACAGTATCTCTGGGAAGAGCGAGGAAAGAAGGTCAAGATTCATCGTCCCCAGCGTGGCGAAAAGGCCAAAATGATTCGAATGGCACTTTCCAATGCCAAGTTTCTGCTCGGTGAACGGAAGCTAGAGAAACAGAAGGCGGCCGAGAAACGTATTCCGCATTCAGTGAAAGAACTCAAAGAGCAGCTCGACCTGCAGCGGCTGCCACGGCGTATCGAGTGTTTTGATAACTCAAATTTGCAAGGCAGCGATCCTGTGGCTTCGATGGTTTGTTTTGTGGATGCCAAGCCTAAGAAAAGCTCGTACAAACGATTCCATATCAAGACCGTCGAGGGGCCGGATGATTTTGCATCCATGAAGGAAGTACTGAGTCGCCGGTACAAGCGCGTGATGGATGAAGATCAGCAAATTCCCGATTTGATTGTTGTGGATGGCGGCAAGGGGCAGCTTAGCAGTGCAGTGGAGGCCCTCAAAGAAATTGGGTTCTACGGAGAATGCGAGATTATTGGTCTGGCTAAACGGCTGGAAGAGGTGTTTGTGCCAGGCAAGTCAAACGCGATTATGATCCCCAAAAAGTCATCAGCGCTGAAGTTATTGCAGAAGGTACGGGACGAAGCGCACCGCTTTGCCGTTGATTTTCACCGTAAGAAACGCTCAAAACGAACTATTCAAACAGAGCTCACCCAGATTGAGGGCATTGGGGACAAAACGGCACAGCAATTGCTAAAAACGTTTGGGTCGGTTAAATCAGTCCGAGAAACATCGTTAGAAAGTTTGCAAGAGGAAATAGGTAATAAAACCGGTAAAAAGGTCTATTCGTATTTCCATAACTCCGAAGAGGAATAGAGAATTACCTGGTTTGGTGTTTTATATTTTTTTGGATTTCTTCATTTTTGGCAGTTTTCTGACATGCGGCATAGATATTGCAGCATATTATTTTGTAACATTAACATGTGATAGACAACCATCGGCACAGAATTTACAATACAATTAAGCAGAAAAATAATCATTAGCCTTTGAAACTGTGGAACAATCACCGAGTGTTAACGTAAGTAATATGTACCGGTTTACGGTGGGGGATTCCCTAACACTTAAAAATTGTTTACAGTAAGAACAGGTTCGTAACGGGCATCTAATTGTATATTAGTTGCATCGCCGGTTGAAAACTATTTAAATAGGCGTGAGGATATTATGAAGCTCGAACAATCAGACCATATTAGTAAGAAATACAAGCAACTGGATGACAAAGATCTGGTTCGTTTTTACCGTCAAAACGGTGACGAACAGGCATTCAGTGAGTTAATGAATCGTCACCAGACGAAGATCTATTCCTACATCTATAGCATGGTAAAAGATGGAGGAACTGCAGATGATATCTTCCAGGAAACGTTTACCAAGGTGATCACCAAGATGGATGACACCTATAATGAACAGGGAAAATGGATCGCTTGGGTGATGCGTATCGCCCATAATGCAACAATTGATCATCTGAGAAAACAAAAACGGTTTGTCGACGTTAGTTCAAACTACGACAAGGATTCAAACACTGATTTCTATGATCGTTTGCCTGATGAAGATCTTATCAGCGCACAGGAACAGCTCGAAAAAGACGAAGCGAAAAGTAGTCTGATGAAACATATTGGAGAGCTCCCTGAGGAACAACGTCAAGTGGTAATGCTACGACATTATTATGAAATGCCGTTTAAAGAAATTGCAGAACTCACAGATGTTTCCATAAACACCGCACTAGGACGCATGCGGTATGCGTTAATAAATCTTCGAAAGCTTTTTGACAAAGAAAAAGAACAAGAAGAAAATAACTATGCGCAACGAGGATAATGACTGTATTCGGTATCTGATGAAGGAAATGGATCCTTCTGAGGAGATACTGATGGAACGGGCTATGATGGAAGACGAGGATCTGCTGATCGAAGTGGAAAGCATGCGGCAGACCCTCCAAAAACTGGATAAACTTCCTGAGATGGAACCTCCTTCGGAGGTGACTGACGCGGTAATGGAAAAAGCCGCCGAACAAGCCAAAGAAAACCGAAAAAATAATTCCACCTATCGAAAGCCGGCTTTTAAGTATGCCGTTGCTGCTACGCTGGCTCTCACGATTACGGCTGGTGGAGCTTGGTTTATGGTGGGAACCGAGGGAGGAGAACAGAGCCAGCAGTCGGTGGTATCATCCACGGCGACGAATACACCTGCCCAAACCGCTGGAACCCAGTTGACGGATGAGAATATACAGCAGGTTGCGACTTCTTCTGAATCTGCAGAACAGGCCAAAGAAGTGCAGCCCTGGGTTGATCGTAATGACATCCTGCGATTTGAAGATCAGTTTTCGGAGCAAAATGCCAAATTTCAAGATATTGTACGGCAATCTACCCAAAAGCTTCAGCGAATCGAAAATCCGGGAGTAAACGGTGGACGTGTTAACTCTATCCAATTAACGGGCTCGGGAAATTAATTACTGGTTTTGCATCTCTAAAGCTTCTATACTTCTTTATCCGATGTACAATCTAGATCCGGATAAAGAATGATTACCCATACCGAAGCTATTGTCTTTAAATCTGTTGATTATCAAGAGTCCAGCAAGATTGTGACCATGTTCACGCGTGAGGATGGCAAGATTGCGCTGATGGTACGCGGTGTTAAGAAACCCAAAAGTAAATTTTCGGGGCTCATTGAGATTGGTAATGTCCTTGATGTTGTTTACTACTATAAAAGCTCTCGTTCGGTTCAGATCCTATCGGAAGCAAGCTACGCAGCCAAAAATTACAACCTTCGCACTGATTTTGAGAAGATGGCGACCATGACCTCAGCCATCGAACTTATTAGTCAGCTCTTGCACGACAACGAAGTTAATGAGCCCATTTTTGACTTCACTAAAATTATGTTGTCTTGGTTAAACAAGGCCGACATCCATCCCCCTAAAATTTTTCCCTATCTACAAATTCGACTGGCAGCGCTTACTGGTATTGGTTTACAACTGGATCTGTCGGATCCGGAGGCGAAAACGAACTATTTGAACTTGGAATCGGGTTTAGTTAGTAACGAAAGTATTTCGTCGCATTCGTATAAATTGACACAAAATCAGTTGCGTTACGTACGCATAGCTTTACAGGCTAAAAGCTCAACGTTGTTTGAATTACCGTTCGAAACCGGAGAATTGAAGGCGCTTATCGAGACCCTGGATCGTTATCTAAAGTATCACGTAGAGGGGCTGAAAGATCGAAAGTCGGACGCTATCTTTGAACAAATATTGCAGGAGTCATTATGAAAACCCGAGACCGCTATTTAACTGGTATTCTGCTTGTACTTATTGGAGTAATCATTGGTACATTATTCGCCTTTTACCAGATGCAAACGCAGGTTAATGATCAGGCTGACGTTTCTGTTACAGAAGTAAAACACAGTTCTAAGCCCATTTTTAGCGATGATCAGTTGGCTAAAATGGATGACCGGTTCCTGTTCAAAAAAATTGCTGAGCATGTCCGACCAACGGTGGTATATATTGAAACGGTAGTCCCACTTTCGAGCAGTGACTTGCCGGATGATGAATATCATGACCGTGACGGTTTTTGGGGTAATATTCTGCCCAAGCGTGCCCAAACGGTGGGATCCGGCATTCTTATCAGCGAAGATGGATATATATTAACAAATAATCATGTTATTGATGGTGCCGTTGATAACGAAATCGAAGTCGTATTGAATGATAAGCGTCAGTTCCAAGCACGTGTTGTGGGACAGGATCCCAGCACCGATCTGGCGGTTATCAAGATTGATGGACAAAACTTGTCTGCTATTACTATTGGCAACTCAGACGAAGTGAACGTAGGGGAATGGGTGCTGGCTATCGGCAATCCTTTTCGTCTGCGCTCGACGGTTACGGCTGGTATTGTGAGTGCGCTGAGTCGTGATGTTCAGATTATCAACGATCAGATGCGGGTAGAAAGTTTTATACAGACTGACGCGGCCATTAATAAAGGAAACAGTGGTGGAGCATTGGTAAATACCAGCGGTGAGCTTATTGGGGTGAATACGGCTATTGCATCTCAGAGTGGCAGTTATCAGGGGTATGGGTTTGCCGTACCCTCGAACCTGGCGTCGAAGGTGGCTGAGGATTTGATACAATATGGAGAAGTTCGTCGGGCACTGCTTGGAGTGACGATCGTGAGTGTTAATGCCGAGTTGGCCAATGAGCTCAACATGGATTCTATTCGAGGAGTGTTGATTAGTGGGGTATCACCCAATGGTGCGGCTGATAAATCGGGATTACATGCTAATGATGTTATCTTAAGCGTGAATGGGGAAGAGGTGGATGAATCAAACCAGCTGCAGCAGAAAATTGCCGTAAAACAACCGGGCGATATGGTAGAACTGCGTATTTATCGCAATGGAAATGAATTAACCAAACGCGTGGAGCTGGGCATGCTAGAACGCGACGACGAGGAGCTGTTTGCCAGCAACCGCTCAGAGTTGTCTCAGCAAGATGAGGGGACCGATCGCGATCACCCGAGAGCTCCAGGTGGTGTGGAATTTTCAAACTTTGACTTGGGCTTCCGTGTTATGGCATTGTCTCAAGAACGAGCATCAAATACTTATGACCTTATTATTACGGATGTAATTAGTGGATCTGAAGCAGATAAAGGGGGACTAAAAGAAGGTTTTCGTATTAAAAAGGTGAACGACCAAAAAGTTGAAGATCTGGAATCTTTACAGGATCTTGTAGCGGAAAATTCTGATAACCTACCGCTGACCTTTGAAGTGGAAACACGGGAGGGTGAGCTGAAAACATTCGAATTACAACGATAAAAATAATTATGTATGCATCGCAGTAGCTTGTCCTTAGTTCTTGTTCTTTCATTAAGTATTGTCATTTCTTCTTGTTCCGGATCGGGGCAAATGACCCAGCAGCCTGGTAGTTCTCAGGCAAAGGAGGTACAAAAGTATCCAGGATGGTACCCCAATCAAACTGTCGTTAACAGCGATACAGCCATGTATGCTTATGCAACGGCTATTGCGGGCGATTCGGCAGCAGCGGTTGAAAAGGCGGTGGCTTGGGCAAAATCAGAGCTGAAATCAAAAGTTTCTGACAAGCTTGAAAACCTGCGGTCGGAGGCCTTAGTAGAATATGGAAGTGAATCGGGGCTGGACGAATCTCGTTTTATGATCGCTCTTCGACGAGCCGATAAAGCGGTAGGATATTTAGTCGAAACCGGCCGGACAGAGGTGAAAACAGTAGAAGGATACGACAGCTACCGAAGTTTTGCCGAAATTACGGTCCCAAAAGATCAACTTGTAGAAAGAATTGGTAAACGGTTGTCCGGTTATGAAAAAGAGTGGAATGCCATGAAAGATTCCATGGCCTTTAAAAACTTTTGATCGATGACGTCACATCTTTAAAAAGAAAAAGCCCGTAAAGCAGTGAGCTTTACGGGCTTTTTTAATTGTTATCCGTTGGTGAGATCTGATGAGATCATCAATTACATATTATCGATAATCTCTTCTCCAAACTCAGAGCACTTGAGCAGTGTGGCATCGTCCATCAGCCGCTCAAAGTCGTAGGTGACTCGTTTGTTACTGATAGCCGCCTCAATGCCTTTCTCAATGAGATCGGCTGCTTCGCCCCATCCAAGATAGCGCAACATAATAACGCCAGAAAGAATAAGTGAGCCGGGATTTACTTTATCTTGTCCCGTATATTTGGGCGCTGTACCATGCGTAGCTTCGAAAACCGCCAGACCGGTGTTATAGTTGATATTGGAGCCCGGTGCAATACCAATTCCGCCGACGCAGGCAGCAAGTGCATCTGAAACATAGTCGCCGTTGAGGTTCATGGTGGCAATCACATCGTACTCATCGGGACGCGTTAGAATCTGCTGCAGAAACGCATCAGCAATCACGTCTTTGACTACAATGCCGTTGGGCAGTTTGCACCAAGGACCTTCGCCGATAACTTCAGCGTCGTATTCTTCACGAGCCACTTCATAGCCCCAATCCTTGAAACTGCCTTCCGTGAACTTCATGATGTTGCCTTTGTGGACAAGCGTCACGCTGTCGCGACCTTCCGAAATAGCATAGTCGATAGCCGAGCGGACCAGTCGTTTGGTTCCTTCTTCCGAGATTGGCTTAATCCCAAGGGAAGTAGTATCCGGGAAACGAATCTGGTTAACGCCCATCTCATCAATCAGGAAGTTTTTCAACTTCTCATTTTCAGGAGTACCTGTTTGATACTCAATTCCAGCATAGATGTCTTCGGTATTTTCACGAAAGATCACCATGTCGGTCTTTTCGGGATGCTTCACCGGGCTTGGCGTTCCTTCATAGTACTTCACCGGACGCACGCAAGCATAAAGATCCTTATTCTGGCGGATTGCTACGTTTAGCGAGCGAATACCGCCGCCAACAGGAGTTGTCAACGGTCCTTTAATTGCTACTTTATAATCTTCAATAGCATCCAGGGTATCATCAGGCAGCCATTCGCCTTCGCCATACTTTTCCACGGCCTTTTCCCCGGCGTAGATTTCAAACCATTCAATTTTCTTTTTGCCGTCATAGGCTTTTTCAACTGCGCTGTCGAGCACATTGCGCATGGTAGGCGTAATGTCGATACCGATGCCATCACCCTGAATAAAGGGGATGACGGGATTGTCATCGACAATGAGAGATCCGTCAGATTCAACTTCAATTTTGGTCCCGTTTTCGGGAGGCGTAATTTTTTCGTAACTCATGGATGTTCAGGGAATAGTTTCGGATTAAAGTTGCCTTTAAGTATAGTAAAAAAAAGATGCAGGTGCAGGACGCTTTAGGGGCCAATTTTGAAGGCTGAAAATTGAATGTTTTGTCGTTATATTAAGTTTAAGCAGAAACCTCCATCGCTATATAAAGGATGCTGCCATGATTAAGCCAATGTTCGGGCATCGCCCCAAAAACAAAAAATTTAAATACAAATACCGCTATTACGATCCTGAAAAAGAGATGAGCCGACGGGAGCGTATCAAGATCAAGCGCCCCCACAAGAAACACCATCAGGGTCGATCGGTTATGATGTATGCACTGGGTTTGTCACTGGTCATTTATATCATGTATATATTGTAATCTACCTGTTGAGACAGCTGAACTTTATTACATTGAGGGCGATATATTTGTATCATCCCCGCAATCTTGAACTACTAAAAAGAAGCGCAAACATTTGACCCAGGAAACGGATTCCCAGAACTCCATTATACATCAGCTTCCTCCCGAAATTTCCAACAAAATTGCCGCCGGCGAAGTTATTCAGCGTCCCAGTTCTGTTGTTAAAGAATTGTTGGACAATGCTATCGATGCCGGTGCCGATGAGCTCAAAATCGTCATCCAAAATGCCGGTCGGACCCTTATACAGGTGATTGACAATGGTTGTGGAATGGGCGAAGATGATATTCGCCTCTGTTTTGAGCGGCACGCGACCTCTAAAATTCAGGATGTTGAGGATCTCTTTCGCGTTCGTACGCTTGGATTTCGTGGTGAGGCGATGGCGTCGATTGCTTCGGTGTCGCAGGTGACACTAAAGTCCAAACGGCCTGGTGATGACATTGGCCACAAGTACGAAATCTGGGGGGGCGAAGAAAAATCGTTTGAGCCTGCTACAGTGGAAGACGGTACTTCTGTGGCAATACGAAACTTGTTCTATAACGTCAGGGCACGTCGCCAGTTTCTTAAGACGGATGCCACCGAATTTCGCCACATTTTGAAGACAGTGCAACAGGCTGCACTGGCCAATCCGGATCTTGGTTTTAAATTTGTGGCTGACACCGACACCATTTATGATTTACCAAAAGAGCAGCCGATGAAGGAACGGGTGGCGGATATGTTTGGCAAAGATTATAAGGCCAGCCTGATCCGGTTCAAGGAAGAAACCAGCTACCTGACGGTACAAGGCCTGCTGGGGGATCCCAAGCTTACGAAACGCAGTCGCGGCGAGCAGTTCCTGTTTGTGAACGGACGTCCTATTCAGCATCGCTATCTGACGCATGTGATACTGAGTATTTATGATACGTGGACAGGCGAAAAGGATTACCCGTTTTATGCTATTTTCTTGCAGGTTGATCCCAAACAGGTGGACGTAAATGTGCATCCCGCCAAAGAGGAGGTCAAATTTGAGGACGAGCGTAGTATGATTAAACTGACCAAGTCGGTCGTTAAGAAAGCTTTGAACGAGGAGTTCATGGTTCCGGATGTGTCGGACCGGGAAGAGCAGAGCTCACGACCGTCGGGGGGGAGTGGATTTTCTTCGAATTTTAATTTTGGCGGACGCAAGAACAAGGGACAGAGTTCTCAGAAAGAACAGCCGGTGAAATTTCCTTCTCGTATCAACTTCGACCGTCCCAACTCCCAGAAGGGTGACCAAAACGATTTTTCTCGGCAGCTTTATGATTTCGATCAGCCTAAACAGAAAACGTCCGGGGATGAAGAAGAGGAGCAGCAAGATGATCGTCCCACACGCATGCGCGACCGCGGTTTCTGGCAACTGCACGACCGTTATATTTTGACGCAGACGCGCTCAGGACTCTGCATGATTGATCAGCATGCCGCCCACAAACGAATAGTCTATGAGAAGGCACTGAGTGCTACCGAGGCAGCTATCCCCAGCACGCAACAGCTCCTATTTGCGCAGACTATTGAGTTTTCGGCTTCGGAATTTTCCCTGCTGGAAGAGTTGCATCCCATTATCCAACGCATGGGCTTTAATGTAGAATTGATGAGCGGTAACACAGCGATGGTAAGCGGGGTTCCTGCTGATATTGACATCGGGGATGAGCAATCGGTGCTTAAGTCAATGCTGCATCAGTACCGTGAACTGGACGGCAAGTTTGAGTTTGATGAACGTCGCAAGCTGGCCATTGCCTTTGCCTCAAAAACGGCTATTCCCAAGGGCAAAAAGCTAACTGACATGGAGATGGAGAATCTGCTCGACCAGCTCTTTGCCTGCGAGCAGCCTTACCAGGATCCCCTGAAGAAGCCCACCCTTGAGTACATTCCTCTCGAGGATATTGAAGCGCGTTTTCGATAGAATTACATTTATCATTTTGAATGAGAAAAGGTTTTGAATTGTAGGTGTAGTACACTTTTGAAGTGTACTACACCTTGTTAATCTTATTAATATTATGAACATCCTGGCAGTTGAGCCCTTTTACAGTGGATCGCACAAGGCTTTTTTGAAGGGGCTGCAAGAGCATTCAAAGCACAATATCATCCCGATAAATCTGAGCTACAAGGGACGCAAGTGGCGGATGCATGGAAATTCAGTAGTGCTTGCCGGGATGGCTCAGGAAGTGAAGGAAGAAATCGATCTGTTGCTGGTGAGTAGTATGACCAATTTGCCAGCCTTTACATCGCTGACCAATCCGCGATTTGCGCATATTCCCAAGGTGATGTATATGCACGAAAATCACTTTACGCAGCCCATGCCCGAAGGAGAGGAGCGGGATCAAACTTACTGTTATCTGAACTATTTGAGTATGCTGGCAGCGGACCGGCTGATCTTTTCGTCGAACTTTCACAAAAACGACTTCCTGAAAGCACTCCCAGATTTTCTGGAGGATTATCCTGATGACAAGTACTATCAGCCAGTGGACAAAATTGCCGACAAGAGCATGGTGCTTTATCCCGGCTTGGATCTGGAACGATTTGATGCGCAGCCCGACCAGCGAAAATCCAATGACAACCCGGTGATCGTATGGAACCAGCGCTGGCAGTTTGATCGTAATCCTGCCATGTTTTTTCGGGTGTTGAACCGACTGAACGATATCGATCTAACCTTTGATCTTATTCTGGCTGGAGATACTCAGCACGAAAAGCCCGAGGAGTTTGAGAAGGCCTGGGAGCGTTACGGCAAGCATATCACGCATTTTGGATACGTCGAAGACCGTGAAAATTATAGCAAGTTACTACACAGTGGCGATATTGTGGTTTCTACGGCAACCTACGAGTTTTTCTGCGTAGCTATCATGGAGGCGATTTATTGCGGCTGTCATCCGCTGGTGCCCAATAGATTACACTACCCGGAGCTAATACCCGAAACTCTCCATAAGCCGTTACTGCATGCGCCTGTGCTGTATGATACTGAAGATGATTTGTTTCACTACCTTAAAGACCTACTGACTAACGAGACCAAGCCGTTGCCTAAGTCATCGCTTCAAAATATTAACAAGCACTTGGATTGGTCGAAGCGCATTGATGAGTTTGATGTGATGTTTGAGGAGTGTCGAGAGATAGATATCCATTCGGCACTGTCCTAAAGTTATTTATCATGGTGTCATCCTGAACTTGTTTCAGGATCTAAGGAGACTGTCTTAAGTCCCTTTTGAGTTTCTAGAGGCATTTTACGGCAAAGGCAAGTTTCTTCTAGAAAGGGGGGGCAGTATGGTTTTGTGCTGAGTCGGGGGGAGAGCTAGCCCCCGTCCTACATATAATTGATGAGTTGTCTTTGATTTCATTCGATAGCTCTGCTGCGGAATGTAAAAACACATTTCTGAAGAGCAGAAAACTTATGCAAAATGAGTAAGGGTTTATTGCATTAAATTTATCATCCTCAGAAAGAAAAAGCCGGTTTACTAAAAACAAAGATTTCTCACTCCGTTCGAAATGACACTTGAACTTTTGTTATTCAGTCATCTCGACCAGCGGGAGTGATCTTTGTTTTACCTTCCGTAAGCAATGACTTTCAGCGGATCTGTCTTGGATGCAATTCGGGCCGGCAGCCACGAGGCCAGGGCGCAAAGGATGAGCGTAACGCCCGTGGTAAGCACAAAATCCAACAGGTGTGGCTCAACCGGGGCATAGGCCATATAGTAGTTTTGCTCAGAGAGCGGAATAATGTGATAGGTCGACTGTAGCCAGGCAAAAAGTAGCGAAAGGGCGATGCCGATGGTGAGCCCTACAACGGCAACGAAAAAACCTTCTAACAAAAAGATGCCGCGAATACTTTTGTCGCTGGCACCCATTGTTTTGAGGATTCCGATGTCGCGCGTCCGTTCCAGCACCATCATGAGCACGGTACCGATCAGGTTAAAGGCCGCCACGATAATCATTACGCTGATGACAAAGGGGATAGTTTCTTCCTGCAGATCAACCCAGGCGAAAATGCTGTAGTAGCGGTCGTAAATGGTTTCAGTAAAATAGGGAAATTGGAGGTCTCCGTTTAGCTTCTGCGAAAAGCTGGTTATTTGAGACTGATCCTTTAGTCGTATTTCGATCGTGGAAGCTTGCCGGCTATCCACTTGAAACAACTTCTGGGCATAGGGACGCTGTACCAGTGCCAACACATCGTCAAATTGACCAATGCCTGTCTGGTAGATTCCAGCTAAGCGAAATTGCTGGATCTCTGGTGAGCTGAGTGGCGAGGGGAGTCCGTGTACTGTGTAAGCAGTGAGCACCGAATTGGTATCTGCATTAAGTGTTTTCGCCATGTCAGCACCCAGTACAATGCCGGGTAGGCCAGAACTGTCGACAGACAGATCGTAGCTGCCCTTGCTAATGTAGTTGCGGATATCCGTGACGTCGCCTTCTTTATCCACACCTTTCAGCATCGTGCCGGTTACTTCATCGGGCGATTGTATCATCGATTGTCCCGAAACCACTGCCTGCGCCTTTTCCACTTCCGGATATTTCTTGATATCCTGCAAGAGGGTATCTGCGCGGGGAATATCGCCATCATTGAAGGTTGAGACAGTGATATGGGGCGCAAAGCCAAGTACCTTGTTGTCAATGACGGATTTGAATCCGTGCACGACCGAAAGGGCAATCAACAGTCCTGCTGAGCCCACAGCAACTCCGGTAATGGCCATAGTCTTGATAAACGAAAGAAATCGTGATCCATTTCGCTTACCCTTGAAATATCGCTTGGCCAAGTACCATTCGAAGTTCATAGTTTTTGTTATTCGGTATTAGTTAACTGTTGGTTGGCTATTGATGTTTTAACGCACCAAATAACCACCAACAATTAACGAATGACTACTTCTCCGGCTTCATCTGTGGAAAGAAAAGGACGTCTCGGATAGAATCAGAATCCGTCATGATCATGGCTAACCGATCAATGCCAATACCGAGTCCTGCCGTGGGAGGCATGCCATATTCCAGGGCCTGCAGGAAGTCCTCATCGATGGTCATGGCTTCTTCGTCACCTTCAGCACGCAGTTGCGCCTGCTCTTCAAAGCGCTCACGCTGGTCTTCCGGATCGTTGAGCTCGGAGAAGGCGTTGGCAATTTCCTTTCCGTTACAGATACACTCAAAGCGTTCGACCAGTCCCTCTTTTTCGCGATGCTTCTTTGCCAGGGGACTCATCTCAATAGGATAATCCGTAATAAACGTTGGCTGGATGAGGTTGGGTTCAACGTATTCTTCGAATACCTCGTCGATAATCTTGCCTTTGCCAAAGTTCTCTTCCAATTCGATATTTAGCTCTTTGGCAATTGCTTTAAGTTCCTCTAAATCTTTGCCATAAAGGTCTTTACCCGTTTCATCTTCAATAGCTTCGAACATCGGGATACGCGGCCAGGGGCGTGCAAAATCAATCTCGTTATCGCCAACCTGCACTTTGGTGGAGCCGTGCAGTGCTTTGGCTACGGACTCGACCATCCCTTCCACAAAGTCCATCATCCAGTTGTAGTCTTTATAAGCTACATAGAGCTCAACCTGGGTAAACTCGGGATTGTGAAAACGTGACAAGCCCTCATTGCGGAAGTCCTTTGAAAACTCATAGACGCCTTCATATCCGCCAACAATGAGTCGTTTTAGATACAATTCGTTGGCGATACGCAGGTACAACTTCATATCCAGCGCATTGTGATGCGTCACAAACGGCTCTGCCGAGGCGCCGCCGTAAATGGGTTGCAGGATGGGCGTTTCAACTTCGAGGTAGCCTTTGTCATTCATGTAGTTGCGCATGGCCTGCACCATTTCGGTACGCTTTTCAAATACTTCACGTACTTCAGGGTTAACCACCAGATCGAGGTAGCGTTGGCGATAGCGCTGTTCCTTATCCGTAAAGGCATCGTAAACTTTGGTTTCACCGTCTTCTTCCACTTCTTTGGGCACGGGAATAGGGCGGAGGGTCTTACTGAGCATCTCAAACTCTTTAGCCCAGACTGTAGTTTCGCCGGTGCCGGTTTCAAAAACATGACCCTTAACACCTACGATATCGCCGATATCGGTCAGCTCTTTGAAAACCTTGTTATATACTTCTTCACCCACATCATCCTTACGGATATACACCTGAATGGTGCCTTCTGAATCCTGAAGATTAAAAAAGGTGGATCCACCCATGATGCGGCGGGTCATCACGCGTCCCGCTACAGACACTTTCTCCACTTCCTCTTCGTCTTGGTCGTCCTGTTTAATCAGCTCGGGATGATCAAGGATATATTTACTCTTGTGCGTAACTTCGAAATCATAGGGATAGGGTTCGTAGCCTAATTCGCGAAGCTTGTGCAGCTTTTCGCGACGAATTTCGTGTTGTTCGCTTACTGAGGACTCAGTATTGCTCATGAGAAAGTGTTCTGTTTTATTCAGTTTTTAAAAGTGATTATAGAGCGCTAAAGATAAGGAAATGAATGCAGAAGTGTGATTATTTTTCTTTGCCTACTGAATACATGCAGGGAGAGGGACAAGACTATCCAACTTGGGCTTATAACATCTCTTTTGGCATGGTATAAAAGGGAACCAGACATCAAGGCCGGAGAACTCTGAATTCAGCTTCGAATGTCTGGCTGGAGGACTTCGATGCTCCTTGATTTTTTTGTACAGCTTTAAAAGCAATGCCTTTAGTTCTTCGCCCAGGTTATGTACCACAAATACGGAATATTCTGCCATTCTGGGTTTAGAATTCTAGAGCCTTTTAAAATATTAATATCGTTTGCATGTCATCCTGAACTTGTTTCAGGATCTGTGTTTATTGGACTCTAAATTACTTTCATAAATTTTAAAAGATTGAAAATCGCAAAAGGCTATAGGTAAGTCTCTCTGGCAAGAGAGGTGACCGAGTGCATGGTTTGCTGGAGCGGGGTGCGTTAAAAGTCGAAACCGTAGAGGCAGAAAAAATGGTTAGATTAGGTACGTAATAACTTGCCGTATGGCAATACTTCTTATTCTATTTCTTAAACGTGTAGCTAAAAATGCCTTTGGTAGTAGCGAAGTACAAAACTTCCTGACCATTCTCCATAACCGAAACCATATCATTGATCTGCACCTCGGTCGGGCTGTCCTGCCATTCAACTTGCTGCCAACTGTCACCAAAATCTTGACTGTCGGCAAAAAACAGCCTGCCGTTACCATTGCGGCCGCTGGCGTAGACAGTGGTGGGGTTACGGGCACTGTGGGTTAGCGAAATGCCGTTGATATTAGGAAGAACCGTTTGCCAGCTTTGTCCCCCGTCGGTAGATTTTCGGATCACATTAGCAGGGGACACGCTTCCTCCGGCTCCAACAAGTATTTGGCTGGATTGCTGCGGATGCAGTATCGCATCCTTAACAGCTGCTTGGGTATCAAATCGAAAACTCTTACTCAGCAATATCCAGCTTTGTCCACTGTTTTGTGATTTGGTTAAGTAAGGGTATGGGATTTCATAAGACCCTCCAGTCCAAATTTGGCTGGGATGAAATTTGCTTATGGTGAGGAATTCTGAAACGCCCCCTTCTTCGTATGCAATAGACCAGGATTGACCTCCATCGTTTGATTCCAAAATCCGGCCGGCATATGCAAAGATATTCTTTGGATCATTTGGGTTTTGTTCCAGGTAATGCACGACAAAATATTGATACCCTTCTGGTTTTTCGACGTTAATGGCATTCCAGGAACTTCCCCCATTGCTTGATTCGAAAAGGGTTGGTTTTTGCTGGCGAACGCTGTCATACTTTACCACAGCAATGATCTGTGAGTCATCCCAACTGACAAAGTCAACAACTTTAGAGTCTGGTATTTTCAAGCCAATCGATTGCCAGCCATCAGCAGGTCCTATGCTTTTTTTGAAAGCTCCTTTTGTAGTGCCGGCAAGCAGAAAATCCTTAGCTAAGTTGAGAGAGTAAACAGGGCCTGACACCGTTTCTTCGTGCTGAAAGGTGCCGTTATCAAAATCCGGGGAAGTTGGATCGGTAGAGCAGCCAGCACCAATAATAATTATGATAAATGGGACAAAGTAACGCATATAAAATGTGGGTTTAATAGTTTTTACGTACCCCTTTCGCATGATCAGCGCAAAGATTTATGTAGATTTTACAACCAACGAAACATGAACTTTAAAAACAAGAGAGGCAAAAGAATGAGCAAGGTCTCTTCGAAGTATTGCTTGGATAACTTTCTATTACGCTGGAAATACCGGGGTGACTTCGCGTGTATTCACATCCAGGTAATACAGACGTTTTGAAACATTGGGAATGATCCGACTAAATAGAAGAGTGTTTCCATCAGGACTCCATTCAGGACGAGTAGCGTATCCAGGTCCTTCTGTGATCTGTTCAATCCCGTTACCATCTATTTTCATTATGAATATTTCTTTGTCATACCCGTTGCTTCCTAAATGAGTAAATGCAATAGATTTTTCATTGGGCGATACAATGGGTTCTGCAACATCTCCCATATACCGTGAATGAGTTAGATCTGTCAGTTTTTCTTGATTTGTTCCATCTGCATTAGCTACGTATATCTGTTGTTGTTTGTTTGAAACTTGAGTAGTATCCCAATTTAAATAGATAATTTTAGTTCCATCAGGAAACCATTTGGCATCGATACCATATGGAATAATAATCCGAGTGTTGGATCCGCTACTATCCATTAATGCTGTTCCGCGCGGTTTGCCAGCGTATATACTAAACAAGATTCGTTTTCCATCAGGGGACCATCGAGCGAGTCCCGTATGTTCTAGGTTTGGGTTTGGTGAGTCCGGACCAGACAGCCTTTGTAATTCGCTGCCGTCACTTCGCATCTTATACAAATATTGGGGAAGCGAAAAGCTGTGGAATACAATCCACAGTCCATCTGGACTAATGTCGGCGTTCAAAATTCGTCCGGTATGGATCATCTGTCGGTTACCGGTGTCATCCACATCAACTTTCCACAGTTGATCCAGCTTGCCGGGGTCTGGATCAGAGCCCAATTCTTCACTGTGGGTAAAATAGATGGTTTCTCCATTTGGTCCCCAAAACCCATAAGAAGCGTCAAAAGATTCTGAGGGTGGAATATCCCTGTCTATATTTAATTTGTTGGTTGATTCAGTTGAATTTTGGCAGCTACTTGAGATAGTCCCCCAAACCAAAAAAAGCCAACAGATACTCAGGTTTCTCAAATGGTTATGAATGTTAAGTTTATTTTGCATTAATTAATTCTGCTTTTAAGCTATCTAACTCATCATTATATCTAAACATAATCTTCAATTGATTAATCAAGGTCAATTAGTGTAGCGAAATAGTTTCACAAGAGTTAAAAATTGCCAATTTTCCGTGGCTATTTAACGAAGCAAACAGTATGCAAGATATATCCACCGACATAAACAGGCGATTGCCGTTTACCGGCGCTTATGCACTGGCCGAGATAACTGATCTATTTACCGATATTCTTGAGGATTTGGATCAACAGGAAAAACAAGAGCTTGAAGCCATTACCAATCTTCACCGCCAGAAAGAGTACGCCACCTCAAGACACGTGCTCAAAGTGCTGGCACGATCCATCGGCATTGAAGGACTGGAGATCCTCAAAGATGATTTGGGTCAACCCTTCGGACAAGTTGGGGAACAGAAATATTTTGTAAGTATTGCTCATACGAATCAAATTGTGTTTTGCGGTATTTCAACTGAAGCTCCCATTGGTATCGACCTGGAGCCCATTAGCCGAGAAGTGCCGGAGAAGTTAAAGCGGCGTATTTTGCATCCTGATGAGGTAGCGCTTTTTGACAACATGGATACCATTCGGCTCTGGACCATTAAAGAAGCGTACATTAAGCTTCGGGGACAGGGGTTACGATTGAATATGAACCAAGTGCAGGTTAAGCAGGAAGGGGGAGAACTCTTTACGGAAATAAATAATGACAAAAGAGCTAAAATTTGTAGTTTTCATACAGAAAATAACTGGTTGGCAGTTGCATATTTCAGTAATACAAATTGATTAGCAGTACCTCTATGAATATTACCTCCTACACGCGGGAACAGATTAAGGAAGGACTTGATAAAGCTCGGGAGCGTCACAACGAGCAAAACGAAAATATCCGCCTGCTGTTTTCGCCCGTACAGATTAATGATGACAATTTTGATCGGGCATGCGAAATCTACAGCCGCTTGGATATGTCGAGCTATGATACTGTTGTGGTGGTTGAATCCCATGATGAAAAGCTCGACAAAAAACTGCCGATGGCATCAAACACCTCTTTTGAAACGCCATTGGGAGAGGTGCCCGTGGACGATTACATGCGGAACGAGTTCTGTGATGAGGATGATGACTTTTTTATCCACGATGAAGCATTCGACAAAAACATCAGCCTGTTTCAGCAGTTGATGTTTTTGCAGACACTCTCCGATGATTTTTCGGCAGTAAGTTTACAGATTGCAGACACCGATCCTGCTATTATCAAAGAGCTGGCGTATGTTCTTGAAGAGGTACTGGCTTCCCGCAACGCGTTAATTGTCTTTTGCTGCGAGCTTGACAATGAACGGAAGGAAGAGTTTGAAAAAGTGCTTAATATCCTGGATGCGGATAACCAGTCTGGGCTGATGAACTATCTCAACAGCGGCCAATCACATATTAAAGGAACGACTTCATTTATTGCTGGTATTATTGTGGCACAAAAATGGGGATTGGATCTCAATTTCCTCAAAGGCGAATATGAGGACTATTCCGGTAGCTTGCTCACGGCCTATGCCGATCGCCAACGGGTGATTTTTTAGTCACTCATGAGCCTTCCGAAGACATCTATTATCGGTACGGGAGCTCTGGGATCTACACTTGCCAGAGCGCTGGTGTCTCAAGATGTGATCCTCAAAAGCCTGTTCAATCGCACCGAAACAAAAGTACAGAACCTTGCGGATGAACTAGCCGTCTCAACCTATGGCATTTTTCCGGAGTCGATCTCCGAGCTGGGAGCGCTTACTTTTCTTACAGTCCCGGATGGAGCCATCAAAGAAGTAGCACAAAAGCTGTCAAAACTGAAAGGTGACTTGGAGAATTACACTTTCGTTCACTGTTCAGGTAACGAAACAGCTGAGCTTTTACAGCCACTTAAATTGCAGGGAGCCACTGTTGCCTCCTTTCATCCCTTGCAGACATTTACAACTCATTCAGAAATAGGCGATTTTAAGAGGATTTATTTTAGTCTGCAGGGCGATCTAGAGGCGTTTCCCACGCTACGCCTGGTGGCTAAAAAATTTGGGGCCCAGACACTCGAAGTAACCAAAGAGCAGAAATCTCATCTGCATGCTGCGGCCGTGTTTGCATCCAACTATCTAACCACTTTGTTGGATGCTTCGGTAAAAGCAGGGGCGAAAGGTGGTTTGCCTAAGGACAAAGTAAAAAATGCGCTGCTTCCGCTGGTAGAAACAACGCTCAAGAATACCTCTGAACAATCTTTTACGCATGCTCTGAGTGGGCCCATCAAGCGTGGTGACATCCGTACGGTAGAAAAGCATCTGGAGCTGTTGGATGAAATGCCTGAACTAAAAGAGGTTTATTGCGTGTTAGGTTTACAAACAGTAGAGCTGGCAGTGTCATCGGGTTCATTGGATGGAACCACCGCTGAGAAATTGCGTAAAATGTTGCAAAAGCGGGTTTAAATTATGAGTGATTATTATGATCGTGTGTACGATGTTGTAGCGCAGATCCCGGAGGGCCGGGTTACAACCTATGGTGCCATTGCTCGCTTTCTTGGCATTACTTCCGGGGCTCGGATGGTCGGATATGCACTTAATAGTGCAACTGAAAAGCCGATTCCGGCACACCGCGTGGTGAACCGAAATGGCGAGCTTACGGGGCGGTCGCATTTTCCCGGCGACACGATGCGTGAACGACTACAACAGGAGGATATTGGTTTCGTTGACGATTATCAGATTGATATTGAGACTCACTTTTGGGATCCCAATGATCGAAAATCATAAAAATTATGGCTTCTTTTCTTAAGCGATTAACAATATTAATGTTAGGGAGTATGATGATGGTGATAGTGCCCATTCATCAGAGTTACTCGGCGCCAACCACCACGGCCGAGGATACACTGCTCAAAGACGTGACGGGCAGTGAGCTGCAGAAAATCATCGATTCCTACAAGGGTGAGAAAGTAGTACTGGTTAATATTTGGGCAACGTGGTGTGCACCCTGTGTCAAAGAGTTTCCTGAAATCGTCAAACTGCAGCGAAATTATCCGGACAATCTGAAGGTTATTTTTGTATCGGCTGATTTTCCGCAACAGCGAGATGAGGCATTGAATTTTCTAAAGAAACAAGAGGTAGACTGGACCACCTATTTCAAGACGGGCAAAGATCAGCCGTTTATTGAGTCGCTGTCCCAAGAGTGGACGGGAGCGCTGCCATTTACCAAAGTAATTGATATGAATGGTGATCTTGTTGCTAGTTGGGAACAGAGTGCCAGCTACGAAAAGTTTGAACATCATGTTAAAACTGCAATAAATCCCTAATTATTATGAAAAAACAGTATCTGCTGTCGATTGTACCGATTGTTCTGGGCGTTTGCCTGCTTGCTTTTTTACCTTCCCAAGAGGCATTGCTTGAAGAGTTACCGATTGGATCCCAAGCCCCGATGACTGACGTGGAAGTCAAAGATGTCTCGGGCAAAATGCTTACGCTGAAAGATGTAGCTAAGGAAAATGGGTTATTGGTTAACTTTTCTTGTAATACCTGTCCGTGGGTGGCCGCATGGGAAGATCGCTACAATCCTATCGCCAAATTGGCTAAGGAAAATGGTATAGGCGTGGTTGCGCTGAATCCTAATGCTGCTATTCGGGATGACGGAGAATCCCTGCAGGATATGAAGCAGCGCGCTGAGAAGAGTAACTACCAGTTTTATTATGCCCTTGATGAAGGTGCTAAGATGGCTGAGGCTTTTGGTGCTACGCGTACGCCACATATTTACCTGTTTAACAGCGATATGGAGTTGGTTTACCGAGGAGCTATTGACGACAATGCAAAGTCGGCCAAGGATGTAGAACAACCGTATCTTAAAAATGCGATCAAAAACCTGGCAGCCGGCAATGAAATTGATCCCAAAACAACAAAGTCGCTGGGCTGTACTATTAAATGGCCGTCATAATTGAAAGGCAAGGTCAGTCAGCCAGGTAATAATCGATAGTGGAGACGACCCGCACGGTTTTGTGGATCTGCTTTTCCTCCTGAAGCATCGGGGCTTTGTCGCGGGCCAATATCACGAAAACGCCCTGATTGGCGCGTCGGATCCCACCTAATTCACTGCCGGAGTCGCGGGCGAATTGTTCGGCTGAGCTGCGCGCATTTTGAGTGGCTTCGGCAATCATCTCAGGCTTCAGGTCGGTCAGACGGTTAAACAGGTAGGTTGGGCCGCCGCCGGAATATTGACTGTTGAGGATAACGCCTGCCTCGACCAATGCTCCGATATTCTGGCTGGCTTTATTGATGGTGGAAACCTGATCCGAACGGACCATTAGCGTCTGTGCCATGATAAACCGGTTTTCATAGGGACCCGACTGATAAGTCTCGGCAGTTCGATCAGTCACTTCGAGATTCTGTATTTCCACTGTTTCAGCAGAAATTCCGTTATTTCCCAGAAAAGCTTGGATGCGATTTCGATCCTGCTGGATTTTTTGTTGTACGGCTTCCAGATTATTACCGGCAGCTACAAAGCGAATAGGCCAGAGGGCCATATCAGCTATCACGTCTCGCTCCGAAATCCCTTTTACAGTCACAAATCGGTCGCCGGTTCGCGCTTCCACAAATCCGCTGCCAATAAACCATCCGCCTACGGCAAAACCAGCCGAAATAATAAGAGCCAGAAATAAATTATGTTGGTTGGTGGAAGCCATGGATAATCCCTCTTGTTGAATGTGATATACGATTTTAAAGATAATAGAGAGGTTTGAATTGAAAGACAATGGATAGCAGTAAGATTTTAAAGAAATGTTATTTGTCGTAGACATTACTTATTTTTGAGGCTTGTCAGACTGCTGGGAAGGACTTGTTATTTGAATCAAGATATTTTATCAAAATGCCAACGTGGACACTGCATACCAAGTTTAAATTTGATGCTGCTCATTTTATTGAGGGTTATGACGGTAAATGTGGCCGCATGCACGGACACAGCTATAAAGTGCAGGTGTCGGCGGAATCGCAGAAGCTGAATCCCTCGAAATACCTGGACACCGATGATATGGTTTGCGATTTCAGGGAGCTCAAGTGGGCCGCTAAGAGTTCGGAAAAGGGTGGATTGGACCACTCAGTACTTAACGAAGAGCTACCGGTCAATCCCACGGCCGAACGCATTGCCGAATTTATTTATAAAGAGACCAAGCAGCGCATCCCGGAGGGCATTGATCTGACAATTACCGTCTGGGAAACCGAAAGCAGCTGGGTCGAATATACTGAAAATCATGTTTAACGATTTGGATCAAGATAACTTGGAATCACTCGTCGATCATGACGAGATGAATGCGGTAGAGTACCCGCTGGTGGAGGATTTCTACACCATCCAGGGTGAAGGTGCGCATACCGGACGGCCAGCATATTTTATACGTACTGCGGGCTGCGACGTTAACTGCTGGTGGTGTGATGTGAAAGAAAGCTGGGACGAAGAGGCCCACGAAAAGAAAACAGTGCAACAGATTGTCCAGGGTGCCAAAGACAGTGGGGCAGAGTTTGCGGTAATTACGGGTGGTGAACCGCTGCTGCACGATCTGGATCCGCTAACATTTATGCTCAAACAGGCCGGCTTACAGGTGCATATTGAGACGAGTGGTTCGTCGCCGATATCTGGCTATCTCGACTGGATTACCCTGTCGCCCAAACGTTTTAAAGAACCACTGGATGATATTTTCCCTTATGTGGATGAGTTGAAGGTTGTGGTACTGACCAACAAAGATTTGGAGTGGGCAGAGAAAAATGCTGAAAAATGTCCCGACGGCACGCAACTGTTGTTACAACCCGAGTGGGAAAAAGAAGGGGCTGTGGAGCTGATCATTGAATATGTGAAAGCGAATCCCGAGTGGGGCATCAGCCTGCAGACGCACAAATTTATGGATGTACGGTAGATTAAACTACTGAGATCACAAAGTTACGTGCAGAGTGAACCTTGAATTCCTCAGTGATTGCCTCATATACCTCTACGGCAAAAGTTTAAACCACGACCTAAAAATAATCGGTAAGGCATCTACTGAATGAAAATATCATTTCTAACTCAATAAATAGCTTAGTGCTTACAGAACAAGATCATTCCATTGTCATTACTGGTGCCAGTCGTGGCATCGGTCGACGTATTGCCCAAGCTTTTGCCCGTGAAACCGATTACGCCCTTCTGTTAATAGCCCGAACTAAATCTGATCTCAAAGACACCAAGACGCTTTGTGGTAAACTTGGTGACAATGAAATTGCTATTGCTGCAGTGGATGCTTCGGATTCTAAAGCGGTACAAAACATTAATCTGCCGAGCGGATTTCCCGATCCAAAAATCATAATCAACAACGCTGGTTCATATCTGCTGAAAAAGCTTCAAAAGACAACTCCCGAAGAATTTGCCCAACAAATACAGGCCAATCTCTATTCCGCGGTCAACACTACCAATCGGTTTTTGGGAGACCTTAAAACCAAAGATCACGCTCTTATTGTAAATATCTGCTCAGAGGGTGCGCTTGTGGGCCTAGAGGACAGTGGAGCCTATTCAGCCTCCAAGCATGCGCTGTTGGGATATGCACGATCGCTACGCAAAGAGTTGATCGACACTGAGATAGGAGTCACCGCTATTAACCTGGGACAAACGCAGTCGACCTCGTGGGAAGGTTCGCTTATTGATCGAGATCTGCTGATAGATCCCGATGACGTGGCTCAAATTATACTGAACCTTACGCTATTGTCACCTCGGACTGTCGTTGAAGAGATGCTGGTCAAACCGCAGCACGGTCGCGTGCCGCCGATGTGACCCTCTTTTGTTTTCTCCCTATAGGTAGGGAGAAAGACTCTTCAAGGTGACTGAATTGATTATTATAAACTGCCTTCCTTGATCGGGTATAGCGTGAGTGTCTGCTCTTCATCTCATTACGTAGCTCTGCTGCGGAATGAAGAAGTTAATAAGCTAACAGCTTGTCCAGCGTTTCTTCTAGGCGATTATCCGCCAGATAGTGTTTCTCCAGCTTGGGACTAAATGGCACTGGGATATCCAGTGATGAGCAGCGCAGGACCGGGGCGTCAAGCTCTTCAAAACATTGTTCAGTAATCAGCGATGAGAGTTCACTCATGGGTCCGAGCGTGGTTGAGGGCTCTTGTAAGAGCAGTACTTTGTTGGTTTTGGAAACCGATTGTTTGACGGTATCAAGATCGAGAGGTGCCAGACAGCGCAGGTCCACAACCTCCAGCTCAGTTCCATTTTCAGCGTAGCTTTTGGCGATATCCTGCGCCCAGTGGACGCCCATGCCATAAGTAACAATAGTGGCATCAGATCCCTCACGGCGGACTTTAGCCTTGCCAAGTTCTTCCGGTGTGCAGTAATCGGGTGTCACATCGTGAATGCTGCGGTAGAGTTTCTTGTGTTCAAAAAACAGCACCGGATTGGGATCATAGAGTGCGCTATAGAGTAGATTCTGCGCATCTTCAACGGTGGAGGGAACTACAATCTTGAGCCCTGGATGCTGCATAAACCAGCCTTCGGGCGATTGGGAGTGGAACGGGCCCGCGCCCACACCGGCACCATGCGGTGCTCGAATGGTGATATTTAGCGGCGGCATCCAGCGATACTGCCCCTTCGAAATATTATTGATGATCTGGTTGAATCCGCAGGAGATGAAATCGGCAAATTGCATCTCAACGACCGACTTGTAGCCCTCGAGGGCTAATCCTACACCACAGCCGAGAGCCCCAGCTTCGATAATGGGTGTATTGCGGATACGATCTTTGCCAAATTGGTCGACAAATCCCTCCGTAATCTTGAAGACCCCGCCATACTCGGCAATATCCTGACCCATGATTACAAACTCATCGTCCTCCTCAAAGGCTTGCCTCAACGAAAACTGGAGGGCGTCCACAAAGCGTTTTTCAGATGATTCCTCTGTACCTTCAGTTGAAGGATAATCTACAGGGGAAAACAGCCGTTGCTCTTCAGTTTGCCGGTCAAAGGTAGGCTCTTCTGCTTTGAGGGCTTTCTTCAGCTGTGGTTCAAAACTATTATCTACCTCGTCTTTGATAGAAGCCAACTGTTCATCCCCCGAAACAATTTGCTCTTCTTTTAGCCAGCGTGCCATTCGATCGATGGGATCTCTTTCGCTCCACTTTTCAAACTTCTCATCCGGTACATAAAAGGTTCCCGAGGCCTCCTCATGTCCCCGCATGCGAAAAGTCTTGGCCTCGATCAAGGTGGGTTCTCCTTCCAGCGCATACTTTTTAGCCTGACTAACGGCCTCCATCACCTCAAATATATCATTGCCATCTATCTTAAGTCCATGCATGCCATAACCTTGAGCACGATCTACGAGGTCATCACATGCATACTGCTCGTTGGTGGGAGTAGAGAGCCCATAGCCATTGTTTTCAATCATGAAAATAACAGGCAGCTCCCAAACTGCGGCAAGGTTGAGGGCTTCATGAAATTCGCCTTCACTGGTGGCACCATCTCCACAAAAACTGCAGGCTACATAACCACTGTCGCGTAATTTGGAGGCCAGTCCCAAGCCATCAGCAATAGGCATGGTGGCGGCGAGGTGAGAGATCATGCCGGCAATTCGTTGTTCGGGAATTCCAAAGTGAAACGACCGATCGCGACCGCCGGTAAACCCATCAGCTTTCCCCAGCCACTGGCAGAAAAGTTTGTACAGGTCAACACCACGGGTAGTGAACAACCCCAGATTTCGGTGCATAGGTAGCAGCCAATCCTTCTCATCTAGGGCAGAAGCTACGCCCACAGCGATAGCTTCTTGCCCCATCCCCGAAAACCACTTACTGATTTTATTTTGGCGCAACAAGTTGAGCATCCGCTCCTCGATGCGACGGGGTAGTAATAGGTTTTTGTAAAGCGTGAGGGCTTGTTGAGTATCTAATTTCTTTTTGGGTTGAATCATGAATGCTGCTGAAAGTGCCTATTTGAACGTTCCGGTTTGCTGTATCATTTTGAATTTGGGTCCAGTGTTCTCCGCTTAAAATAACCTCATCTAGGTAAGGGTCAAATTGCCAATATGAACCTCAATTTGCTCTTTATGACTCAGTATTTTCCAAACCTAATTAGTTGTAATCCTTTCGTAGGAATTTGGGTTGTAGCTTTCGACACCGATTGTCGTTACATTTTAAAAAATTAAAAGGTATTTGAGGACATTGGGAAAATGTGTAATTTAATTATCTAACGTTGAATTAAGGCATTATACATAGGAATACGAATTGTTTATAGGTAACGGTTATTACTTGATAAATTCTCGATTATAATGATGCGGCTTATGGTTGGTTATTGCTTCACCACCAGATGAAGCCGCATTTTTCATTTGAGATAGTAACTGTTTACATATTTAATTTTTATAAAGATTAAGAGATAAATGGAAGCACTAGGGCGCCAGATTCTGGTAGAATTTTATGATTGTGATACGGACAAAATTAACGATGTAGAATATATTGAATCCTCATTTTTGAAGGCTACACGGCTATCTGGAGCTACTATCATTTCACATAATTTTCATAAATTTAGCCCGTATGGCGTGAGCGGGGTTGTTGTTATTGCCGAATCGCATGTTTCTATCCATAGTTGGCCGGAATATAATTATGCCGCCGTCGATATTTTTACTTGTGGTGATACGATCGATCCCTGGGTTATACAAGAGCATCTCAAAGAAGCCTTCAATTCCAAAAACACCTCGAGCATGGAGATGAAACGTGGAATGTTTAAGACCGAGCCCGGACAGAAATTATTATTTAAACCAGAAAATGCATCTTCAAACAATTAACTCTTTATGCAAGAATCATCTTCAACTGCTTCTGTTAAAGAATTAATGATGGTCAATACCCCAAATATTTATTGCCTGGTAAAGGGTGCCTCAGAAGGGCGGACCCGGCTAAACGCTTTTGACAACTCATTGCTTAATGCCGGAGTGGGGGATACCAACCTGATGCGGATGAGTAGTATTCTTCCACCGGGTGCACAGCAGCGTGATATCAATGACATTGAACTACCTGCCGGGGGACTGATCCCGCTGGCCTATGCCCACATTGATTCGACAACACCCGGGCGATTTATTTCATCCGCCATTGCCGTTGGCATCCCAGAAGACAAGTCTCAACCCGGTGTAATTATGGAGTTTGAAGATCACAGTAAACTCGATAATGTGGAACAGATTGTTCGCCAGATGGTAGTCGATGCTTTTGAATATCGCGAACGAGAGCTTCAGGAAATCAAGTCTATCGGGATTGAACATAAAGTTGAAAATTGTGCTGCCACCTTTGCTGCTGCTGTTCTGTGGTACGAATAAAGGCAGGTATTATGTACTAGCTGTCAGTACACAGAAAAGAGCGATAGCTGACTACTGATAGTTAATACTCTTATACTTGTCACTCATTCTAGCATTCAATTTGAATTGGTATTCTTTAAAGACATGTCTCTAACCTACGATGAATTTTACAATGGGCGCACAGGATTAACTGTTGGCGTCAACAAAATTCTTTTCTCCGAAGAAACGCCCTATCAAAAAGTAGAAGTGTATGAGACCGATACTTGGGGTAACCTGATGACTATCGACGGCATGGTGATGCTCTCCGAAAGAGATGAGTTTGTTTATCATGAGATGCTGAGTCATGTGGGGTTATTCGCACATCCTGATCCCCGGCGTGTACTCATTATTGGCGGTGGAGATGGTGGTACAGCCCGTGAAGTGATGCGGCACTCGTCTGTGCAGCAGGTCGATATGGTGGAAATTGATGAGGCGGTAGTGCGGGCATCCAAAGAGTTTTTGCCTGAGGTTGGTGACTGGAATAACCCAAAGCTGAACGTACTGTTTGAGGATGGCATCCAGTTTGTGAAGGATATTGACGATCCCTACGATGTAATCATCATCGATGGATCAGATCCGGTGGGACCGGCGGAGGGACTATTTGAAAGCAATTTTATGCAGGCCTGCTACGATGGATTGTCGGAGAACGGAGTACTTACCGCCCAGACCGAAAGCCCCTGGGTGTCGGATTATCATCCGAGTATGAAGAAAGTGTTTTCAGCGCTGGAGGACATCTACGAAGTGTCTAAAATGTATCTGGCGTATATCCCACTGTATCCGGCTGGCATGTGGTCGTTTTCTTTTGCCAGCAAGGGGGCTGATCCTTTGAGTAATGAGACCCTGAGCAGGGTAGAGGAGGGGCTCAATAATTTTGATACCGAGCTAAAATATTACAATCCCGAGGTCCACCGGGGATGTTTTGCTCTGCCTAACTTCGTAAGGGATATTATTGATTAGGGTATATAGTCATCCCGACCAAAGGAAGAGATCTTTGGTTTTTACTTTGGGTAACAAAGATTTCTCACCACGTTCAAAATAACATAATGCTATATTTAATTTTCTGCTCATCTTTTTAACCCATTTTATTTGATAGATAACTCAAACCGCTTAGCATACATTTATGTACTGCTCGGTGCCGCATTATGGGGCATTATTGGCCTGTTTGTGGATGCGCTATCACAAGCCGGCTTTACCGCTCTACAAATTGTTACGCTCCGGGTGGTTTCAGCCGCCGTGATGCTCACCCTCTTTCTGGCGATCAAAGATCCCAAATTGCTGAAAATTGATCTCAAAGATTCCCTTAGCTTTATTGGAACAGGTATTTTCAGCATTGTCTTCTTCACGTGGTGCTACTTTACCGCCATCGAGGAGGTCTCGCTGTCGATTGCGGTTATTCTGCTTTATACCGGACCTGCGTTTGTAACACTGCTCTCATGGCTGATCTTTGGTGAGCCATTGACCCGTCGCAAAATTGGCGCCCTGCTTTTGACGTTTGTGGGCTGCGCACTGGTAATCAAGTTGATCCCATTTAGCGATCAGCGCATCTCATGGTACGGTTTCTTAGTGGGATTAGGTTCCGGTTTTGGCTATGCACTGTACAGTATTTTTGGCAAACATGCGCTCAAAAAGTATAAGTCACTTACGGTCATAACCTATACCTTTATTTTTGCATCTGCGGTGATGCTGCCGGTCAGCGGTTTAGGTATTGAGACTGGCCAGCTTTCCTCATTTAATGTATGGTGGAATATTTTGGGGCTGGGACTCTTGCCAACAGCCTTGGCCTATTTGTTATATACAACCGGATTATCAATGGTCGAAAGCAGCCGGGCATCTATCACTGCAACTATCGAGCCGGTGGTGGCCACCCTACTGGGCGTGTTTGTATTTAACGAGATCTTGACTATCTACCAAGTATTTGGAATTGTATTAGTACTTGTAGCCGTTGTGCTGATACAACTGAAGAAACCCCAAGTTACTACGCGATAAACTTTAACAATGGATTTACACTAAATATGGATCAGGAAAAAACATCGAAATGGGCGTTAACATGCATTGGATTTGGAATTATAGCAGTAGTGGTCTTATTACTTTCGGGCTATGGATACCAATGGAATTGGTGGGGACTGAATACGGCCTTTACCTGGCTGTTGCCGTCAAGTGGCATACTCGGTCTTATCGGCTTTTCGCTGGCAGTTATTTTTGGCTTTATAAAGTGGAACGATTCAGCCCGAAAGGGAACAACAATAGCACTCGCTGGTCTGGTGTTAAGCGTGGCCGTGTTGGGCACCCTCGGCTACTGGTTTAATGAAGCGCAGAAATACCCACCTATCCATGATATCACCACTGATCTTGAAAATCCTCCCCGCTTTAACAATATCGTGGCTTTACGGGCAGATGCACCGAACGATACTACCTATGGCGATCAGGATAAAGCACAAACACAACGCGAGGCCTATCCGGATATTCAAACGCTGTATCTTGATGTGGGATATAAGGAGGCTTATAATCGGGCATTGCAGGCAGCAAAACAGATGCCTTGGGAAGATATCGTCACTTCAGATCAACAAGAAGGGATTATCGAGGCCGTGGATAAGTTAGCTTGGTTTGGCTTTAAAGATGATATTGTTATTCGCATTGATACCGCCGAAACATCTTCGCGAAGCAAAATTGACGTGCGATCCGTCTCGCGCATTGGCCGGGGAGATATTGGTGTGAACGCACATCGCATTCGAGATTATTTAAGGATTGTGAAAAGTCAATAGAAAAAGAGTGATCCGTAAGTGTTATCGGGCGCCTACGTGGTTTTATGAGCATGATATAGTTGAGCTTAATGAAGGCAATAGTAATTTTCTATTAATGTATCAGTGAATAATTCATATAATTAGAGTGGAAATAAGAACCTGATCTAGGAAACATATTAACTTCAAAAAGTCGAAACATGGAAAACGACCAAAAACAGAACGCGTCAAATGGCACAAGTGGCGATATAAGTAAGTGCCCATTTCATAGTGGTGATTCAAATGAAGCCGCTGGTGGTACAAAACTCGAAAAATGGTGGCCAGATAGGTTGAATGTGGATATGCTGCGCAAGCATTCATCCAAGGGTACCCCAATGGATGAGGATTTTGATTATGCTGAAGAATTTCAAAAGCTCGATTTTGAAGCCGTTAAGCAGGATCTTAATGATCTAATGACCGATTCTAAAGATTGGTGGCCTGCTGATTGGGGACATTACGGTGGACTCTTTATCCGGATGTCTTGGCATGCTGCAGGTACCTACCGTGTTGCTGACGGGCGCGGTGGTGCATCAGGTGGCCAGCAACGTTTTGCACCTCTTAACAGTTGGCCGGATAATGCCAACCTGGACAAAGCGCGTCGTTTGCTATGGCCTATTAAGAAAAAGTATGGTCGCAAGTTATCCTGGGCAGACTTGTTAGTACTGGCCGGTAATGTTGCCATGGAATCCATGGGCTTTGAGACTTTTGGTTTTGCCGCTGGACGCGAAGACGACTGGGAACCCGACACTTCTGTCAACTGGGGATCTGAAGAAGAGTGGTTGGATGATGAGCGTCACGATGAAGAAGGAAATCTTAAAGGAGCTCTTGCCGCCGATCACATGGGACTCATTTATGTGAATCCCGAGGGACCAAATGGTGAACCCGATCCGGAAAAATCCGCCCAATATATTCGCCAGTCATTTAAGCGGATGGCTATGAACGATGAAGAAACCGTTGCGCTTATTGCCGGTGGACATACCTTTGGTAAAACACACGGTGCAGGTCCATTGGAACATAAAGGACCTGAACCCGAAGCTGCTAATATTGAAGAACAAGGCTTTGGCTGGATTAGCGATTATGGATCAGGAAATGCCGGAGACACCATCACCGATGGTGAAGAAGGTGCATGGACCAACAATCCTACGCAGTGGGATATGGGCTTTTTTGAAAATCTCTTTGAATATGAGTGGGAGCTGACCAAGAGCCCCGCAGGTTCTTATCAATGGCAGCCCAAAGACGGAGCAGGAGAGGGTACCGTACCTGATGCCCACGACCCTGATAATAAAAATGCTCCAATGATGTTGACGACGGATCTCGCGCTAAAGGTAGATCCGGAATACCGAAAAATTTCCAAGCGATTCTATGAAAATCCCGATGAATTTGCCGATGCTTATGCCCGAGCATGGTTTAAGTTGATTCATCGTGATATGGGACCCAAATCTCGGTATCTCGGACCAGAAGTTCCTGAAGAAGATCTGCTCTGGCAAGATCCCATCCCTGAAGTTGATTATGAACTGATCGACGATAAGGATATTGAAGAGCTCAAAGAAAAGATCCTGGATACTGATTTGACGATCTCAGAACTGGTATCTACGGCTTGGGCTTCCGCTTCAACCTATCGCGATTCTGACATGCGAGGTGGTGCAAACGGGGCACGGATACGATTGGCTCCTCAGAAAGATTGGGAAGTCAATAATCCTGAACAGCTTTCTAAAGTGCTTGAAACACTTGAAGGGATCCAAGAAGAATTCAACAGTGCACAAACCGGTGATAAACGCGTATCACTCGCTGACTTGATAGTTCTTGGTGGATCTGCTGCCGTTGAAAAAGCGGCCAAAGATGCTGGATATGATGTTGAAGTTCCTTTTACACCGGGACGTAACGATGCGACTGCAGAACAAACGGATGAGGAATCTTTTGAATGGCTAAACCCGGATGCTGACGGATTCCGTAATTACTACAATCCAAAAGTTCGCGGCGGTAAGCCTGAAGAGCTGTTGGTTGACAAAGCACAATTACTATCGCTTACGCCACCTGAAATGACGGTGCTTGTAGGCGGAATGCGTGTTTTGGATGCTAATTATGACGATTCTGACCACGGCGTATTTACCGATCGCCCAGAGACGTTAACCAACGACTTCTTCCGGAATCTGCTTGATATGAATTACACTATAGAAGCGGCTTCGGATGACAAAATGCTTTTTGAAGTCCGAGATCGTGATACCGGAGATGTTAAATGGACAGCAACTCGTGTTGATCTGATCTTTGGTTCACATTCTGAATTGCGTGCTCTTTCTGAAGCTTACGCAACCGATGATGCAGAAGAGAAGTTTGTTGAAGACTTCGTCGATGCATGGACCAAAGTGATGCAGTTAGATCGTTTCGATCTTAAATAAGGTTGACTTCTTTTCACTTAATCTTAAAAGGCAGCCCTACCAGGCTGCCTTTTTTTATTTGTGGTAGTTAATAACCAAAATGGTAAAAATTTAGGTCAACTAATGCTTGAGAATCCAGATTTAAAATCATCAAAAGGAATTTATAACATTGAGCTTTTCCGAATTTTTTCTGAAGAGCAAGCATATATTTTGGGGTATTTCTTTGTTGCATCAAAGTATACTTTTTGTTTTCCCGATCATGTGATTTTTGACATGGCTACCTTCATACTGAGGGCTGACCATGATAATTTCTGCGTCTACAATAACCTTTAGATTATACTTGGTTGGCCGGTTAAAAATCTGGAATGGTCTTGATTATTCGGGATAGTCTCTGTCTATTGATGGAGAATAAGCCCGAAAAGGTGTTTGGATGCCGAGCTTGATCACCAAACCGGTTGACATCAATAAGTTTGAAATAAGATGTATGAAAGATGGGAAACAAACACACTGGGTGAGGATTGCCTGCTTAACATTTTCTCTTTTAAAGAGGGGTATACGGCAGACTTCAGCAGGTTGCTACAAATAGCTTAAACTTTATCTTGCATTCTTTTTTCTAATTTAAGAACACTTATCAGCAAATGAATTAAATAGATCACTATTAAAAAACCTAAGCTTACAAACATAGTTACATACGCTCCAAGCATAAAAGCAAATAAAACCAAAGAAGTAAGCCAACCCAATAATATCCATACTGTATGATTTATAGCTTGCAGCTTATCAAAGCTTTCGTCCCGGAAAAACAAATGCAAAAAGACAAATAGCAAAAAAGTCCCCACAAAGATATACAGCCAAAACTCAGAGGGGGGACCACCAGTAAGGTTTGCAAATGCAGCTGCTGGAACCAGTGATACCGCACCTCCCAGAGTCCCTTTAGATATCATGTTATTGTTTATGGTAAATTCCATTGAGCAAGTTTTTTTACAATTAAAGCTGACAATATAAAACAATAAGCAGGGCATCAATTCTTAAATACAAATGCCGTATAACGACATTGTGCAAAACCGGCGCACGGATTGCTGTTGATTTGGCAACTAACGAAAGATGAGCTTCAAAACCAAGGGTGGTTGGGACCTGGCGAGGCACGTCCGAGTTAAAGCGCGGGTTAGCGTTCTGAAACAATTAAAGACAGGTCCCATCCTCATTAGTTATTTTCTCATTGTGACCTTCTGGGATTACACTCAAGTCATAGCTATAGCAAAGTGGATGTTGAACCTTAACATCAGTAAAAAATGCGGCTCCACGCCGATTATCTTTTTTTAAATCCCCAAATTCTAATTTCTGAGTATGCGCTTTTCCTGAACCTCTATCTTTAATGAGTAATTCGAGATCTGTTTGTTTCCAGTTATAATCTGTTCTGTTTGTGATTTCGACATTCCCCGATAAGCTATTTGAATCACTAAATTTTATTGATATGTCATATCTATCTTTAGTTAATGGTGATAGTGGATTAGAATCTTTGCAACTAAATAGAAAAACTAGAAATCCAATGAGTAAAAAAGAAGAGAATTTATTTACTAAGTTCATAAATAATATGATGAAAATGGATTGATTTACTCATACTTAACAACAAGGAATCAAAATTTGAATAACATATTCATGTAGTGTTAGATCTTACGAAGAACGCTAACGACATTGCGCATAAGCGGCACGCGAATTGATGTCAAATTAGCAACTAACGAAAGACAAGACTCAAACCCAAGATGTGGCAAGGACTTGGCGAGGCGTGTCCGCTTAATGCGCGGGTTAGGTAGCTCTTGAGTTAAAACAAAAAATATGGAACAAGTTGATCATTTAGATTTTATTTTCAGCTAAAGAACCAGTTGGACCTTTTTCTATTTTTGAAGGGTTCTTCAGAAAAACTCCCAAAAGAAGAACCCCGCCTGCAGGTATAATCCAGAGCATGAGAATACCAAACCATTCTAAAGCTTGCTCTCTTATTGGTTGTATTAATCGCAATTCACTTAATCGGCTAAAAAATGTGAAGTGTAACATCAATAAGGTCCAATACAAGGCAAAGAACTTGCACCGATACCAATTTGTACCACCTTTTCTAACTTCTCCTTCTTTTAAATTACGTTTTGCAAAGTAATTTGGCACAACAAAGGGGGCAAGAAAAAAAGCACCCAGTGTCCATTTGCCCCGATCATTATTACGTTGATGGGAATCAAAAAATATCCATATTGCAAAAAGAAGAGGTAAAACTGCCGGCTCTAGGAGATAGTATATCGACATTAGTACTTATTTTAATTACAGGTACTGATTCAAAAAGCTTGTAATTAGGTTATTAGAACTTCAACCCCAAAACCGAGCTACCTAACGACCTTGCGCATAAGGTGCGCACGAAAAAAATGTTAAGTTGATAAATAATGAACGAGAAGCGAAAAAGCCAAAAGCTGGCAAGACCAGGCGAGGTGCGTCCCCTTAATGTGCGGGTTATACGCCATTTCTATCGGGTAAACTCTTGGCTAATCTTTCTAAGTCGTCAGCAACTATTCCCATTCCAATTGGGTTTGTGGGATGTTCATACGTACTAAAGTTTTGTTCATTTTTTAAGTCTTTAGGCAATCTAGACAACAGTTCATCTCTTAATAAAATGGTATCAACCTTAAACTTTTCCTCATAAGTAGAATTAGTTTCAAAAGAGTCTTGCAACAACTCTTGAGTTTCTTTCTGCCATTCTTTCTCTTTTTCTTCTTCAGTCATTTGTTCATGTGACTTTCGAGTTTTTTGAAAGTGAATTTTGTTCTGTTTTTTTCTACGATTCCTCAAAAAATTTCTAATATCCTCGACCAAGCTTAAAGTTTTGTCGCGCAATTCATTGTTAGTCAAATTAGAATAAGCCGTATGGTCAGTGGGAATAATTTTTAAGCGTTCTCTATAATCTCCAAGTTGATCATCTTTTGACTGAAGTCGCCCTCTTAAAGTATTTATTTGTTCTCTCAGCTGTTCTACGATTGATTCATATCTCCAATTTATAATCCAAAATGCTGCAAGAAAACTTATAACAACTAGGAGTAGGAAGGTAAGAGGTGCATTACTTAGAGTATTCCATTCAGATTCAAAAAAACGGATCAATTTCTCCACGAATAATTAAATTTTGGATTCTAAAGATGGCGTATAACGACCTTGCGCTTAACCGGCGTGCAGATTGCTGTTGATTTGGCAACTAACGAAAGATGAGCCTCAAAACCAAGGCGGGCAAGCCCTGGCGAGGCACGTCCGCGTTAAAGCGCTGGTTAGG
>Ga0207720_100081_pt1 | contig 98224 bp, 101 predicted proteins | sample A23P2SouthBayCA_2_FD_187751 | JGI IMG/M metagenome (GOLD analysis project Ga0207720, IMG submission 187751) | Aerobic enrichment media microbial communities from Eden Landing Ponds, California, USA - A23 E3 (2) (SPAdes) | ecosystem: Environmental > Aquatic > Marine > Unclassified | place... | reverse complement strand
TGATCATCGAGGGGGGCGCCGACCAAATCCAGGAGACGACGCGGTCGCTGGTGACGGTGCCCCCGAAGCTGGATCGGGTCCTCGACCGGGTCGAACACGACAACCTCACGGTCAACGTCACCCTCGACGACGAGCGGAAGGTGATCGGCCGGCTGGCCCGGCAGATCGTCTACGGCCTGCTCACCGCCGCCGGGGGGCTGTCGGTCGCGTTGCTGTACTCCTTCGATGGCTCGACGTCGGCGCTCGTCGCCGCCGTGGCGACGGTGCCGATGGCGTTCCTGCTGTACCGGGCGATGCGGGGCCGCAAGGGCGTGCGCGCACGCCCCCAGTTCACCAGGCAGAACCTGCGCGAGCGCCGGGGCGACTGATCGGCGCCGTCCGACCCTGGCTCGCCCCGCTCGGACAGCCTGACCGCGGGCTCCTGTTATCAGCGGTGATACGGGGCGGGCAGGATTTATCGTGGACGGATCGGTTGCCGGGCGTATGACTCGCTGGCGGGCGGTGGCCCTCGGGGTGTTGCTGGCGCTGTCCTCGGAGTCGCTGGTGTTCGTCGCGACCGGCCGGGTGACGCTCGTCGGCGGCGTCGCCGGGAGCGCGCTGGCGGGCTACCTCGCGAGCGACGAGGTGGCCGAGGGCGCCTGGCACGGCATGCTCGGGGCGCTGGCCTGGGGGACGGTGCTCATCCCGGCGGCGGTCGTCCTCGCGTTGACCGCCGGCGCGGCGCTCCCCTTTCCTTTCGAGTACGTCATGCCCCAGGTCGACACGGCCGGCGAAGCGACCACTGCGCTGTTGCTCGGCACGACGCTGCCGAACGTCGTCGCCGGGGGGGTCGGCAGCGCCGTCCGGTGGCGCCTCTCGCCGGCGCCTCTACCGTGACCTCCGACGGCGGCCGGCGACCGGCGCGACGGGCGGTTCGACGCCCGAACTTCCGTAATCCCGCGGCGACGTTCCAAACCGTTTAAGCGGCCCGTCCGTTTACGCCCGGGTATGGCGAGAGAGCAGAAGCAGGTGAGGGAACTTCAGGAGGGCAGCTACGTCATGATGGACGACGCCCCCTGCAAAATCAACGCTTACAGCACTGCCAAGCCCGGCAAGCACGGCAGCGCGAAGGCACGGGTCGAGGGAAGCGGCGTGTTCGACGGCAAGAAGCGGTCCTTCTCCCAGCCGGTCGACGCGAAGGTCTGGGTGCCGATCATCGAGCGGAAGGGCGGCCAGATCGTCTCGGTCGACGGTACCGACGCCCAGGTGATGGACCTGGACACCTACGAGACGATCACGATGCGGATGCCCGACGACGTCGACGTCGAGAACGGCGACGAGATCGAGTACCTGGAGTACGAGGGCCAGCGGAAGGTCGTCCGGTCGTAAGGTCCGTGTTCCCCGGCGCGACCGCCGACCGCGAGGCGGCCGACTACGTCCTCGTCGGCGCCCCCCTCGACGTCTCGACGTCCTTTCTTCCCGGCGCGCGCTTCGGACCCGACCGGCTCCGCCGGTTCGCCGAGCCGTTCGACGACTACGACCGCCGGACCGACAGCCGCTTTTCCGCCCTCGGGGTCCACGACGCCGGCGACGTCCGTGCCTGGGACGACGCCGCCGAGTACGTCGAGTACCTCGCGGCCACCCTCCGGGACGCCGTCATCGACGACGCCTGTCCCCTGCTTCTGGGCGGGGAACACACGGTGTCGGCGGCGGGGGTGCGGGCGGTCGACCCCGACGTGTTCGTGACCCTCGACGCTCACCTCGACCTGCGCGAGTCCTTCGACGGCAACCCCTGGTCCCACGCCTGCGTCACCCGGCGCATCCTCGACGGCGACCCTGGCGCGGTATCGAACGGCGACCCCGGCGACGCCCCCGACGGCGGATCGTCGCGGCCGCCCACGGCCGACCGGGCGGTGATCCTCGGGGCGCGCACCGGGGCCCCCGAGGAGTACGAACGCGCCGACGCCGACGACGTGACCGTCGTCCCGCCTGACGCGGTGGCCGACTGGACTCCCGACTTCGACGGCGAGCGGGTCTACCTCTCGGTCGACGTCGACGCCGTCGATCCGGGGTTTGCCCCGGGCACCGGGACGATGGAGCCGTTCGGCCTCCACCCCCGCCAGGTTCGGCGCGTCGTCCGGGCGGTCGCCCCCCACGCCGCCGGCTTCGACGCCGTCGAGGTCAACGACCGCGACGACGGCCAGACGGCGGCGCTGGCGGCGAAACTCCTCCGCGAGTTCGTCTTCGAGCGCGCCGCGGCCGGCGACTGAGCCAATCGACCGGGGGCGTTTCGGCGGGAGTCCCGGACCCGACGTACATTTAGGCCGCCGCCGCCGAGTGCCGACGATGACCGACGACGCGGCGGTCCACGATCCGGACTGGCTGGGCTTCGACTGGTCGCCGTGGCTGTCGCTGTCTCCCGGCGACGACGAGGTGGGGACGCTGGCGGCCGACCCGGGGCTCTACCGGGTCCGCCACGACGCCTACGACGGCCTCGTGTTCGTCGGCGGAACGGGCCGGAGCCTGCTGGGCCGCGTCCGGGCGCTCGTCCGGGAGGCCTACGGCGACGAGATGCCGTACAAGGATCCCCACACCGCCGCGCCGGCGCTGTGGGCGATCCGCGACCGACACGGCCCGGGGCTGGAGGTGTCCGGGGTGACGCCGCCGGAGGCGACCGACGCCCGGGAGCGACGCGCCATCGAGGACGCCCTGATCGGCATCCACCGCCGCGAGACGGGGACGACCCTCGTCGCGAACTTCGGGCGGATGCCGCCGGGGTACACGAAGTCCGGTCGGCGTGGGTCGCGGGTCCGCGGCGGCCCCAGCGACGACGCCGACCGGGACTTCCGGGCGGGGATCGACCCGCTCCCGTGGACGAACGTCGACGGCGTCACCGACCGGGACTGGCTGGGGCTGTCGTGGTCTCGACCCCTGGAACTCGCGGCCGAGGGGGCCGACGTACCCGACGCGGCCGGGCTGTACCGGCTCCGGGACCCCGAGTCCTCCCCTCCGCTGGAGTACGTCGGCGAGACCATCTCGCTCGCCGACCGCTTCAGGGCCTACCGCCGGAACCACGACGGTCGCCTGACGTTCTCCTGGGTCACCCGCCCCGACGCTGCCGAGCGGTTCCAGTTGAGCCAGGCCGCGGCGTCGCTTCGGGGCGCCCACTGGCTCGCCTGCGGGGTCCCGCCGCGGGACCAGTACTGACCGCCCGGCGACCGCGACGCGGCCGGTCGGGGGCGGGGGCGACCCAAAACACCGAAGCGGCCGGCACCCGGATCGACGGTCGTGACCGATACGATGGACCTCACGACGCTCGCGGCGCGCCTCGACGAGGAACTCCGGACCGACGCCTACGCCGACGTGGACGCGAGTGCGAACGGCCTGCAGGTCGCGCCCGACGAGGGGACAGTCGAGACCGTCGCCGTCGCCGTCGACGCGGCCGCGGCGACCATCGATGCGGCGATCGAGGCCGACGTCGACCTGCTCGTGACCCACCACGGCCTGATCTGGGGCGGTCTCGACCGGGTCACCGGCCGCGAGTACGACCTCGTCTCGCGGCTGGTCGAGAACGACCTCGCGCTGTACGTCTCGCATCTCCCGCTCGACGGCCACGAGACCCTCGGCAACGCCGCCGGCATCGCCGACCTGCTCGATCTGGAGGACCGGGCCCGCTTCGGCGAACTCGGCCCCGAGTACGGCGGCCTCCGCGGCCGGGCCCCCGAGCCGCTCGCCCCCGACGCGCTGGCGACCCGCCTCGAAGACGCCCTCGATCACAACGGCGAGGGCGTCCGGACCCTCGACTTCGGGCCCGACCGGATCGAGGACGTCGCCGTCCTCACCGGCTCGGGGGCCGACTGGCTCGACGAGGCGGTCGCGGTCGGCGCCGACGCCCTGGTCACCGGCGAGGGGAAACAGCAGGTCTACCACGCGGCCCGCGAGGCCGACATTTCCGTGTTCCTCGCCGGTCACTACGCGACCGAGACGTTCGGCGTCCGGTCGCTCGCCGACCTCGTCGAGGGCTGGGGGCTCGACGCGACCTTCCTCTCGCACCCGACCGGCCTGTAAGCCCGTCGGCCAGAGGGCCCGGAGGCTCGCTCGGCACGGCGACGCCGGAAGCTCGATCGGCGTCGCTTGGTTTTCATAGCCGAGACCGCCCAGCGGCCGTCGGTCCCGGACGGGCCGCCTCGTGACTGGTGGGCGTGGGCGACCTCCAGGCCCCTGTCGTCGAATGGGGTCGCCACGCCAGCACGGAATTATTATCGTTGATATTCGGATGTCAACCGTTTTACGCCGGAACCGTCTGGTATCCCGTGGTAAGGATATGAGGGTACTCGATCCGCTCGATCGAATCAGGGGCAGCTACGCCGCGAAGCTCGCCCTCGCACTGCTGGCCGTCGTCGGGCTCATCGTGGCGTTCGGGGCCATGGTCCACTTCGAGACCGCGGAACAGCTCCAGGGCACCGCCCAGGAGGATCTCACCTCGACCGCGGAGATCAGGACCAACGACCTCGACACGTGGCTCTCGTCGGTCAAGACACAGACAACGCTCACCTCCAAGCACCCCGCCGTCACGTCCGGGGACACGACCGCAATCAGCGACCACCTGCGGGAACTGATGGGTGACGGGACCGTCCCCGAGGGCGTCGTGGCCGTCCACTACTACGACTCGGCGGCCGACGAGATCGTCGCCTCGTCGTCGTCGGAGATGGTCGGCGTCACCCCCGGTGAGAACGGCGCGCCCTTCGCGACCGATCCGCCGGAGTTCGAGGGGCCGGACGACAGCGTCGCGACCAGCCCCTTCCGGGTGCCGATCGTCGATTTCCCGGTCGTGGCGGTCGTCTCGCCAGTCCCGGACGCCCCCGACAAGTCGGTCGTCTACATGGTGAACGTCGAGCGGCACATCCAGGCCTACACGAGCCCCGTCGACGGGAGTTCGACGGTTATCATCGACGGACAGGGCCGGTACGTCGCCCACCCGGATTCCGAGAAGATCATGTCCGAACACGAGGGGTCCTACGGCGGGATGAGCGACGCCGAGGGAGCGACGTTCATGGAGATGGACGACCAGTTGATGGCGTCGGTCCCGATGGAGTCGACGGACTGGACGGTCATGGTCCACGCCCCCAAGTCACAGGCGTACGCGCTCGGCTCGCAGGTGACCTCCAGCATCCTCGGGCTGATCCTCCTGACGGTAATCAGCCTGGCGCTCATCGGTGTGACCGTCGGCAGCAACACCATCATCTCGCTGCGTGACCTCTCCTCGAAGGCGACGACCATGGCCGACGGCGACCTCGACGTGGACATGGAGACCCGCCGGAGCGACGAGATCGGCGACCTCTACCGGTCCTTCGACGAGATGCGGGGCTCCCTGCGGTCGACGATCCGCGAGACCCAGGCCACAAACGAGAACCTGGAACGCAAGGCCGGCGAGTACGAGTCGGTGATGCGAGCGGTCGCCGACGGCGACCTCTCGCGCCGGGTCGACCCCGTCGCCGAGAACGACGCCATGGCCGAGATCGGCCGCGCGTTCAACGACATGCTCGAGGAGGTCGAGGGGACCGTCGGCGAGGTGAAGCGCTTTGCCTCCCACGTCGAGGACGCCGCGACGCGCGTCGACGCCGGCGCCGACGAGGTGATCGACGCCAGCACCGAGGTGACCGAGTCGGTCTCGGAGATCTCCGAGGGCGCCGGCACCCAGTCCTCGAACCTCCAGGAGGTCTCCGGCGAGATGAACACCCTCTCCTCGTCGGCGGAGGAAATCGCCGCCACCGTCAGCGAGGTCGCCGAGACCTCCGAACGGGCGGCGAAGGCGGGCGAGGACGGCCGCGAGGCCGCCGAGGACGCCCGCGACCAGATGGACGCCGTCGAGGCCGAAACCGAGCGGACCCGCGAGGAGATCGAGGCGCTGGACCGCGAGATGGAGGCAATCGGCGAAATCGTCGAGGTGATCACCGACATCGCGGGGCAGACGAACCTGCTCGCGCTGAACGCCTCGATCGAGGCCGCCCGAACCGGCCGCGAGGGCGACGGCTTCGCCGTCGTCGCCGACGAGATCAAATCGCTCGCCGAGGAGACCGAGGAGAGCGCCGCCGAGATCGAGGGGCGGATCGAGAAGATCAAATCCAGGACATCGGAGACCGTCGACGGGATGCAGGAGACCGCCGATCGCCTGAGCCACGGCGTCGAGACCGTCGACGAGGCGATCGAAGCGCTCGAACGCATCGTCGAGCACGTCGAGGAGACCGACGCGAGCATCCAGGAGGTAACAGACGCCACCGACGCCCAGGCCGAGTCCGCGAGCGCCGCGACCGGCATGGTCGACGAGGTGGCCGGGATCGCCGAGCAGACCTCCGCGGAGGCCGAGCGGGTCGCCGCCGCGGCCGAACAGCAGACGGCGACGCTCACGGAGGTCTCGGACGCCGCCGACGACCTCTCGGACCGGGCGACCCGGCTCCGGAGCCTGCTGGAGAACTTCACCGTCGAGACCGTCGACGGCGACGGCGGCGCGGGCGTCCCCGATCCGGCGACGTCCGGCGCCGACGGCCCCGGCGTCGCTGCCGATGGTGGGGAGCGGTCGAATCACCGCGACTCCGCGGATGGTGGGGAGCGGTCGAATCACCGCGACTCCGCGGACGGTGGAGAGCGGTCGAATCACCGCGACTCCGCGGACGGTGGGGAGAACCGGACGCGCACTGACGGCGGCTTCGAGTTCGGGGGTGATCGGTGATGCTGTCGCTCGGAACCTGGCTCTGGGTCGGCGCTGCGGGGCTGTTCCTCGCGACGCTCATGCCCCTGTCCCGGATGGTGACCGACCCGCGGCACCGCGCGTACTACGCGGTGCTCGCGAGCGTGACGGGCATCGCCTCGGCGGCGTACGTGGTGATGGCGCTCGGGTTCGGGTCGATCGTCGTCGGCGGCGACGAACTGCTGGTCGTGCGCTATCTCGACTGGCTGTTCACGACGCCGCTGCTCGTGTTGTATCTCGGGTTGCTCTGTCGACCGGGGCGACGCGTGCTGGCCGGGGCGATCGTCGCCGACGTGGTCGTCATCGCGACCGGCGTCGCCGCCGACCTCCTCTCGGGGGTGGCCGCCGCGGCGGCCTTCGTCGTCTCGACGGCCGCGTTCGGCGCGCTGCTGTACATGCTCGTCAGGACGCTTCCGGCGCGGGCGACGACCGGGAGCGTCTCCAGCGTGACGTTCACGAAACTTCGCAACCTCACGGTGGTGCTGTGGAGCCTCTACCCGGTGGTCTGGCTGCTCACGGCGTCGGGGCTCGGGCTCCTCAATCCCGCCACGGAGAACATGGTGGTCGTCTACCTGGACTTCATCAGCAAGGCCGGCTTCGTGCTGATCGCGGTCCACCACAGCCACGCCCTCGACGCCATCGCCGACGACGAGATCGGCCTCGGCGACGACGGGGGCGGTTTCGCCGACGACGGGATCGGCCTCGGCGACGATGGGGACCACGACGACTCGGACGTGACCATCGACGGCGGTACCGGCGCCGACTGACGACTCGCTTCGCCCGGCCGGCTCCCGTCTCTGCGGACGCCGTTCCGACGCTCCGTGTAGCGACCGACGGTCGCTCCGTTCCGGACCGCGGGCGACAGTTTCCTTTCCGGTAGCGATCAGTGACGGGCCGTCGAAACCCGCGCACGACGCGCGGAGTTCGTCCGGTGGTCGACGCCCGGTCGCGCCGGGTTACTCCGCGTCGAGGTCGGCGTTCGCGGCGTTGCGCTTGACGCTCTCGATGCCGTCCCACGCGCGGCTGCGGTCGGCGTAGCCCTGTCCGCCGTCGGCGACGATGTTGCCGTTGCGGTGGCGGAGTCGCCACCGGGCGTCGCCGGCCGTGTCCTCGAACACCTCGAAGACGGCCTGCCCGATGTCGAGGTGGTCGGCCTCCGGGGCGTACTCCCGGACGCGCTCGACGGCGTCCTCGACGTTGCTCCGGCTCGAATACCCCTCACCGCTGTCGGCAACGATCCGGTCGTTGCTGCTCAGGAGCCGCCAGCGATGCTCGCCGGCCGAATCCTCGTAGGTCTCGAACTCCATCCCTCCGATTCCGTCGCGGAGCCTGGCGACCGCACGCCGGGCGTTGCTCCGGCTCGAATACCCCTCGCCGCTGTCGGCGAGGACGTTGCCGTTGCGGTGGATCAGCCGCCAGCGCCACTCGTCGGCGGCGTCCTGGTACACCTCGAAGGCAGTCGGATCGGGTCGGAGGTAGTCCGCCGGCGCGGCGTAGGTCCTGATCCGGTCGATCGCGGTCTCGGCGCCCTGGCGCGAGGCGTAGCCCTGTCCGCCGTCGGCGATGATGTTGCCGTTGTCGTGGCGGAGCCGCCAGCGGTACTCCCCCGCCTTGTCCTCGTACAGCTCGAAGGTGGCCTCGCTCGGCGTCTCCTCGACGGGCTCGAACTCCGCCTCCTCCTCGGGGAGGCTTTCTTCCTCCTCGTACAGTAGCACGGTCGCGCCGAGGGCGTCCCGACGGACGCCCTGCATCCCGTTCTCGGCGTTGTGCCGCCGGGTGTACCCCTCGCCGCTCGTGGCGATGACGTTGCCGTTGCGGTGCCGGAGCCGCCAGCGGTACTCGCCGGCCTTGTCCTCGAACAGTTCGAACCGGCTCTGGCTGGTCCGCAGGCGGCGAAGCTGGGCCGCGAGGTCCTCCTCGTCGGCCGTGGCGTCCGACAGCCCCTGGCGGAGCCGGTCGGCCAGTCGTGCGAGGTCTTCCTCGTCGGCCTTGGTGTCCGCGAGCGCCCCCCGCAGGTCCTTGACTGCGGCCGCGAGATCGGCCTCGTCGGCCTCGGTGTCCGCGAGCGTCCGGCGGAGCTCGTCGAGTTCGGATTCGAGCGCCGACGCCCGGGTTTCCAGATCGGCCCGGTCGGTCAGGATCGGGACGAACACGCCCGCGACTGCCATCAGGACCAGCCCCAGTCCGTACAGGCCGACGATCGTCGGCTGGCCGGTCCGCGTGCTCCAGGAGTCGGGGAAGGCGACGATGAACCAGACGATCGCCGCCGCACACACCAGCAAGCCGGCGCCGACGAGCCACGTCGCCCGCTGTTGGATCGGTAGACGGATGATCGGCCCGGCGAACACCAGCGCCAGTCCAGCGGACGCGAGGACGATGCCCCACTCACGGAGCGCCCCCGCGGGTGCGCCGTTCAGGAACAGCAACATCCCGACTGCACCCAGCAGCGCGCCGAGCGCGAACACCCAGTACCCCCGTGCCTCGTCGCCGGTCGACGGGTCGCCGATCCGGTTTTGGTACCACGAGACGAACGGTCCCTCGGCCTCGGCTTTCGATGCCATACCACAAACTCACACGATCCGTAGTTATAGGTATGGATGGGGACCGATCCCGTCCGTGACTGGTACGTCCCGGTCGGTGGGGGCTGCTACCGTCCGGACTCGGCCCGGCCGAGGGGCGGGCTGCCGCGTCGGGGGCTGGCCGACCGCGGCGGCGTCAGCTATTTACCGCAATGTGCCGACCGGCCCGCCATGGACGACAGCGACGACGGGATCCCGGACGTTCTCACGCCGACGTTCGAGCACGCCTTCGACCTGGACGTCGTGGTGGAGGAGCCGATCGAGATCGGCGACACCGGCGACGGGGAGCGACGCATCATCCCGATCAAGGAGGGGACGGTCTCGGGTCGGATCGAGGGGCACGTGCTCCCCGGCGGCGCCGACTTCCAGCTGTTCCGCGTCGATCGGCCGAGCGAACTGGTGGCGAAGTACGCCATCGAGACCGAGAGCGGGTCCAGAGTGTACGTCGAAAATCGGGGCATTCGCGACGCCTCGCCGGAGATCAAGCGCCGCCTGGGCGAGGGCGAGGAGGTCGACCCCGAGGACGTCTACTTCCGGTCGGTGCCGGAGTTCGAGACCGCCGACCCCGACCTGGAGTGGCTGACCCGGAGCGTCTTCGTCGCCACCGGCATCCGCCAGCCCAGGGGGGTCAAGATCTCGGTCTGGGAAGTCAAGTAGGGGGGCAGGGCTGGGTCACGTCGCCGTGGCCCCGGATCGCGTCGCCGTGGACCGGGACGTTCAAACGCGCGCCGGGCCGAGTGAGGCCATGAGCGACTACGACCCGGAGCGCGAGGAGTTCCGGTCGGACCCGATCGGCCACGCCGAGGTGCACGCCGGCATGACCGTCGGCGAACTCGTCGCCGAGTACGGCAAGGCGGGCGTCGGCGCCGCCGACCTCCACCGCGCGACCGACGTGTACGCCGAGATGCTCGACCGCGACGACGTGACGAACCTGCTGGGGCTGGCGGGTGCGATGGTCCCCTGCGGGATGCGCCAGGTCGTCGTCGACCTGATCCGGGACGGCCACGTCGACGCCCTGGTGACGACGGGCGCGAACCTCACCCACGACGCCATCGAGGCGATCGGCGGCAAACACCACCACGGCCGGGCCGCCCCCGACGACCCCCACCCCGCCGACGAGTCGGCGCCGCCCGCGGCCGACACCGAACGCGACCACGACGAGCGCCTGCGCGAGGAGGGCGTCGACCGCATCTACAACGTCTACCTCCCGCAGGAACATTTCACGCTGTTCGAGACCCACCTCCGCGAGGCGGTGTTCCCCGAGATCGAACGCACCGTCTCGATCCGCGAACTCACCGCCGAACTCGGGCGGGCGAACCTCGAACGAAATGAGAGAGACGGGATCGACGAGGATCCCGGCATCGCCGCGGCGGCCTATGACTGCGACGTGCCGATCTACGTCCCCGCGATCCAGGACTCGGTGCTCGGCATCCAGGCGTGGATGTACTCCCAGATCACCGACTTCGCGCTGGACGCGCTCGCGGACATGACCCATCTCTCCGATCTGGCTTACGAGGCCGACCGCGCCGGCGCCCTCGTCGTCGGCGGCGGCGTCCCGAAGAACTACGTCCTCCAGACGATGCTGACGATCCCGGACGCCTACGACTACGGCGTCCAGATCACGATGGACCCCGACCACACCGGTGGCCTGTCGGGGGCGACGCTGGACGAGGCGCGCTCGTGGGGGAAACTGGAGCCGTCGGCCCGGAACGCCACGGCCGTCGGGGACGCGACCGTCCTCTTCCCGCTCCTGGTCGCGGCCGCCCGCGAGCGGGCCGGCGAGTAGTCCGCTCCGGGGTTCTCGCGTCGACCGTTCAGACGAGCACCCGTTCGAGGTCGACGACCTCGCCTTCGTCCGCGGTGGGGTCGCCCACGAGGCGGCCGAGACAGACGGCGGCGCCGTCGGGGGTAAAACAGGCGACGAGGTCGTCCGCGCCGGCGGTCTCGTCGGCTTCGAGGACCCCGGGCGCGTAGACCGGGGCGCCGTGTGCGACCTCGCTCGCGGCGCTTTCGGCGATCGTCAGCGCCGGCAGGTCCGTCAGCGCCCGCTCGGCGGGGTCGAGGACCTCGCGGAGCCACGACGGGTCGCCCTCGCGGGCAAAGGCCAGCGCGTCGACGAACGCATCCATCGTGACCAGGTCGCGGTCGTCAAAGGGGTCAGTGGCGGTCCGCCGGAGGTCGCCCATGTGTCCCCCGGTGCCGGCCGCGAGTCCGAGGTCGTGACACAGCTTCCGGACGTAGGTGCCGCTCGCACACCCGATCCGGAGGAGCACCTGACGGCCCTGGCGGTCGAGCACGTCGAGGTTATGGATCGTCCGGGTGCGCAGACGGCGCGAGACGGCGCTCTTTCGGGGGGGTTTCTGGTAGATCTCGCCCTCGAACTCGGCGAGGATCGCGTCGAGGTCCGTCGGCGGCGGGCCGTGGAGTTCCAGCGCCGCAACGTACTCCTTTTGCCCTTCGAGGAAGACCGGCGCGAGGCGGGTGGCGTCCCCGAGCATCACCGGGAGACAGCCCGTCACTTTCGGGTCGAGGGTGCCGGCGTGGGCGGCCCGGTCGACGACGGTCTCGCCCACGTCGTCCCCTCCACGGTCGTCGCCGGGACGGTCGTCGGCGAGCGCTCCGGCGGTGTCGGCGGCAGCGTCGCGGATCCAGCCCGCCACCTGGTGAGCGGAGGGGCCGGGTGCCTTGTCGAGGTTCACCACCCCGAAGGAGAGCAACTCGATCAGGCTCCGGTCGGCCGGGGGTCCGCGCATCGTCAGAAGTCGTAGGAGACGCCCTCGACCGGCGCCTTCCCCTCGTCGCTGTCGGGGTTGTACGAGTCGACGGCCGTCGTGAGCATCCCGAGGATCCCCTCGGGGCTCCACCTGGCGGTGTTGTAGACGATGTCGTAGATCGAGAGGTCCTTGATGTCGATCCCGTAGTACTCCTGGTAGCGCTTTGCCTCGGATCGCTCCCGCCGCCTCGTCTCCTCGTGGGCGCGCTCGGTCGGTTTGTCCTCCCGGTCGGCGATGCGGTCTGCGCGCGTGGCGAGGGGGGCGTCGAGCCAGATCCGGATGTCGGCGTGCTCGGCGGCGAGCCACCCCGCGAGCCGGGATTCGAGCAGCACGTCGTCGCGCTGGATGGCGATCTCGCGGAGCCGACGGTCGAGGTCGCGGTCGATCTGGTCGTCCTCCTCTGCGAGTTCGTTGAACTCGACGGGCGTGTAGCCGCGCTCGTCGGCCAGCTCGCGGAAGATGTCGCCGCCGCTGACGTGATCGAGGTCGAACGCCTCGGCGAGCGCCGCGGCCGTGGTGCTCTTCCCGCTACCCGGCGGCCCGGAGACGGTCAACAACATACGTCACATCGTCCGGTCCGACTCAAAGAGGTTGCCCTTCGCGGGCGGGCGTGTGAGACACTCACGCCGTCGGCGACCGGCGCCGCAGCGGTCGAGAACGGGTGTCGGGCGCGATCAGGACGTGCTCGGGGTCATGTCGATGTTGAGCCCCTTGCGGATGACCTGGGTGAACCCCATCGAACAGAGGAAGTACCAGACGATCCAGGCCTGCATCGGACCGGCGACGGGGTCGCGCCACTGGCGTTCGCCGACCAGCGGCAGGACGATCGGTTCGAGGTCGATCACCTGCTCGGCGCCGCCGATGCCGACCGCCCAGTACATCCACAGGAACACGGGGATGGTGAGGAACATGATCCACACCATCGGGCGGAACTGCTCTTTGAACATGCCCATCTGGTCGCCCATGGCCTCCATCTGCTCTTCCTGGATGGCGTCCAGCGCCTCCTGGTCGTCGTTCTCCTTTGCTTCCTTGCGGCGCTCCTGGAGGTCCTGCATGCGCTCCTGGTACATCGACATCTTGTCCATGTTCATCAGGTTGGCCTGCAGGAGCGTCGAGTACAGCCCCGTCGCGAGCGCGAGCACCATCACGACCGCGTAAAACGGCATCTGTTCGGCCAGCGGCCCGAGCGCAGTGTGCATCGCATTGCCGATGAGGTTGCGCATCGGCGCCCACGAGTAGCCGGCGAAGAGGCCGACGGTGACGACCGCCGCCCCCTTGTCGTACTGGGACCAGGAGGAGCCCCCCTCGTCGTCGCTATCGTCGTCGTCAGGCTCTTCGAGGCCCGCGCGGACGGCCTCGGGGTCCTCGATGGCGAAGCCTTCCTCGCCGTCGACGAGGATCCCCTTCTCGATCAGCCGGCCCCACTGGCCGCTGGTGAGGTCGTCACGGACGTCGACCCACCTGATCTCGCCGTCCTCGGACCGGTCGAGGACGAGTTCCAGCGCCTCGCGCATCCCCGAGTCCGAGGAGACGAGGTCGCGAACCTTCCGCTCGATTCGTGCCATTACACTCCCTTGACAACCCCAGATTAAGAACCTTTTACTCTGTGTACGGTCCGCGACGGTCACAAGCGACCCGCGAGGGCCGGGGCCCGCGGCCGAGAACGGCTCGCGAGGACCGGGGGCCAGTCGCGCGAGAGCGACCCGCGACGACCGCGACGACCGTGACGACCGCGACCCCGCGGGTGTAACTACCCCCGGCCGTGGCGGTCAGTCGCTCACGCGTCGGCGACGACGTCGCTGACCGCCTCGAACACGTCGTCCGGAGTGCCCTCGCCGTCGACCTCGACGAGGACGCCCTCGTCGCGGTAATGTTCGACGACCGGTTCGGTGTTCTCGTGGTACACCCGCAGGCGCTCGCGGACGGTCTCTTCGGTGTCGTCGTCGCGCTGGATCAACTCGCCGCCACACTCGTCACAGACGCCCGCCTCCTCCGGCGGGGAGAACTCGACGTGGTAGTTGGCGCCACAGTCGTCACAGACGCGCCGGCCGGTGAGGCGCTCGACCAGTTCCTCCTCGCTCACGTCGAGGTAGAGGACCGCGTCGAGGTCGGTGATCTCGGTGAGGGTCTCGGCCTGCGAGAGGTTCCGCGGGTAGCCGTCGAGGACGTAGCCGTCGGCGCTGTCGAGCGCCTCGGCGACGATCTCGTCGACGAGTTCGTCGGGGACGAGTTCGCCCGCCTCCATGTACTCCCGGGGCGTGCCGTACTCGGTCTCCATGTCCTTGTTCGCGCGGAGCGCGTCCCCCGTCGTGACGTGTTCGAGGTCGAACTCCTCGGCGAGGCGCTTCGACTGGGTCCCCTTGCCGGCGCCCGGCGCGCCGAGCAACAGAACGTGTTTGCCCATACCGACAAGTCCCCGCGGAGGGTTAAAGAGTTGAAGAAATCGGTCGGCGGTCGCCCGGCCGCGGTCCACCGCCGACCTCCAGGCTCGGCCGATATCGGCCGCCGCGGTCGGCTGGTTCCCCACAAGACATTTAATTTTGACCTGTGACTCCCCGACATGAACCGCGTCAGCGCCTTCGCGGCGGGAGCCGTCGGGGTGGTCGCGGTCGCCCTCCTCGTCGGCGCCGTCGTCCCCGGCGCGCTCGCCGACCCCACCGACGACGGACCGACCCGCCCCGGCCACGTCTCGATCGCCGAAGTCAACATCGCCCCCGGCGAGGTGACCGGGCAGTCGGCCGTCCTCCAGGTCGAGACCCGGCTGGACCACCGGGGCAATCCCACGTCGAACGTCTCCGTCCTCTTTCGCGCCGTCGACGCCGAATCCGGGATGGTCGCGACGACCCAGCGCGTCGACGTCGGCAGCCTAGAGGATGAGGGCGAGCGTCCCGTCCGGGCCAACCTCAGCGTCGAGCGCCAGGGCGGCTACCGGATCGAGACCGTCGTGTACCGCGACGCCCAGCGGATCGACACCGGCGGCCGGCAGGTGTCTGGACTGTCGGCGCTCACGCCCGACGGCGCCCGCACCGCGGTGCGGTTCACCGAGGCCGAGGCCCTGCCCCCGCTTTCGTTCTCGATCGCCGAGGGCGGGGACAACCGCACCACCCTCGACGTGCAGGCGTCGCTGACGAACAACGGCGACGCACCCTCCGAGGATCTGCGCGTCACGCTGATCCTCCGACAGGCCGAGTCGAACATCGTCGCCGCGCGCACGGACGTCGACGTCGGCACCATCCAGTCGCTGCGGACCGAGACCGCCGGCGCCGAACTGACCGTGCCCGCCGGCTACAACTACTACATCGACGCCGTGCTCTGGAAGGACGGCGTGATGGTCGACACCGCCCGGAGCGCGGCGAACCTCGACCCCAGCGAGACGATCAGCGTCAACGAGACCCGACGCGACGTCGAACTCGAAGTGAGCGACTTCGAGGACGGCCCCGGCCGGGACCGCCCGCGGCCGACGGGCGAACCCCAGGCGACGGCCGGATCCGACACGAGCGCCCCTGGCTTCGGCGTCGTCGTCGCGCTCGTCGCCTTGCTTGGCGCCGCGCTGCTCGCCAGGAGGCGGTCGGCATGAGCGACGATCCGAAGCGCTCCGACGAGGAGCGATCCGCCCGCGACGCCGACGACACGGGCGGCGGCGACGCCGGCGGGAGCGACGCGGACGACGACATCCTCGGCGACGCCATCGACCGGGCCGAACCGACCCCGAACGACCAGTCCACGACCGACACCTCCCCAGAGCAGATGTCCGACCAGCCAGCCACCGACACCCAGACCGGAGCCCAGCCGTCAGACCAGTCCCCCGATGGGGGCGAGAGCACCGTCCGCCGCTACGTGAACTACGCGATCCTCGCCGTGTTGCTGTTGCTCGCGTTCGTCGCCGTCGTGCAGTTCTACCTCGCGACCGGCAGCGCGATCAACACCTGGATCACGCCCGAGTACCGGTCGCTGTTCCGGGCGCTGTTCAACCTCGCCGTGCTGCTGGCGGTCGGCGCCGGCGTCGCCTACCAGCTCCGGCGGATGGACCTGGGCGGGTCGGGCGAGGACTGAGTCGTCGCGAGGGATCCGGGGCGACTGCCGGATCGCCCACGGACTCAGCTCAGAGCCAGCCAGGCGAGAAAGACGGCTAGCCCGCCGAACGCCGTGCTAAAGAGCGCGTGGGTCCGCAGGCGGTCGAGCAGCGCGTGGGCGTCGCCGGTGCCGGCCACCAGGTCGTGGATCTCGCTGCCGAGTTCACAGCGCGGCAGGAAGTCCATCGCGACGTGGAGGAAGACGCCGGCGGCGAAGCCGAACACGACTCCCCGGAGGCCGGCGCTGGCCGGAAGCTGGATCGCACTCGCGAGGATGGCCGCCAGTCCGACCCCCGCCGCCGGGAGCAACAGGACGCTCCAGTCCCGGCCCTGGGTTCCGAGCCGCGAGGCGGCGGCGTAGCCCGCGGGGCCCTTGTGTGAGACGATGGATAGGCCCAGCACCGGCCCCAGCTCCGGCATGTTGCCGTAGACGACGCCGATGATCATCCCCGCCGACAGCGCGTGGGTCGTCAGCTCGGCCACCGTCCGGTCGACCGGCAGGTCGAGGTGGGCCAGCCGGTGGCTCACCGTATGGGAGGCAAACCCCGACAGCAGGCCGAGGGCGACGCCGAACCCACCGAACTGCGGATGGTGGCCGACCGCCGTCGGGACCAGAAAGACGGCGGCGCTGGTCACCATCGCGCCGCTCGCGAGCCCGTACCCCCAGACGAGCAGCCCCGGCTTCTCGCCGCTGGTCCTGGCGCCGAGGGGCGCTGCGAGCGCCATCGACCCGTAGGCCACCCAGGAGATGCCCAGCAGCTTCCACGCGCCCGTCCCGGCGGCGACCGCAGACAGCCCGAGCAACGCGACCGTCGCCGCGACGCCGACGCGAGAGATCCGCGACATGGTTATCAAATCGAGATGGTCAATTAATAATACCATCGGTCGGCAGTGCGCGATCCCGCCGGGGTCGGCCATCCCGTTCCCGGGGTCAGTTATATCGCACTCGAGGGCATACGCCGAGCGGATGAGCTACCTGCAGGGCGTCGTCGCCCACGTCACGACCGACGAGGCGAGGGGGTGGCGGATGGCGCTCCGAAACCTCCACAACCTGGTGCAAGACGAGTCGGTCTCGACTCCCCCCGAGCGGATACAGGTCGTGGTCAACGGCCCCGCAGTGCGGTTTCTCCTGGCTTCGGCCCCGGAGGCTGCCAAACTCTCGCGGATGCTGGGGGCCGGGGTGACGATCAGCGCCTGTCGCAATTCGTTGACCCGGTTCGGCTACGAGGTCGAGGAGCTCACCGACGGCGTGGAGATCGTCGACTCCGGCGTTGCGCGGGTCGTCCGGGCACAGAACCACAACAACCACTACCTGAAACTGCCGTAGTCCGGGCCGACCCGGCAGTGACACAGCGGTCCAGGGAGCGGGCGCTCCGCCGGTCCCATAGGGCCCCGGACCCGTGCCGCAGTCACGCGTTTTATACCGGCTCCGCCCCTGTAGCTCCCTATGCGACCAGTCGCGGACCTCTCCCCCGTCGCCGGCCAGTCGGCCGTCGTGATCGGCGGCGGCTTCGGCGGCCTCTCGACGGCCTGCTACCTGGCCGACGCCGGCGCGGACGTCACTCTCCTGGAGAAAAACGACCAGCTCGGCGGGCGGGCGAGCACCCTCGAAGCCGACGGCTTCCGGTTCGACATGGGCCCGTCGTGGTACCTGATGCCGGACGTCTTCGAGACCTTCTTCGGGCACTTCGACCGGGAGCCGGCCGATTACTACGGGCTCACGCGGCTCGACCCCCACTACCGCATCTTCTTCAAGGACGGCGATCGGGTCGACATGGTGCCCGACCGGGACGAAAACCGCGCGACCTTCGAGGCCTACGAACCCGGCGCCGGCGACGCCTTCGAGGCCTACCTGGAGAAGGCGAAGCAGAACTACGAGGTCGGGATGCGCCACTTCGTCTACGAGGACCGCCCGCGCCTGCGGGACTACGTCGACGCCGACGTACTCCAGAACGCCCGGGCGCTCTCGCTGCTCGGCTCGATGCAGGACCACGTCGAGGAGTACTTCGACCACCCGAAACTCCAGCAGATCGTCCAGTACACCCTCGTGTTCCTGGGTGGATCGCCGACGAACACCCCCGCGCTGTACAACCTCATGTCCCACGTCGACTTCAACCTCGGCGTCTACTACCCCGAGGGCGGTATGCAGGGGGTCGTCGACGGCATCGTCGACCTCGGCGAGGAACTCGGGGTCGACTACCGGACCGGCCAGCCGGTCGCCGAGATCGCCGGCCGCAAGGGTGGCTTCGCGGTCCGCACCGAGGGCGGCGAGACGCACCTGCCGGATCTGGTCGTCAGCGACGCCGACTACCGCCACACCGAGCAGGAGCTGCTCCCCCCGGAGAAGCGCCAGTACACCGAGCGCTACTGGGAGTCGCGGACCTACGCCCCGTCGGCGTACCTGCTGTATCTCGGCGTCGAGGGCGACGTGGACCCGCTCAAACACCACACGCTGGTGCTGCCGACGGAGTGGTCCGGGCACTTCGCGGACATCTTCGACGACCCCGCCTGGCCCGAGGACCCCGCCTACTACGTCTGTGTCCCCTCCGAGACCGACGACGCGGTGGCCCCCGAGGGCCACAGCAACCTCTTCGTGCTGGTGCCGATCGCCCCCGGCCTCGACGACGGCCCCGAGACGCGGGCGCGCTACCGCGACCTCGTGCTCGACGACCTGGCCGACAACGCCGGCGTTGACCTGCGCGACCGCATCGTCTTCGAGGAGACGTTCTCGGTGTCGGAGTTCGCCGACCGGTACAACAGCGCCAGGGGGACGGCGCTGGGACTGGCCCACACCCTCGACCAGACCGCGCTCCTCCGGCCGCCGCGGGTCTCCGAGGAGGTCCCCGGCCTCTTTTTCACCGGCTCCTACACCACCCCGGGCATCGGCGTGCCGATGTGTCTCATCAGCGGCCTGCTCACCGCCGAGACGGTCGCTGACCGGGTGTGAGTCGCCATGGCCGACGGCGCGCCCGGTGACGGGACCGACAGCGGGACGGGGAACGCGACTCGCGGCGGCCCGGGCCGACTCCGCTATCTCCTCACGTTGTCCCGTCCCCGGTTCTGGCTCTACCTCGCCGGGCCGGTCGTCGTCGGCGTCGCTTACGGCGCCAAGTCGGTACCGGCCCTGTTTGCCCCGCCCGCGCTCGCGCTGTTCGCGTACTTCCTCCTCGCGGCGAACGTCCTGCTGTACGGCGTCAACGACGTTTTCGATGCCGACGTCGACGCCGAGAACCCCAAAAAGGACGACGCGGCCGGGCGGGAGGCCCGGTGGCGGGGCGACCGGCTCTCGGCGGCCGCGGTCGTCGTCGCCGGCGCCCTCGGTCTCGGCACTTTCGCCGTCACCCCGCCGGTCGCGTGGCCGTACCTCGCGGGCTTTTTCCTGCTGGCCGTCGGCTACAGCGCGCCGCCGACGCGGTTCAAGACGACGCCGTTTCTCGACTCCCTGTCGAACGGGCTGTACGCCCTGCCGGGCGCGGCGGCCTACGCCACCCTCTCGGGGAGCCACCCGCCGGCGGCGGCACTGGTCGGTGCCTGGCTCTGGACGATGGGGATGCACACCTTCTCGGCGATCCCCGACGTCGACCCCGACCGCGCGGCGGGCATCCGCACGACCGCGACGGTCCTCGGCGAGCGGGGGGCGCTCGCGTACTGCGGCGCCGTCTGGGCGCTCGCGGCGGTCGCCTTCGGCACGCTCGACGTTCGGCTCGGCGGCCTCCTGGCGGTCTACCCGCTCGCGACGGCCGCGCTCGCGCGCTCGTCGGTCGCCGTCGACCGCGCCTACTGGTGGTTCCCGGCCGTCAACACGGCCGTCGGGACGCTCCTGACGCTGGGGGCGCTGTGGCGCCTCGTGGGGGTGCCCTGGTGAGCGACCGCGAGGCGGCAAGCGGGCGGGAGACGGTCCCGACGGGTCGCCGCGCCGCCGAGGCGTGGCTGGACGCCCTGGTCACGCGCAACCGCTTTACCATCTCGGTCGTGTTCCCGCTGACCGGTGCCGTCCTGCTCGTCGCGAGTGCGGAGGGGTGGCTGCCGCCGCCGCTCGCGTTCAACCCCTGGCTCGTCCTCGCGGGCGTGCTCGTGATGCGCTCGCCGCTGCTGGTCGGGGTCGCCCCCGCGGTCGGCCGCCGGGCCGCCGCGGCGCTCGGGGCGCTCGTCGCCTACGCCTACGCCGTCGAGTACGTCGGCGTCACGACCGGGGTCCCGTACGGGGAGTTCGCCTACGGCGTCGATCTGGGGCCGACCGTCGGCGGCATTCCAGCGGCGCTACCCGTCTTCTTCGTCCCGCTCGTGATCAACGCCTACCTGCTCTGTGTGCTCCTGCTCGGCGACCGCGCCCGCAGCGGGCCGGTGCGGCTCGGGGCCGTGATCGCTGCGACGCTTCTGATGGACGTCGTCCTCGACCCGGGGGCGGTCGCGCTCGGTTTCTGGGCGTACGCCGACGGCGGCGCCTTCTACGGCGTGCCGCTGTCGAACTACGCGGGGTGGGTGCTGTCGGCGACCGTCGCCGTCGTCGCGCTCGACTGGGGGTTCGACCCCGCGGCGCTGCGCGCCCGACTGTCGACGACGCCGTTCATGCTCGATGACCTGGTCTCCTTCGTCATCCTCTGGGGCGGCATCAACGCCTGGTTCGGCAACTGGGCGCCGGTCGCCGTGGCGGCCCTGTTCGGCGTCGGGCTGGTCCGGACCGACCGCTTCGACGCGGCGCTGCTGGCGTCGGCGTGGGGTCGTGGGCGACGGCGGGTGCCCTGGAAGCGGTAACCGCGAGGAGAACGGGGAACGCCGGAAGCGGACGCGGCGACTGGCGCGCCGGCACGGGCGACGACAGTCGGCGCGCCCGGCCCGCGACGATCACCGCGTCGGCAGGTTGCCGGCGCGGCCCGGGTTGTGTCCGCCCGGGCGGCGGTCGCGGTCGGCGTCGGGCACGACGCTGACGGTCCGGAACACCGCCTCCGGATCCTTCGACCACAGCCAGTGCCAGCGCGTCCGGGCGAGCAGGGAGAGCTTGCGCGTGAGCGACAGCGACGGCGTCGTCGAGAGCACGTCACAGTCCAGCCGGCGGACGAGCCGGTGGTGGTCGGCGTACAGCACCGCCGCGAGCAACACGCCGAACTGACAGTCCCGCGGGAGCAACGCGATGCCGGCCACGCCGCGGCGGTACAGCGCTTCGGCCCGCGCGAGTTCGTCACGGATCGCGGCGCGGAAGCCGTCGGTCACCTCGAACCGGCGGAGCTGTTCCTCGCTGACGTCGTAGCGGTCGAGCGTCTCGCGCGGCAGGTACACCCGGTCGCGCTCGACCAGGTCCTCCCGGACGTCTCGGATGAAGTTCGAGAGCTGGAACGCCTCCCCGAGCGCCGTGGCGTACGGGCGGGCCGCCTCGGGGTCGTCGGGGGCCATGAGCGAGGTCATCATCCGGCCGACCGCCGCGGCCGAGCCGTCCATGTACGCCTCCAGTTCCGCGTATTCCTCGTAGCGGTCCTTCGAAATGTCCGTCAGCATGGCGTCGACGAAGGCGTCGATGTCGGCCGGTTCGATGCCGTGGCGCTCGCGGATGTCGGCAAACGCCGCGAGCACCGGGTCGTCGGTGTCGATACGGCCGAGCGCGGCGTCCCGGAACCGTTCGAGGCGTTCGCGCTGGACCGGCGGCGGCGCCGGGTCCTCGGTGTCGACCACCTCGTCGGCCTTGCGGAAGAAGGCATACAGCACGTAGGTCGGGTGGCGGATGCGCTCGGGGAGCAGCCGGGTCGCCAGATGGAACGTCTTTCCCGTGCGCTGCTGGATCCGTTTGCTCCGTTCGATCTGTGACTCGTCTACCATCCGTTCCACCGTGGCGGCGACGGGATCGGTCGACTGATCGACTCGCTTCCCCGCATGATCTGACACTCCTACGGGATGGAGCGACATAACGTTTGGCGACGCCCCCGAAACCGGCCGATTGCGTTGCTTTCGCTCGCTCCGCTGAATGATCGGAATGCGGATACGAATGTCGGGATCGACGGACTGGGAGCGTCTGCCCCGACCCTGGGCCCGTATCGGACCGTTCACGATCCGGAGTTGTCCCCCGAAACGACGCGATAGATGCGTTTCAAACGACTGTCGACGCACGCCGTGCGTCAGCTGTCGGGGACGCCCCTGGCTCACCAGAACGTGTCGCTGCAGTCGTAGACGACGCCGTGGGACGGACAGACGTACTTGCAGTGGCGTCGCTCCATCGACGCCCCGCAGAACGGACAGGGTCGTCCGGGCGCGGTCGTCGCTGAATCGGAGTCCGGGGCCATATTGGGGACACGGACGCCCGCGCCATCAGTGTTCAGGACGCCGGCCCGAGGGGAAGGGATTTAGTCACGGTCCGCCGTGGGGATGGACATGTCCGATCTCGGCGATTTCACGAGCGGCTTCGATGACGACGGCGATCCGCCGGCGTCGGACGCTTCGGGGGGCGTCGACGACCGGGACGGGGGGAGGGGGACCGACGCGTCCGTGACGGGGCAGGGCGCTCCCGGCGACGGCGACGGCGACGCGACCGGGAGCCCGTTCGAATCGCTCGACGTCGATCCCGCGGGCCAGGACCGGGGCATCGGCGTCGTCTCCGTCTCCCAGGGTCTCCGCGTGGCCGAGGACGGCGACGACACCAGCCTCCGGGCGTTCGTCACCACCGGCAACCGCGAGGGGATCCGCCTGGGGACGTACCTCCTCGTGCCGTACCCCGACGACGAACTGCTGTTCTGCCGGATCACCGCCCTGGAGTACGCCCAGGAGTTCCAGTCCGACGACGCGACCGAGATCAACGCCCGCCGCATGATGCGCCGCGACGGGTTCACCGAGCGCGACTACAAGTTCGTGGCCTCGCTGGACCCGGTGGCCGTGCTGTACGCCGAGGACGACGAACTGAAGCGACGGATGACCGACCGGGTGCCCAAACCCGGCGCCGTGGTCACCGAGGCGACCGACGGCGACCAGATCAAGACCGGGCTCAAGATCCCCGCCGACGGCGTCTTCCTGGGGCACCTCTCGGTCGGCGGCCAGCGGGTCCGGACCGCCGCCGACCCGCCGACGATCGACTACCGGTTGACGGACGACTACGGCGACGGCGACCCGCTGATCTTCCGGCACACGCTCGTCGCCGGCGGCACCGGCTCCGGGAAGACCCACGCCTCGAAGAACGTCCTCCGGCAGTACCTCGAATCGTCCTACGAGATGGACGACGGCCGCGAGGTCGAGACCGCGGTCGTCCAGTTCGACCCCCAGGACGAGTACGCCCAGATGCACGACGACAACCCTGCGCTGGACGACGAGACGGCGCGGCGCTTCGAGCGCGAGGGTATCGCCCACGGCGGCCACGACGACACCGTCGCGCTCGTGCCCGCGGTCGGGGACTACAGCTACCCCGGGTCGGGCCACCGCGCCGAGCAGGTCCGCTTTACGATCCCGTTCTCGATGGTCCGGCGACGGCCCTGGCTCGTCGCGGGCGCAAGCCTGAACGACAACCAGTACACCGCGCTGTCGCACCTGCTCGATCGGTTCTTCCGCGAGGGCGGCGAGACCTACACCGGCTTTCGTTCGTTCCTCGACGACCCGGCGCTCCGGGAGGAACTCGACGAGGCCGGGCGGGTCCACGAGGCCACCTTCGACGCCGTCAAGCGGCGGGTGTTCGGCATCCCGCAGGGAGTGTTCGACCAGGACGCACAGCCGATCACCGGGCTGGTACGACGGCTCGTCCGCCCCGGCGGACTGTCGGTGATCCCGACCTACCATGTCAACGACTCCCGGGCGACCGAGATGGTCGTCCTCGCGGTCGCCTCGCTGTTGATCGACGACAAACTGTCCAACGACCCCGACCACCGGCGGATCAAGGAGACGCCCCTCGTGTTGGGCATGGACGAGGCGCACAACTTCCTCACCGACGCCGACACCGTCCAGGCCCGGAAGGTGATCCAGAAGTTCACCGAGGCCGCAAAGCAAGGGAGGAAAGAACGCCTCGGGCTCTTCCTGATCACCCAGGACCCCCAGGACGTCGCCGAACCCGTCTTCAAGCAGGTGAACACCAAGCTGGTGTTGAACCTCGGCGACGAGGCCGCGATCAAGAGCGTCAACATCCCGCCGACCCTGGAGGACAAGGTGCCCTACATGGAGAAAGGCCAGATGGTCGTCTACTCCCCGGACAACTCCGAACCCGTCGAACTGACGGGGCTGTCGACCTGCGTCACCCGCCACGGCGACTGACCGGGTGGGCGCTCTCCACCCGGAATTAAGCTCTCGGGCGTGAATGTGTTGGTATGCCACGCGAGATTCTCGTGCCGGTCGACGGCTCCCCCCAGGCCCGATCGGCGCTCGAATTCGCTGCAGGGGAGTGGCCGGACGCGTCGCTGACGCTTCTGTACGTCATCGACCCGGTCGCGAGCGGCGGGCGCCGTGGGGTGATGCCGACCGGGTCGGAGGCCTGGTACCAGAACGCCAGGGAGCAGGCCGCCAAGATCTTCGACAACCTCGCCGAAGCCGTCGACGCCGACCGGGACATCGGCGAACGGATCGAGGTCGGCCGGCCGGCGCGGACCATCGTCGAGGTGGCCGAGGAGGGAGCGTTCGATCACGTCGTGGTCGGCAGCCACGGCCGGACCGGCGTCTCGCGGATCATCCTCGGGAGCACCGCCGAGAACGTGATCCGCCGCTCGCCGGTTCCGGTGACGATCGCGCGCTAACCGGTCCCGGTGGAGCGAGCGGCGACCGCCGATCCGGCTAGAAGATGTTGGCCTGCCGGTACACCGAGATGCCCTCGCCGGTGATCTCGTAGGGTTTGGTCTCTCGGGAGTGGTTGGCGTCCCGGATCTTCTGGATCTCGACGGCGAGGCGGGTCTCCCGGAAGTCGTCGGGGCGGACGTACTGGAGGATGAACACGGCGTCGGCGAGATATTCGATGAGGCCGTGCCGCGAGACGTACGGCGAGTCCTCGCTGGCCTCGGAGGTGAGCATCGTCGTCACCCCGGCCTGCTTGAGCGCGCGGCTGAAGTCGAACACCTCGCTCCGACGCTCCGACGGGTGGTCGTACATCATCTCCAGCAGCGACACGGAGTCGAGAACGAGTCGGTCGGCGCCGAAGTCATCGATCAACCGCGGGAGGTCGCTGCGGATGCTCGAAAGCGAGTTCGCCATCTCGATGGGGTCCAGGTCGAGGACGACGAGTCGCCCCTCCTCGATGTACTCTTCGAACGGCCACCCCTTCTCCTCGGCGGTGTCTATGACCCGGTCGCGGCTCTCCTCCAGGGTGATGAACACCCCTCGCCCGCCGTCCGAAAGTGCCTTGTCGAGAAACTGGAGACCGAACGTGGTCTTCCCGGTCCCCGCGCTCCCCATCGACACCATCAGCGACCGGTATGGCACCCCGCCGAGGATCATCTCGTCCAGGCCGTCGATTCCGACCTTGATGCGCTCGATGTCCGACTCGAACTCCTCGTCGTCGAACGTCTCCGTTCCCTCCCCGCTCCCCGGGAATCCCCCCATGCCGAAGCCGCCGCCGGCCTCCGGCCCGCCCGTGCCGTCCGGATCGGGCGCGCTTTCGAGCGCCGACGCGAAGTCCTCCGAGAAGGGGGAGTCGCCGCCCTCGGTCCCCGTTTCGCCGCCCGCTGCTCCCATTCCCGCCTCCATCCCCGAGGCGTCCGGTTCGCCGCTCCCGAACGGATCGGCGTCGGGCTGACCCTCGCCCCCGAACGGGTCTGTGCCGGACTGGTCGTCGCCCCCGAACGGATCAGCGTCGGACTGGCCCTCGCCCCCGAACGGGTCCGTGTCGGTGCCGGGGCGCTCGTCCATCCAGTCTTCGTCGCCCGCGCCGCCGGGGTCGTCCCCGTCTGCGGTGTCGCTCCCGTCAGGACCGTCGCCGTCTTCCGGTCCGTCCGCGGCGGATTCGGCCTCGCCCGCGGCGGATTCGGTCTCGTCTTCGGCCTCTTCCGTCTCCCGGAGGGCGCGCTCGAACCAGTCGTCGTCACTCACCCGGGCCACCCCCGGCGGCGGGCCGCGACGACGGAGCGCGAACTGCCATCACCGGGGTCATGTTCCGGGAACGCATGAATGTTGCCCGTGACGCCGGCGTCCTCCGGGTCCTGCCTGTCGACGGCTGCCGACGCGGAGGGCTTTTCCCGGGCGGCGTCGAACCCGGGATCGATGGAGGTCGGGATCGTCGCACAGCAGGACAACGACCGCGCCGCAGCCCTCGCGGGGCGCCTGCGGGACCGCCTGCGGGACCTCGACGTCGGGGTCGCGGTCGACGAGACGACCGCCGACCGACTGTCGCTGCCGGGGGTCCCGGTCGCGGAGCTGGCCGCTCGTGACCTGGCGGTGAGCATCGGCGGCGACGGCACCTTCCTCTTTGCGGCGCGCAACGCCGACGGGACCCCGATCATCGGCGTCAACCTCGGCGAGGTCGGCTTTCTGAACGCCGTCGGCCCGGGCGAGGCCGTCGAGGTCGTCGCGGACGCGGTCGCCGCCTACCGCCGCGACGACCTCGCGGTGCGATCGGTGCCCCGCATCGCCGCCAGCCACGACGGCTGGACCGGCGATCCGGCGATGAACGAAATCGTCGTCCACGGCGCCCGGCGCGGCCACGGCGGCGGCGTCGACGCCGAGATCAGGGTCGACGGCTCGACCTACGACGCGACCCACGTCGACGGCGTGCTCGTGGCGACGCCGACCGGGTCGACCGCGTACAACCTCAGCGAGCGGGGCCCGCTCGTCCACCCCAGCGTGGACGGGCTGATCGTCAACCAGATGGCCGCGAGCGACGGGATGCCGCCGCTGGTGGTCGGCCCGGACAGCGAGGTCGCGGTGTCGGTGTCGGGCGCCGAGACGGCGGTCGTCGTCGGCGACGGCCGAAACCGCCGTCGCCTCTCTCCCCCGGCGACGGTCACCGTCGCCAGGGCGGACTCGCCGGTCAGACTCGCCGGCCCGCAGGCGGATTTCTTCGAGGCGCTCGGCAAACTGGACTGAGTCTCCGGGAGTAGCTGGGGTCGCTCGCAGAAAACCAGACGCAATCGGCAAAAATGAGGAGCGGCCGCGCCGCCCGTCAGCGTCCGTTCTCGACCGGCCGGCGTCATCCGACGGCCGTCAGTCGCCGCCCCAGCGCGTGGCCGTCTTCGGGCGGTCGTTGACGTCCTGGACGTCGATCGGCTCGTCGGCCGCGCGGACGCCTTCGAGCGCCGCCGTCGCGCTCGCGTGTGTCGAGAAGTACGTCACGTCCTCCTCGACGGCGACTTCGAGCGCCTCGCGGTTGCGCGAGACGATGAGGTCGATCTCCCCGACGCGGATGGCGTCCTTGAACGCCTCGACGTCGTCGAAGTCGACGACGTCGAAGAACTCCTCGTACCCGGCGCGCAGTTGCTCGCCGTCATCGGTGTCGGCGGCCGGGAACTCGTCGGCCGAGAGGTCGATCACCGCAGTGCCGGTCGTCGGGATCGGCTTGCCCGTCGCCGACTGGGCCTTCTCGTAGGCCTTGCCGAAGTTCCCGGCGGTTCCCATCACTTCGCCGGTCGACTTCATCTCCGGCCCGAGGCGCGGGTCCGAGCCCGGGAGCCGGTCGAACGGGAGCACGACCTCCTTGACGCTGGTGTCACCGGGAATCTGCTCTGTGACGTCCAGGTCGTCGAGGCTCTCGCCGGCCATCACCTTCGCGGCCACCTTCGCGATCGGGACGCCGGTGGCCTTCGAGACGAACGGGACCGTCCGCGAGGAGCGGGGGTTGGCTTCGAGGACGTACACCTCGTCGTCCTTGACGGCCAGCTGGACGTTCAGCAGGCCGACGGTGTCAAGCGCCACCGCGATGTCCTCGGTGACCTCGCGGACGCGGGCCAGCACGTCGTCGTCGAGCGAGCGCGGCGGGATCATACACGCCGAGTCGCCGGAGTGGACGCCGGCGCTCTCGACGTGTTCCATCACGCCGCCGATCAGCACGCCCTCGCCGTCCGCGACGGCGTCGACGTCGAGTTCGACCGCGTCGGCGAGGAACTCGTCGATGAGGATCGGCTTGTCCGGGGAGACGCGAACGGCCTCCTCGATGTACTCCTTGAGGTCCTCGTCGCCGAAGACGACGTCCATCGCGCGGCCGCCGAGCACGTACGACGGCCGGACGAGGACGGGGTAGCCGATGTCGTTGGCGAGTTCCAGGGCCTCGGCCTCGCTCGTCGCCGAACCGCCCTCTGGCTGGGCGATGCCCAGGTCGTCCATCAGGCGGTTGAACCGGTCGCGGTCCTCCGCGAGGTCCATCGCGTCGACCGAGGTGCCCATGATCTCACAGTCGAGGCCGCGGCGCTCCAGTTCGGCCGCCAGGGGGTGGCCGATGTTCACCGAGGTCTGGCCGCCGAACTGGACCATCACGCCGTCGGCGTCGGTCGCCTCGACCACGTCCGCGACCTCCTCGGCGGTGATCGGCTCGAAGAAGAGGCCGTCGGAGGTGTCATAATCCGTCGACACCGTCTCGGGGTTGTTGTTGACGACGTGGGCGTCGATGCCCATCTCCCGCAGCGCGCGGATCGCGTGGACCGAACAGTAGTCGAACTCGACGCCCTGTCCGATGCGGATCGGGCCGCCGCCGACGACCACGACCGACTCGACGTCGCGGTCGACGACCAGTTCGCCCGCAGCGGCGTCGCCCTCGAAGGGGCCCTGGAACCACTCGGGCTTGCGCGAGGAGTAGTAGTACGGCGTCTGGGCGGCGAACTCGCCGGCGCAGGTGTCGACCTGCTTGTAGGTGCGCCCCGGCACCGACGCCTCGACGTCGTCGACGGTCGTCCCGGACCCGTCGGGCATCGCCTCGGGTTCCGCGTCGTCGTCGTCGACCGTCGGCAGCCAGGAGGCGTGGGTGTCGCCGAACTCGCCGCCGGCCAGCGCGGTGATCTCCTGGTTCGTGAAGCCGGTGGTCGCGGCGGGCGTGAAGTCGCCCTGCTCGGCGGCCGCGGCCGCGTCCGCGACGCGCTGGTACCGCTCGACGTACCACTCGTGGATGTCCGTCAGGTCGGCGACCTCCTCGACCGAGTAGCCCCGGTCGAACGCCTCGAACATCGCGTAGGGGCGGTCGGGGGTCGGCCGCACGAGGTAGTCGGCTTCGAGTTCGTCGTCGTCGACCTCGCTGAAGTCGACGGCGGGTTCGTACTCCGAGGAGCGAAGCGCCTTCAGCAGCGACTCCTCGAAGGTGCGCCCGATCGACATCGCCTCGCCCGTCGACTTCATCGCCGTCGACAGCTCGAACTCGACGTCGGTGAACTTGTCCTTGGGCCAGCGGGGCACCTTGGTCACGATGTAGTCGATGGCGGGCTCGAAGGCGGCGGTGGTCTCGCCGGTGATCTCGTTGTCGATCTCGTGGAGGCGCTTGCCGAGTGCGACCTTCGCGGTGACGCGGGCGATGGGGTAGCCCGTCGCCTTCGAGGCCAGCGCCGAGGACCGCGAGACGCGGGGGTTGACCTCGACGACGCGGTACTCCCCGCCGGGGGTGCCGTCGTCGTGCCACGCGAACTGGATGTTACAGCCGCCCTGGATGCCCAGATCGCGGATCACCTTCAGCGCGACGTCGCGCATCTCCTGGTGGCCCTCGTCGGGGATCACCTGCGAGGGCGTGACGACGGTGGACTCGCCCGTGTGGATCCCCATCGGGTCGATGTTCTCCATGTTGCAGATGATGATACAGGAGTCGTCGGCGTCCCGCATCACCTCGTACTCCAGTTCGATCCAGCCCTCGATGGACTCGGTGATCAGCACCGTGTCGTCGCGGGAGAGCCGTAGCCCGTGGCGGACGCGCTCGTACAGTTCGTCGATGTCGTGGACGACGCCCGACCCGGAGCCACCGAGCGTGTAGGTGGTGCGGGCGATCACGGGGAGGCCGTCGACCTCCTCGACGGCCTCGTCGACGCGCTCCCGGAGGTCCTCGGCGGTGAGTTCGGCGACGGTCTCCCCCTCCTCCAGCGACACGGAGGTCGACTTGGGGACCGGTTCGTCGAGGTCGTGCATCCGCTGGCGGAACACGTCCCGGTCCTCGGTGGCGTAGATCGTCTCCAGGGGCGTCCCCATGACGTCGACGTCGAACTCTTCGAGGACGCCCTCCTCGGCGAGTTCGGCGGTGACGTTCAGGCCGGTCTGGCCGCCCAGGCCAGCGATGACCCCGTCGGGCTCCTCCTTGCGGATGATTTCGGCGATGGCCTCGGTGGTGATCGGCTCGATGTACACCCGGTCGGCCATCTCCGGGTCGGTCATGATGGTCGCGGGGTTGGAGTTGACGAGGACGACTCGGGCGCCCTCCTCCTGCAGCGCCCTGCAGGCCTGGGCACCGGAGTAGTCGAACTCGGCTGCCTGTCCGATCTGAATGGGGCCGCTCCCGATGAGAAGGATCGTCCGATCTTCGGACGACGCCCCGGGGGCTCCCCCCTCGACGTGGTCCTCGTCTACTGTCATCAACAGTTCCGAGTCCGTACATCGTAATAAGCCCGGCGGATCAGTACGAGATACGAAACCAGATTTCGAAATTCGTAAGAGACGCGGTGCCACGGTGGGAGGTCACACGCGGCGCAGCGACACGCGGGGTCGCGTGTGCTCGATCGCACCCGTCTGTCGCCGGGATGGGGGGGCGACCACCGATCGACGGACGGTTGGGTGGCCCGAGAGCTGCCCCGGTCGTGGCGACGGGGACCCCCGACGGTCGCGGCGACCGTTCAGGTGGTGAGCCGGTAGCGGTACGGGTTGCCCCGGACGACCTCGACTTCGCCGCGTTCGGCCCGGCGCCCGAGAACCGTGGCGACCCGGTGGGGGCTCTCGAACTCCTCGTCGTCGAGCAGCGCCACGATCTCACGGGCCGTCAGCGGCTCGTCGGCCTCCGAGAGCACGCCGCGGAGGGGTTCGAACTCGCTTTGACGGCTGTACATGCGTGTCATACACACGGGCCGTACCGACTTAGCGTTCAGTGAGACAGGAGTCAGACGACCGTCAGACGTACGGCTCCTCGCTCGAGAGGTCACGTTCCTCCCGGTACTGTTCGACGAACGCCGGGACGTCGAAATCGACCATCCTGGACTCGAACTCGCGCATCGCCGCGTCGTCGTCGGCGTGGCTGACGGCGTGTTCCATCAGTTCCACGACGAGTTCGACGACGACCTCGTGGAGCCGTCGGGAGTCGAAGTCGGTGACCCACAGCATCGCCCAGCCGACGTCCTGATCGTCGGTGCAGTCGGCGGCGACGACCTGGTCGGGGAACTCCTCTAACACGATGCCCATGAGGTGAGGCGTGCCGAACTCCGGCATCTCGTCGCTCGTGGTGTCGATGGCCTCCCGGAGCACCTCGACGAGGAACTCGGGGAGAAAACGATCCGGCGGGTGGACGTCCATGACGACGGCGTGGGCGTCGCCGCAGGCACAGTCGAACTCCCGCATCCCCATATCGAGGTCCCGGGCCCGCTTTTTCTTGCCACAGGGGAGCGTGAGTTCCTCGCCCCGGCCACCGGGGACGCTCGGTCCGGACATACCGGACCTGCGGGTTACGGCGTGTTAAACGTCGCGCTCCGGGGCGACGGGGGGAACGCGGCGGTGCAGAAAGACCGGACGGATCGAACGGCGGCGGAACGGACGGATCGAACCGACGGACGGATCGAACGGGCGTGGCTGCCGTGTGGCTGCGCGGTCGCGCGACCGGAGTCGGGGAGCCGGTGTCGGGGGCAGGGGAGTCGGAGCCGCGAGGTCGCTGCCGGGGACGTGTGGCGGTGCGCTATCGCCGGCCGGTCACGTACAGCAGCGGCCCGAGGACCACGAGGACGATTCCGAGAAACAGGTAGTGGGTCGGGACGAGCGACTGGGGCGTCAGCAAGAAGAGGACGCCGAACCCGATCACGTGCAACGAGAGGAGCTTTCGGGACTTGAGCGGCAACACCCCCAGCGCACCCAGCACGAACACGAGCAACAGCGCCTGCCCCACGTTGTACTGGAGCAGGAAACTGTCGACGATCTGTAGCGGCAGCATTCTTGCGGGAAACTCGCGGCGAATACCGCATTAAAGTTCCGTTCTCCGCCGGGGGTTGCGGTGGCCGGGGAATCGCCGTCAGGCGAGGGCTGGAAATCGGGGTGATCCGCCCGGGACGCGCCGCCGCCCACGCTCGGTCACTCGGCCTCCTCCTCGGCGTCCGGCCCCCGGATGTCGAGCGGTCGGATCCAGCCGTACCAGAGGACGAAGACCATCCCGCCGTACCCCAGCACCCAGACGAGCACGCCGAGGTCGTCGTAGCCGGCCTCGCCGAGGAACCGGCGCACCAGGCCGGATCCCCCGATGCCGACGAGCAACACGATCACGAGCAGCGCCCGGTCCCGGGTGAGAAACCGGTTCATGTCCGCAGGTGGGGCACCCACGCCCCTGAAACGATCGGTTCGCCGCCAGTCACTCCGCCTCGACCCACACGGGGCCGACCCACGCCATCCCGGGGAAGCCGTCCGCGTCGTCGGCCTGGGTCACCCGGACGTAGTACACGTCCGCCGTCGACCGTCGCCGTTCGTCCCAGGCGACGCCCTCGACGGGGTCATCGTCGGTCCAGGTCGCCTCGGCGGTGTAGGCGTCGAGGTCGGCCTCGTCGTCGTCGGTGCCCTCCCAGGTCCGCCAGACCTCGGTGTTCTTGACGACACGGACGGTCCGCAGGGGCGCGGTGCCGGCGACCGAAACCGTCACCTCGCGGGGCGCGTCGGCGCCGTCGACGACGGCCGTCGACCCGCCGGCGCCCGCGTCGTCGCCCGGCGTGACGCCCTCGACGGCGAAGTCGACAAGGATCCGGTCGGGCTGGGTCGTCGCGTACACCCGGCGGGCGGTCAGCGCGTCGAACACCGCTTCGCGGGTGAGTTCGGGGGCCCGGAAGGCGGTGAGCCCGCCGGGGTAGGAGTTCTCGTCCCACATGCGCCAGATGTTCGACCAGCCCAGGCCGTCGGTCAGCCACTCGCGGCGCGAGGGGAGGTGGGGTTTGGCGTGGAGCAGCGAGTAGCCCGGGTGGGGGCCGTGGTAGTCCGAGCCCCCGATCAGCCCGACCCGGTGGCCCATCCGGAGGGCGTCCTGGACGTAGTGGCCCGGTTCGTCGATCTCGCCCTGGCCCATCTCCAGGGGGTAGCCGTTGCCCTCCCTGCCCGGGCGCTCGCTCGACCCCCACTGGGAGTACACCTCGACCAGCGGGGCCACCTCGTCGTCGTAGTCGGTCGCGTCGAAGTCGAAGGGGTACATCGCCTCTGCGGGGTGGTGGGGCACCGCGAGCGCCCGGCCGTCGCCGTCGTCGCTGTACTCGCGCAGGCGGTCGAACAGCGCCTCGTAGGTGTCCGAGTCGGGGGCCGCCGAGTCGAACAGCGGAGCCCCGTCGACGCCGTCGAAGTAGACGTTGATGTGGCCGCCCACGTTGGGCTGTTTGGTCCACTCGTAGGCGAACAGCGTGACGAACTCGCCGGGGTCGTTGAACTCCTCGGTGGTCTCTTTCATCCGGTCGAAGTACTCGCCGTGCATCCGGCGGCGCTGCCAGGACGGCGGGATGAAAAACCCCATCGTGTCGTGGTCGGTGTAGGCCACGACGTCCAGGTCGGTCACGTCGCGGCCGTACCGGAAGCCCTCGGCCATCGATCCCGTCCCGTCCGAGAGGATCGAGTGCAGGTGGATGTCGCCCCAGAAGACGCGCTCGTCGGGGGCGTCCGCGGTGACCCGGACGGGGTTCGAGACGAACCGCTCCCCCGTCGGCTCGTGGGTCAGTGTCAGATACTGGATCCCGGGCGTCCCGAATTCGAGGCCGTCGGCGCGCGTGACCCCCTCGTGGCCCGCCTCGAACCGGATATACTCCGGCAGGTCAGCCTCCGGGTCCGTCGCGTCGACGGTAAAGGAGCGGGCGACCTCGGGGTGGAGGCGCTCGTACTCGTCGCGGAGTTGCACGCTCACCTCCACCGGCTCACCCGCCGCTGCCGCCGAGGGGAGCACCGGATGCGCGCGCCGGAACTCGCCCGCCCGACTCCGCAACAGTCCCCGGATCGACGGTCGATGCCGGGCGAACACTTTGACCGACTCCCTGGCCTTGACTAGCGGACCGAGGGCGCTTCGTAGACCCATGGCCCCCGCTACGGAGGTGGTCGGCTTGAAACGGGCGGTCGAAACGGCGGGTTACTCGCTGGGGGTGTTGCCGCGCTGGTAGCTGTGGACCATCCGCGCCAGGGTCCGGTCCAGGTTGCCGTCGGCCGCCTCGGCCTCGATTTGCCGGTACAGTTCCTCGGAGACGTTGATCTCTGGCATACCCTATCATGGGTCGCTCGCGAGAATAAGTGTACTGCAATTCGAAATCGAGTAAACTGGCGTGGTTCGCGGTCGGTGCCGTCCGGTTCGCGGTGATCCCCCCCTGTGCCCCGTCAGGAACCCTTCCGGCCGCGCGCCCCGAGGGCCTGGAGCCGATTGGGGGTGATTTGCCGGAGTGACTCCGAGGAGAGTGCGGTCTCGGGATCGAAGGGGGTTCCCTGGAGGCGGGTGACCGACACGCTCGATCGGTAGAGTACGAGGTGAAAGACGGCGTACCCGAGCGACGCCGGAAGCACGAGCGAAAACTCGACGCCGGCCATCGTGAGCAGGTCGAACGTGATCGCGGTCACCGAGGCGACGACGATCAGGTTCCCGACCTGGAGGCAGGCGCCGGTAATTGCGGTCGCGACGGTGTCCTGGAGTGAGTAGCCGAAGGGGGTGTAGATGACGGCGCCGAACAGCCCCAGGGCTATCAGGAGGCTCCCGGCTGCCAGTCCCGCGAAGACGAGGCTGTACTCCATCCGAATCGACCTGTCGATTCTCTCTGCTCCACCGGTTTAATTCTACCTCGTCCGAGTTTCAGCCGTGATACTCGCGGCGGCGCCAGTGGCGGGGACGCCCGGTCAGTCGAGGGGTCGGAATCGTCGATCGGCTCGGGCGGTATGACGCGTCGATCGGTTCGGGTGGCTGACCTGCCGATCAGCCGGGGTGACCGGGAAGGATCGACGGGTCGCCCGAGCGGAGGATGTACTCGATCGCGATGCCGGTCAGCGGCGAATCCGCCCGGGCGGCGTACCGTCGGGCCAGATCGAAGTACTGGTCGGCGATCGTCCGCACCGCGCGGTAGGCCGCCCGGTCGTCGTCGGCGAGGACGTACTCCGCGGTGACCGGAGTGAGCTGACCGTCCGCGACGTCCGCGCGGTAGTCGTCGACGTCGTCGAGCCACACCTGGGCGCCGACGATCGCGAGGACGATCGCCCGCTCGAACGCCTCGCCGATCTCGAAGCCGGCGGCCCGGTAGGCGTCGATCATACCGTCGTAGATCACGCCAACCCGGTCGTACTGCGTCTTGAGATACGGCACCGCGAGTTCGTCCTCGGCGAACGGGTGCTCGCCGGCAAAGTCGCGGAACTTGTACTCCCGGCGGATCGCCTCGCGGGCGTCGTCGTCACCGTCGAGCGCCGCGGCGAGCAGGTCCCGGAAGCGCTCGTCCTGGTCCTGGTGGGCCTCCGAGATCTCGACCGCCCGGTCGTAGGCCTCGCGCACCCCGTCGGGGACCGCGTCGAACTGCTCTTCGACGATGCCGCGCAGGCACTCCTGGGCCACCCGCGCGACGCGGCGTCGCTCGTCGTCGGAGAGGTCCCGGTCGACGACGAAGTCACCGTACTCGTCGTCGTTCCGGGCGTCCCGCATGTCGCCGTCGAGCAGGGCGGCGACGATGAACTTCGTCATCGACTCCGCGTGCTCGACGTGCTCGATCGCCTCGCGGTCGCGCTCCGTCCGCTCCCCCGTCCGGCCGGTGGCCAGGGGGAGGCGCGCGCGGATCCCGCCGTCCTCGCGGGTGACCGGGTCGAACCCGGGGCTGGCCTGCTCGCGCGCCTGCCGGTAGAGGTGACCGAGGGTCAGTTCGGCCGGCATCGTGAGTTTGGTCTCGTACTCGAAGGCCATCGGTTCGCCGAACTCCGCTTCGAGGGCCGCCTCCACGTCGGCGAAGAGGGTCTCGGTGATGCGGTCCGTGGTCGCCTCGACGGTCGACTTGAGGCGGACCGCGCCGAGGTCGAGGTCGCCGGCGGCGGCGTACTGCCCGAGGACGGCGCCGAGCGCCGTCGGGACCGCGTCGCGCGTCGACAGCCAGGCCACTGTGCGAGCCAGGGCCCCCTCACGGTGGGCAGCGTGCTGGGCGGTCACCGGTGACCCTCCGCCGGCGCGACGATTCGACCCGGCCCGGGTGCTGCCGGCGCGCGGTCCGGTCGGGCGATACCGAGTAGCGACTGCACGGTTCCTACTGTCCGGTCGGATGTCTTGAACGTTGCCACTGCCGGTGACGGAGCCCCCGTCGCCCGGTTCGACCCGGAGCTGACGGCCGGCTACAGGTCGACCTCGGTGGCTTCGGCGCCCTCGAACCGGAGCAGTTCCGGTTCGCCCGCGAGCAGGTCCGGCAGCGCCTCCTGGAACTCCCCAAACTCGGGGACTTCCGTGTGGGCTTCGACGGCCGCCTCGTCCTCGTACTGCTCGAAGAAGCGGACCGTGTTCTCGTCTTCGAGGTCGTACATGGGGCGGTACTCGATGACGCCCTCGACCTCGCGGACCGCCTCCGCCAGGTCTTCCAGCAGTTCCTTTGCCTCGTCGCGCTTGTCGGGCTTGATCGGGAAGGTCGCGTACAGCAGGATCATTCCGGGGATGACGACACGTCGCGCCGACAAAAAGCCACTGGGCGTGCGTCCCCGCCGTCGCGGTCCGGGACATGTGTCCGCGGCGCCGCGGTTCGGAGGGTGCGTCCGTGGCGCCGCGGTTCGGTCCGTCGCCGGGAGAGCGCGGCGCGCGCGGAGTCGTCGGCGCGGTCGTCCCCGCCCCGATCAGGCGTCGAGTGCGTCGGCCAGGTCGTGAAACGACCCGACGGTGTGGTTTGGATCAGTCCCGAACTGGTCCGCCGGCGCCCCGGTGCGATCGACCCAGACGCCCTGCATACCGGCGTGCTGGGCCCCGAGAACGTCGAAGCGTCCCGCAGAGACGTGGGCGATCTCGTCGATCGGGGTCCCGGTCCGGGCGGCGCCGTGGCGGTAGATCTCGGCGTCGGGCTTGAACGTCCGGATCTCGTCGGCACTGATCGTGTCCGCGAGCAGGTCACCGATCCCCGCCCCTTCGACCATCGTCGCCAGCATCTCGGGGTTGCCGTTCGAGAGGACGTAGCAGTCGTAGCCGGCCTCGCGGAGGCGCTCGATCCCGCCGCGCACGTCGTCGAAGGCGTCCAGCTCGTGGTACACCGAGAGGATCTCGTCGCGCTCCGCCGGCGACAGGTCGACGCCGTGGACCGACAGCGCGTAGGTCAGCGCGTCCCGGTTCAGTTCGTAGAACGGCTTGTAGGCGTCGAGGAAGTTCGCCAGGAAGGTGTAGGTCAGCGAGCGCGTTCGCCAGAGCGTCGAGATCGGTTCGGGGTCTTCGACGCGGTCGGCCAGCGCGCGTTCGGCGGAGTCGACGTCGACGATCGTGCTGTAGGAGTCGAAGGTCACGGTCGTGACCCGGTCGGGATCGAACGACATGGGCTCCCTACGCGGCGGTCACGGATACGCGTGATGGACCCACCCCCCGCCCCCAACCGCCCTCAGCCGTCCCGGGCCCACTCTTCGAGCGTGAACGCGTCGTACTCGACCTCCGCGACGAGCGTCCACTCCTCGTCGTCCCACGCCGGGTAGTACACGTCGCCCTCGTAGGACTCGGGGATTCGACTGAGGAACATCCGGTCGAGGTGGGGCTGGAACAGGTCGTAGATGCCGCCGCCGCCGATCACGTAGGCGACGTCGGCCCCGAGCGACGACGCCACCTCGACGGCCGCCTCGACGCCGCCTGCGTGGTGGGCGGTCGGCACGTCGTAGGTGCGCTCGGTGCGGCTGAGCACGATCTGTGCCGACCCGGGGAGGTCGTCGCGCATCGACTCGAACGTCCGGCGGCCGAGGACGACCGGCGCGTCCGCGATCCGGGCGCGGTACTGCTCCCTGTCGGCCGGGATGGACGGCCAGGGGAGGTCGCCGTCCCGCCCGATCACCCTGTTCTCCGCGAGCGCCGCGACCGAAGCCAGTTCCATGTCGCTCCCGTCGCCGTCCCAAGGAAAAACCGTTCCCCTCGCGGGCGACGACCCGTCACAGCCACGTCGACGCGCCGCGTGAAATTACTATAGCGCATTAATAGGGGTGGGCGTAATACCATAATTCATATATTCGCCCCGGTGTTTACTCCGGTATGCCCAGACACGTCCATCACGCCGACGACCGGATTCTGACGACCCACATCGGGAGCCTCCCGCGGACGCCGGCACTCCTGGAGTTGTTGCAGGCCAAGCAGGACGGGGAGCCAGTCGATGACGACGAGTGGGACGAGGCGGTGGTCGACGCCACCCGGACCGTGATCGACAAACAGGCCGAGGCGGGCATCGACATCGTGAACAACGGCGAGCAGCCCCGGGTCTCGTTCAACTGGTACGTCGCCGACCGCCTGAGCGGGATCGGCGAGGACCGCGAGGCGCCGCTGTGGGACGACCTCCGGGACTTTCCCGGGTACGCAGAGCGGGTCTTCGAGACGGACGTCATCGACCTGAAACGCCAGCCGTCGGTCGTCGAGTCCGTCGAGTACGTCGGTCGCGAGGCCGCCGAGCAGGAGGTCGAGACGTTCTTCGATCTCCTGGAGACGTCCGACCACGAGTTCGAGGGGACGTTCATCACGTCGGCTGCGCCGGGCATCGCCGCGGCCAGCCTGTTCAACGACTACTACGACTCCCATCGCGAGTTCGTCTTCGCGCTCGCGGACGCGCTCGCCGAGGAGTACGAACTGATCGCCGACACCGGCGCCGTCCTCCAGCTCGACGCGCCCGAACTGCTGGCGACCGGCCACCGCGGTTTCGACGACGAACCGTTCGAGAAACTGCAAGCAGTGGTCCAGCTCCACGTCGACGCGCTGAACGAGGCGGTCTCGGACATCCCGGCCGAGCAGATCCGCCTGCACACCTGCTGGGGGAGCTACGAGGGCCCCCACCACAAGGACGTGGCGCTCGAAAAGTTGCTCCCGGAGCTGTACGAACTCGACGTCGGCGCGATCAGCATCGAGCAGGCCAACCCCCGCCACCAGCACGAGTACCGCGCCTTCGAGGAGCATCCCCTGCCCGACGGCTGGACGCTCATGCCGGGCGTGATGGACGTCAAGACGAACGTCATCGATCACCCCGAGACGATCGCCGACCGGCTCGAACGCGTCGCGGACGCCGTCGGCGACCCCTCGCGGATCGTCGCCGCCCCCGACTGCGGGTTCGACACGCAGGCCGGCCTGGCGATGGTCGATCCGGACGTCGCGTGGGCGAAACTGGAGGCCCTGACCGAGGGCGCCGAACTCGCCACCGAGCGCCTGTTCTGAGCCCGGCTGCGGGACCGTCCGCCGGTACTCGTTTCCCGCTACCCCGAGCTATCACGGATCGAACCTGACAGATTCGGGAAACGGGTTGCCGGACCGACCGACACCGCCGGCGATCGAACCGGGGAAAACCGACCAATAGTGGCGGGATCTGCTCCGTGTTACCGTTCCTCTCCTCAAGGTTTTTCAGGATTGCGAACGATCACACATGTGGAGGTTACTCTCATGAGCTACGAACTCGATCCGCTTCCGTACGACTACGACGCCCTCGAACCGCACATCAGCGAACAGGTGCTCACGTGGCATCACGACACCCACCACCAGGGGTACGTAAACGGCTGGAACAGCGCCGAGGAGACGCTGGCCGAGAACCGCGAGAACGGCGACTTCGGTTCCTCGGGCGGCGCGCTCCGCAACGTGACCCACAACGGCTGTGGGCACATCCTGCACGACCTGTTCTGGCAGAACATGAGCCCCGAGGGCGGCGACGAGCCGAGCGGCGCGCTCGCCGACCGCATCGAGGAGGACTTCGGTAGCTACGAGGCCTGGAAGGGCGAGTTCGAGGCCGCAGCGACGAACGCAAGCGGCTGGGCCCTGCTCGTGTACGACTCCTTCAGCAACCAGCTCCGCAACGTGGTCGTCGACAAGCACGACCAGGGCGCGCTCTGGGGCAGCCACCCCGTCCTGGCGCTGGACGTCTGGGAGCACTCGTACTACTACGACTACGGACCGGCCCGCGGCGACTTCATCGACGCGTTCTTCAACGTCGTCGACTGGGAAGAACCGTCCGACCGCTACGAGCAGGCCGTCGAGCTGTTCGAGTAGACCCGGTACACCCCGCAGTTTTTTCGACGCCAACCCGACAGCGCCGGCGCCGTCCGTCGTCGGTCCGGGCGCGACACGTATCGCTTGAGCCGTCACGCACCCCTGACCGACGACCCCCCTGACCGACGACCCCCCTGACCGACGACTCTCCGTGGCCGCGCTATCGACGCCGTTTAGCACCCGACCGGCCAACCCCCGACCATGCCACGACCCAAAGCGGAGTTCGACACGTTCTACCCGTACCGCGTGTTCGAGCCCGAGGAACTGTTCGACGAGGACCTGATGTACACGGTGCCCGAAATCGCCCGCATGCTCCAGGGACTCGGCCCCGAGGTCGACCTCGATCCCGAGACCGAAGGACGCCTGGTCGCGTGGACGATCCCGTGGCTGTTCGCCAACCGCGAGTCGCTCGTGATCAACGACCCGGAGGGCGACCAGCCGGGATATTTCGGCCTGCGAACCGACTGATCGGGAGCCGACGGACGCTCCCCGGTCGTCTGTCGGCGGATCAGAACGTCTGCGCGGCCCGCCTGGCGCGCTCGACGTGTGCGAGCGGATCGTCGTCGGCGAGGGCGCTCGGGCCGTGCCCAGTGTGTAACTGTTCGAGACCGCCCTCGCGGACCGTCTCCAGCACGCGGTCGATGCTCTCGATTAGCGTCTCCCGGTCGCCGCCCTCGAAGTCGGTGCGGCCGAACCCGCCGTTTGCGAACACCAGGTCGCCGGCGAACAGGATCCCCGCCTCGGCGGCGTACAGACAGAGGTGGTCCGTGGCGTGGCCCGGCGTGAACAGCGCCCGGTAGTCGTGGGCGCCGATCCGGACGACGTCGCCGTCGGCGACGGCGTTGTCGACCGCCTCACGGTCGGGGACGTACCCCCACGTCTCGACGTCGAAGGCCTCCCGGACCGCGTCGACGTTGCCGACGTGGTCCGGGTGGGTGTGGGTCAGCACCACGGCGTCCAGATCGCCGACCGCCTCGCGGACGGCCTCGACGGCGTCGAAGTTCGCGCCCGCGTCGACGAGGACGGTCCGGCCGTCGGCGTCGCCGTCCGGCGTGACGAGGAAGGCGTTGCTCGACATCCCCTGTGACTGGCTGGCGATGTTGCGAATCACGGCCGGACGTACGCCGGCGACGGGGTGGAGCCTTTCGGTCGGCGACGACTCGCGGGGTGGTCCGGTCGGTTGCGACGCGCGCCCCCTCGCCGGCGGCGACGCGGACGGTCGGGCGACGGCCCTGCCGGCCGGCTCACTCCCCGCCGTCGGGTGGGACCCCTGCCTTCTCCATGCACCGACCGATGAACGTCCGCTCGGCGACGAACGTCTCCGGCTCCATCGCCACGGCGACGCCCTCCCCTTCGCTGACGATGAAGTGCATCTCGATCGCACCCTCGAAACAGCGGACGATGGAGTTCAGCTCGCCGTGGTCGTACAGCCGTTCCTGGAACTCCTTGCCGAACGACTCCAGCCCCAGGTCGCGGACGACGTCCTGTCGTTCCTCGTCGGAGTAGGCGGCGTCGACGTCCTCCCGGACGTACACGAGGTCGTGGTCGAGCGTCGGCTCCCCGCGTTCGTCGACGGCGATGGAGTAGTGGATGACGCTCCGGAGGCTGTCTCCCAGTTCGTCCCGCAGGAACTCGGCCAGCGGCTCGGGCGTGACGTGGCCCATACGTGTCCCAGGGACCCACGACTGTTCAGCCTTGTGACGGGTTCGGGGGCGTCAGTCGACACAACCGCATCCCCAGACTATTTGTGGTCGTGGTCCCCGGTGACGGTACGAACCGCGGGGACGGTCCCGCCTGCGATCGAACGACAACCCCCGCCCGCGACCATGCAACAGTATCTCGATCTCGTCGACGACGTGCTCTCGACCGGGGAGCACAAGCCGAACCGAACCGGCGTGGACACGATCGCCGCCTTCAGCCGCCACTACGCGGTCGACCTCTCCGAGGGGTTCCCCCTGCTGACCACGAAGGACCTGTCGGGCGCCCGGTGGAACTCGCTGGTCCACGAAGTGCTCTGGTATCTCTCCGGGGAGGAACACATCCGTTCCCTCCGCGAGGAGACGGGGATCTGGGACGCCTGGGCCGACGACGAGGGGCGCCTCGACACCGCGTACGGTCGCTTCTGGCGACGCTACCCGGTGCCGGAGGGCGACGACCGTCTGCCGGGGGAGTCCTGGCCCGACGCGACCCACCGGTGGGTGACCGACGAGGGCGACCGCCGCACCTTCGACCAGATCCAGTACGTCCTCGACTCGCTCCGCGAGGACCCCACCTCCCGGCGCCTGGTGGTCGACGCCTGGCACCCGGCCAACGCCGCCGACTCCACGCTGCCGCCCTGCCACTACACGTTCGTCTTCAACGTCCAGGGCGACCGGCTCAACTGCCACCTCACCCAGCGGTCGGGCGACGTGGCGCTCGGCGTCCCCTTTAACGTCGCGGCCTACGCGCTGCTCGCGCGGGCGGTGGCCAATCGGACCGGGTTCGACATGGGCACGTTCGGTCACACCATCGTCGACGCCCACGTCTACTGCGGGGCCGACGCGCGCGGCGACTGGTACGCCGACAACCTCGATGCCCTCCAGGCCCGCCTCGCCGGGGTCGAGGCCCCCGAGGACTATCGGGAGGTCCGGGACTGGCTGGTCGAGACGGCCCCGCCGGAGGCCGAGGGCGACGAGCGCCTCGATCACGTCCCCGGGTTGCTCGAACAGTGCGCCCGCGAGCCCCGGCCGCGGCCGACCCTGGAGGTCGCGGACAAACCCCTCGACGACCTCGCCTTCGCGGACGTGACGCTTTCGGACTACGACCCGGCCGACGGGATCCAGTTCGCCGTGGCGGAATGACCGACGGCGCCGACGACTCCGCCGTCGACGTCGTGGACGCCCAGGCGGAGCCGTCCACCGTCGACGTCGTGGACGCCGGGGACGAGGCCGTTCCGGAGGGCTTGACGGTCGTGCTCGTCGCCGCAGTGGCCGCAAACGGCGTGATCGGCGCCGACGGGGAGATGCCCTGGCACCTGCCGGCCGACCTCGAACATTTCAAACGTACGACCGTCGGCCACCCGGTCGTGATGGGACGGCGTACCTTCGAGACCATCGCGGCCCGCCTCGGCGGGCCCCTCCCCGACCGGACGAACGTGGTGCTTTCCCGATCCGAACCGGACCTGCCCCCGGACGTGATTCACGCTCGGTCGCTGCCCGCTGCCCTCCTGGCTGCGGCCGCACGCGACGACGTCGCCTACGTCGTCGGCGGTGGCACGGTGTACGAACAGGCGCTGCCGCTCGCGGATCGCCTGGTGCTCACCGAACTCGACGCAGCCCACGAGGGCGACACGCGTTTCCCCGACTTCGACCGGGCTGCGTGGACGGTCGTCTCGCGGGACGAGCGCGACGGCTTTGCCTTCGTGACCTACGAGCGCGACCCTGCAGCGGACGTGGCGGCCCACGGCGATACCGACGCCGACGGTTGAGACAGCCGTACTTTTTTGTCGCCGGCGGTGCCCGTCGAACCTATGAGCAAAGCAACCTTCGAGGTGTACGAGGACGAGGCCGGACAGTACCGCTGGCGACTCGTCCACGACAACGGGAACATCATCGCCGACAGCGGCGAAGGGTACGCGACCCAACAGAAGTGCCGTCAGGGCATCGACAGCGTGAAAACGAATGCGCCGGAGGCCGACGTCGTCGAGGCGTGACCCCGACGGAGCACGCCAAAGCGACCCACGGCGGTCGTGAAGCGGAACGGTTTTTACTACCGCGGGAGCTACGATAGAGTAGGCTCCGTTGGTGTAGTCCGGCCAATCATCTTGCCCTCTCACGGCAAGGACCAGGGTTCGAATCCCTGACGGAGCACTTCTCTTCCGACGCCGTCTCGCTATTTTCGAGCCGTTCGGCTTCGATATGAAATACGCAACCGAAGGCAAGCCGATTCGCTTGAACAGCCACCCCGACGCAATCGGGCGATTTCCAACTTGGACTTACAGTCCGACTCGACTTGCCCCGGACGGCAAGCGCGCGGTTGTTTCCGTCGGGCAAGCGCACCAGAAGTATTTGGAGGGTCGAGGATGGATCTGAGCGACATCAGCATCGTCCCCGAGCCCTCCGCTCAGAGAATCAACCAACGTCAGGTCGAGGACTATCGCAACGAACGGACGGAGTGCTTGCAGTGGCTCCTCGCGTTCGGAAAGGACCCAGAACGAGCGGAGGGCTACGCGAAAGCGACAGTGAAAGCTCGGTCTCACCGAATGGACCAGTTCTTCCGCTTCGTCTGGGAGGAGGAAGGTGGATACACCACCAGCATCACTCACGAACACGCCGACGACTGGATGCAGCAACTGGCGTACCAGGACTACAGCGACGCGCACCGGAACTGCTGTCAGAAAGCCGTCCAGATGCTGTTCAAGTGGCGACACCACCAGCGCGGTGCGGACATCTGGGAGCCGAACATCCGGTTCTCGTCGGGCAGCAAGACGACGACACCGCGGGACTTCCTCACCCGATCCGAACGGAGGCAGATCCGGGAAGCAGCGCTAGAGTACGGTAGTGTACCGAACTACAACAGCCTCTCTGCGGACGAACGCGACCGCTGGAAAGCGCACCTCGCCCAGCGACTCGACAAGCCCAAGAGCGAGATCGGTCCGGATGACTGGGACCGCGCCAACGACTGGAAGATTCCGAGTCTCATCGCCACCAGCCTTGACGCTGGACTCCGACCCATCGAGGTCGAACGAGCGGTGACAGGTTGGGTTGACGTCGACAACGCCGTCCTCCGTATCCCGAAGGAGCAGAGCAGCAAGAACGAGTCCCACTGGCAGGTGAGCCTCAGCGAACGAACCGCGACGATGCTGGGGCGATGGCTGGAGCAGCGGGAGACGTACCCGAAATACGACGGGCGCGACGAACTATGGTTGACCCGGCAGTCAAACCCCTACTCCTCGTCGGTCCTCAGCAGACTGCTCCGGAATCTCTGCGATGTTACGAGCATCGACTACGAGAACCGGGACATGTCGTTCTACGCGATACGGCACTCGACGGGCACCTACATGACCCGGGAGGAGGACCTCGCTGCCGCGCAGGTTCAGCTCCGGCACAAGTCGCCCGAGACGACGATGAAGTACGATCAGGTTCCTGTGGAGGATCGCCAAGATGCGCTTGACCGGATGGGGTGAGTTCCCACTTTGGTCCCACCACTTTTTGAGCCGTATTGAACACTCCAAGCAGTGGCACGTTTCAGCAACTGTGCTGAATACAGGGCGTGAGTTGGACTCGCCGTCGATCGTCGTGGTTACACCTACACCGGCGCTGTTACCGAGTTCGGACCGTATCATTCTCCCGAACCGTCGATACCGAAATACGTGAGAGGCGAGAGTCTGCTTAACCTGGATTCGCAGTCTCAGATTGTCACGCTTCTGCGAACACTGGCTACATCGGTTCGAAATGGTGTTCCATTTAGTCTGCTTGGACAGTGCGGATGTGTATCCCAGGATCGTGAGGGGCGTCCGGCGCTATCTCTTCGATGATCGGGCGATTCGTGTCTGGGTCAGGATACGATATCTCGGTTACAGTGCCAACAAGGAGCCAATCCCGTCGGAGTCGGGTGAACCACTCGTCGATGTCCGTGAGATATCTCGAAATGTTACCGGTCTGAGAGATAGCGTGGAATTCGGTCTCACAGCGCGTGAGGGCGACGTAACACAGTCTTCGCTCTTCGGCGACCCGGTCGGCAGAGATGGCGTTGGCTGGCTCCAGTAGCCGGTCAACCCGCTCGCTGCGCGGTAACCCACTCAGAGTGTCGTCTAAGGCGTCTAGGAGAATCACGACAGGTGCCTCGGTACCTTTCGATTTATGGATGCTCTGAACTTGTACTAGCGGAACTCGTTCACCCGCTAGCTCTTCCGGGACATCTGCTGTTTGCAGATACTTCGCGTCACCGTTGTCCATTTCGATGGGGTACTCTAGTTCGTCTTCATACCAGGACGGCAGATGATCGGGGTCGTCAGAACACGAATGCGGGATTTCCATATCCCTTAATTTGTCGCGGAGGTCGCCCATACGTGGGCTTCCGTCGTCGTTACTCCCCAGGATCATTATCTCGTCGTAGTTGAACTCTTTGTCAAGTTTTTTCGAGATCAGGTCTGCGACGTACTCGGGAGCTTCGTCGTCGTAATCGTCCTCAATCAGGTGTAGCTTCGGCTTACAAGGAGCATCGTTGTCGGCGATGACGCTTTTCGAATTCTGTGGTTCTTCACTCTTCGACATCAACTCCACACCCGCGTTCACGATGTCCGGAGGACAGCGATAGTTTATTTGTAGCTCTGTGTAGGTGACATTGCGATACTTCTTCGTGAACTGTGTGAAGTTGGTCACGTCCGACCCCGCGAAGCCGTAGATACTCTGCCAGTCGTCTCCGACACAGAACAGATGTGGCCCGCCACGTTCTCCAATGAGAGCGTTGATGAGCCGTATCTCGGCATCTGAGACGTCCTGAAACTCGTCGACCAATAGATGATCGTACTTCTTTGCGAATTCGTCACTATGTGCTTCAAGTATATCGGCTGCCCCGTAGATCATCTCGTCGTAATCGACTGCTCCGTTCTGTGTGTCGACGATCTGTAGATACGCTTCTGTTAGAGAGGCCGCAGCCGCTCCGAAGGCGTCGCGTAGTTCGTCCGATCCGGTGAGTTGCTGTCGTATCTCAGAGGGTGAGAGATCGAACGTTCGAGCCGATTCCACGAACTCAACGAGTTTCCGTTTGCGGAATTCGGGCACAGACGTCCTCCAGCCTCTGTTCTTCTCAGAGTAGCCCTGGTCTTTGTCGAGTCTAACGAACTTCTCGAATGAAGTACTGAACGCATCTGCCAATTCCGAAAAGAGGATCGAATATTCACTCTCGTGTTTGGCTGCGTAATACTCGTAGAATTCCTCGACCAACTGGTCTAGCGCGTCACCAGGGTCCGCGTCGTGGTTTGCTGTCCCAGCTTCTGTCGAGAGGATCTCGTTTCCGAACCCGTGGATCGTATTGATCAGGAGGTCCTTCTCCGGAATTCCAGTCTGCTTTGCGATGCGTGATTTCATTTCGTCGCGTGCGTCTCGAGTGTAGGTTATCGCGACAATATCACTGGGTGAGTGTCCCTTCTCCAGTAAGTAGAGATACCGGTGAGTGAGGGTCAGCGTTTTTCCTGTACCGGCACTGGCGTCAACCAGATTCCGGATGTCGTTTCGAACGACTGCTTTCTGTTGCTGTTCGTTAAGCGGACCACGGTCACTGGTTAGGACGTTTTCGTATTTCGATCGTTCCTGATTGACATACCAGTCGTTATAGTGTGGTAATCGTTCTGAAAGCCCCTCAAATCGCGTGTGTGTATCACCGAACCACTTGACGTCTGGTTCGGGTAACAAGTGAATCATGAGGTGCCGTCGCTGCGAGGAGAACCGCTCGTGAATTTCTTTCGCGGTCTCCGTGAGGAAGGCCTCGTCTTCCGAGATCATGTATCGGTCCCCGTCGGAGTAGCGTTCGTACCGGTCGTCGAAAGTCGCGATCTTCTTGCTTATCTCTACACGGAATTCGTCCAAAGCCCGTTTGTTTCGCAGATACTCCCGTGCGGCATCGATATCGGACTCTAGAGCTTGAAGCTCCCGTTGCTCGGGTAGTGAGAGATAATCCCTGTCGAGGTCGTCGTAGAGCACATCGAGCGTCGTTTTCGCGTCGTCAACGGCCTGCTGTGTTTGTTTGATATCGAATCGCGGGACGTCGCCGTCAGATCGTCGGTTCAAGACTCGGGTGATGATGCCTCCGTAGGTCGTCCGGATCTTCTGACAGCCCGATCGATGGAGTTCCATCAGTTCGTCTCGTTTAGCGAGGATCTGGCGACGCCGTCCGATGTAATCGAATTCGAACACCCACTGAATCCCTGGTTCAGCCCATTCCGGGACCAGTCGGACGAGAGTGTCTATCCCGTCGGCCTCCTGACGTAGTCGTTCGAGCGCTCGGAACGAGCCCACGTCGGCGTCGTCAGCATTGCTGCCTGGGTCACCGATATCGGTTTCTTCAGCCCTCTCTTGATCACTCATGTTTCAACCTCTGGTTGGATCGACGCGACGCCGACCGTTCGGAGAGAATCTTCGTTGACGGTGTTCGCGTAGCCATCCCAAACGGCCTGCGCCGTGACTTTGGGTGTCAGCTGTTCCGTGTCAATCTCTGCGTAGGCTTGGATGTCCCCTTTTCCATGTGGTCCTCGCTCGATGGTCTCAACGTGTCGTTTGAAAATCGCGCGGACGTCGCTTTTCCCTTCCCGAACGTTCTTTTCTCCAGGGATCGAAAAGTTACATTGGGAACACGCAAGTGCCAATTCTTCGCGGTGATGTTCTGCCTTTTCTTTACTGAACACATCGTCCCAAGTGTCGGTAGATGTCTTCGTCGAGTCGCCAGGACTGAACGCGTTGTTCTCGGCCTGGACTACGCGTGATGGCAGGTACTTTTCTGAAAGTTCGATGCCACAATTTGGGCACTCTCGATAGGCAATCTCGATACGGCCGTCGTCCCAAAAGAACGCCCGCCAGGCGACGCCGCGACGAACGAGGCGCCCAATAACTGTCGGCTGACGTGACTTGTCGTCAGTGAATCGGTCGTCAACAAACGTCCCGAGGCGGGCAGCGAACAGCGACCACGAACCTGCCCGGTACCTACCGTACCCGATGCCTAAGACGCAAACTATTGTCACGGCCGGTGCTGCTATCGCCATAGTAGGCAGTAGCCCGTCGATTCCGACGAGCTGAAGGATCGTGTCTATAGTGAACAACGTACCCAGAATAGAGATTATCGATAAGACGGTCACCCCGAAGATACCTGCATATCTTGCGAATCGAGCCCTTGAAAGCGCCATATACTCAAAAATCAGATGCTGTTAGTAAATAATATTGGTATGTCACCGATACTTGCAATAAATAACATGGGCAGTTTAGTAACCGTGCTAAACACAGCGCGCGAATTTTGCCTTGTGAACCTTCACAAATCCGGCGTGGTCTACGCCCGCGTTGACGCCAATCGCCTTACCTATTCTTCGAGTGAATTTGATTCCTTGACCGAATTCACATCCTCAATAATACTTTTCGTCCAATACTCGTCAATGCCGCATACTGTCAGCGGCTCGTTGTACGAAAATCCGTGACTATCGACTAGCCTACGACCGGCCTCGGATGTAACCATTGAATGAACGGTGTGTGCCCCGAGTTTCCCCAATATCCAGAGTTTTTGCTGAAGCAATTCACTACCTAAACCGGAACGGCGGTATGGTTCCTCGACTTTAGTTAGCCCGCTGTATCCTACACCACTTTCTACTGAATATCCGGCTAGTGCGTAGCCGATACGTTCAGAATCATGTATCGCATCAACGCGGAATCCGAGGATTGGAGGTTCCATGTATTCCCCGTCAACTAGCGCCCCGAGTCCATCAAGGGTGAAATCACTATAGGCATTCGAATAAACATCTGGGTAGGCTGTGGAGACGAACTTAACGTCATCCGCCTTAATGTCATCAAATGGTCCGAAACTAGTTCGGTAATCCAATTCCCCTTCTATAGACTCAGGACTCATTAGCCAACCTCATCTTTATTCGTTTCCTAAATGACTGCTACACAATAAATGTAGCCGACGCCAGTGTTCCCTTGATGAGTTCGATTAATCGTATTCGAAATCCCTCCCTTGACTACCCTACCGACCAATTGCGCGCTGCTGCATGCACCTCTGTAGTCACCACACGATTCTTATCGAATAGTGTATTATTCAACGACCAAACTTCGGGTTGTCATCAGAACAGTTGGACTGACACTGTGGGCGTCAACGAAATCCACATCTCGTATTGGTCTGCGCGGTGATGACAAGGCTTTGAACCACTATCTTAGCAACTACTGTCCGTTCGTCACTCTATTTGCAACCTTCGTCACCCGCCATCCGCGCAGGACTTCGATTTCGGGTTAACTCCATAACTTGTTGCAAGACACTTCTTTGCGGGACACCTCAAACGCCTCGGGCACCTCCTCTATAGTTGGCTCTCAAGTCTCGTCGTTACTCACACCTATGCCTTCAGCTAATTCGATTCAAGTTATCCCTGATCTGTTCATTCGTCGGATGGTTGTACTGGAGGGACGACTCGATCTTCTTGTGCCGGAGTTGCTCTTTCACCTGTTTGATGTCGCCCTGCGTGGCGAGTTCCGTACCGAGCGAGTGCCGTAGGGAATACCATGAGATGTCTCGGTCGTCGTAGTCAATGCCGGCTTCATCCATGATGTCCCGAAGCCGTCGAGAGAGCGTCCCTGAGGAGTATGGATTTCCGTGGCGCGTGAGCCAGAGTGTGCTCGTGTCGTCGTACTTCGGGAGCTTCTCTCGTTGTTGGAGCCAGCGTCGAAGAGCTTTGACCGTGCGTTCAGTAAGGGCGACTTTCCACTCCTCGTCGTTCTTCGCCGCATCCTCCTTCGGAATCTTCAGCGTTGAGTCTGACAGCGAGAGCCAGTCCACCGTCATTCGTTCCACCTCGATTGGTCGCAGCTCGGCATCGAGTGTGGACATGATCAGCGACGGGTACTTCCAACTGGTATTAGCACGCGTCCAGTCGGCCTTGGTGACCTCTTCTTTCGGCTTTCCGAGTCGCTGCGCGAGCAGGGCTTTGATTCTGTCTCGCTCTTCCGGGGTGCAGGAGTTGTACGCTTTGACCGTCTTATAGTCCAGAACAGCTTCTCGAAGGATCGAGCGCTCTTCGAGGGTAATTGGATCCGCGATGTTGGCTCCCGAGTCATCTTTGAACAGCGTTTTCGGCGTCCAAGGTTCTCCGTTTCGCTCGTCCCACCGAAATCGGAAGAACGCAAGCAGCGCGCAGGTTTCCTTTCGTTTCGTCGAATTCGAGTATTCGTCACCCGAATCCGCGAGGAGGTCATCTTCTTTGAGTCGTTCGACGACCCAATCACCATCTTCTGGAGACAGGAGCAGGGTATACTCGCCTTCTCGGTCCCAGATGAGAGCGAGGATACGGCTGATTCGGTAGAGGTAGTTCTGTGCTGTACTCTCGGTGTGGCCCTCGGACTCGTCGAGGTCCTTTCCTGTGGTCGTCAACCACGAGTAGAGGTCGGCCATCTCGGAGACGAAATCTACCTCCCGTCGCTCGTTGAGTCCGTTGAGGATATCGTCGGGAATGTACTTCCTGACGTCCTCGTTAGAGTCGTCGGCGGGGCCGTCTTCGTCTGGCCCGTCATCGCTTTGGTCGAGTTGCATTTTTGATTTTAGATGTCTCTATTTTGTTTAGCTGCTCTGTCAGTCGTTCAGCGGTGCGTTGAGTTCGGTGGGTCTATCCTCTACGTAACTCAGTTTGACTCATCAGCGGGATGTAGGGCGGTCTGGTATGCACCTGAACCGTCTTTCTTTCGCCGGATATCGGTTCAGTCATACTGGACAATCGATAGTAACTGGATCACCTACTTAAGCTTAGAGAGCACCTCTACCGGCTGATCTCGACTTTTCATCGGATTCGAAATTGCTCGATAATGTAAACAAGTATCACTAAGGCCTCAACCCAACCCGCGCTATTGCCTGAATTCCAACATCCGATAGGGAATTTGAGTTCCTGACAGTTGACTGGTGCTGAACGGCCGACAACGGAATTCGATTCCCTTGTTCGCCGTTCCAGCGCGACGGGGAATTGCAGGAAATTTAATTTGAACTAGATCACGTGACACCCCACTCTACAGGCCGTGCAGTAACTGAGTCCCGCCTGTTCTATTTGATCGAACTGACTAAGCATCTCTCCAAGACCTGTGTTAATCTACTAAACCCCGCTTCAGAGGACTAAGAACCTGCCTCTGCACGAAGTAGAATAGACAGTTATTCGTCGCCCAATAAGTCCACCTCTCCACTCGATTCCCCACCACCCAGATCAGCGTTTTCAGAACGTGTCGGCTGTTCCTGTCTTCGCTCGTGCGCAGTTCGCCACTCCTGGGTCGCAGGGATGCTATCTGCACCGTGCTGGGTGTGACGCTTTCGAACTTGAATAAGAACGGGCGTGTTCATCGCGTCACCGGAAACTACCGCCTGCCCCGGAGTTAACCCCGGTAGCTCACGGAGGACGTCCTCACCGGCGGCTTCGACGCTGTTCTTGATAGCGTCTTGGTCAGTAGGGTTCTGAATCTTCATCGTCACCTGCGTCCCGCACTGAGAAAGGACGTCTTGGTCGATCTTCGACGGCCGCTGACTGATGATCCCGAGTCCGAACCCAAACTTTCGACCTTCCGAGGTGATCGTCCGCATGATGCCCAGAGATGGTGCCTCTCCTGTGGCCGGTGCAAATCGGTGACCCTCCTCAAACAACGAGAATAGTGGGAAGTCGATAATCTCGCCGTCGAACTCTGGGTCGTCACCTCGTTCACGGACGGCAGCAAGACGTGCTTGGTAGAGGCGCCGAAGAAGCACCGTCGCGATCATTTGCTGGTCGCGACGACTGAGCGTGTCCATCTGAAGGACGGTACATCTGCCAGGCGCAACCAGATCGTCAAGCGGAACGTTCGCGTCCGTCGTGAACAGGTCGTTCCGCTGGACGGAGCGTCGGAGACGCCATTCCAGCGCACCAACGCTGGCGTCGTCTTCACCGTACTGTCTCCGCATCTCGTCCATCAACTCGTCGACTCCCCACGTCCGAGAGTCTCGCTGCTGCATCGCTCTCCATCCGCCGTCGAGTCGTTCTTGCATCCGGTCACTGGGGTTATCGAGCACGGACATCACGTCGCCAACACTTAGTTCCGAGATCCGAATTCGAAGGTTGTCGGGATCGAAGTACTCGACTTCGGGTTGATATCCATCATCACCGGCAAACGTCTCTTCACCCCGCATCTCTGCGAGGGTATCGTACTCACCGTGCGGGTCGAACACCAGCAATGACGCGCGGACGTCCGGCATCATCATCTCCTCCATCAGGACACCGGCGGTATACGACTTCCCGGATCCGGTGGACGCGAGGATAGCCAGGTGCGTCGCCGCGAACTCGTCGATAGGTACGTGGAGGTCGACTGCACCGGTTTCGCGGTTGAGTAGCCAGCCCATGTGCGCGAGGCCGTCATGCTCCGGTACGTCGACGGAACTCAGGTCCACCTCACCACTCGAGGTTCGAGCGTCGGTTTCGTCTACTCCGAGATTCGGCAGAACGGCCTCCAACATCGCATCGGGTGCTGTCCGTAGTCGCGTCCCCGGTCGTGGCAGTTGACGAGGGTTGGAGAACGTCTGCATCTGCGTGTCGTAGAAGCCGATGACGGTGGCTTCGAGACGATAGAGGTCGATGTCCTCCGTGGGAACTCCGAGTGTTGTCGCGACCGTCTCGGGTGCGACGTTCGGGTCCGCCATGAACGTCTCTGGAAGCCCGCGGGCTTGCTCGCGGTTCGTCACGCGAGCAATCACGTCTTGTGACTCTCCTTCGACGGAGACTGAGTAGGTGATAAACTCTCCAGTCTTCACTGCCTGTTCGTCCGGCGTGACGATGAAGAACTCGTTCGGTCCGTCTCCGGGACCGGCGACCGTTCCGACGAGTTTTCCACCGCTTCCAGTCGTCGCGGACGAGGGCGAGGGAGAACTCATCGCATCACCCCTCGGTCGACCGACGACTGCCAGCGAACGTCCTTCTCGATGACGTTCAGCACCCGCTGGTTCCCTTCAGCGGGGAACGACTCTCGGAGCCTTTCGACTAACGCCAACGTCACTTCTGCGCCGAGTGGGCCAGCGACGTCGAGCAATCGCTCGATGTACGCAATCTGAAGTCCACCATCGTCTCCAGTATGGAACGCACGCGTCACTCCATCGGGGCAACGTTCGACGATATCCTCGACATCAAGCGTCCACCGCGGCATCTGATGGCTCGGGTTCTCGATTGTCCCGTCCTCGGTGACTTCAGCGGTGCCGAGTAGCGCGACGCCGGCGAACTTCGTCCGTTCTTCGACGTACCCTGGTGTGAACTGCGGTTGGTCACGTTGTGCGAGTCGCGGACCCGACCGACCCTGGTCGGGGTCCACGAGTCGTGTGTCGTAGATGACTCCCATCACGACGTACTCGAACCCCTGAATGGTCTTGTGGACGAATACCGGTTGACCGAACCCGCACTCGTCAGGGCCGGGAGCCCGCTCTCGGTCCGTCTCGTTGTAAATCTCGACCGTGTAGTCCATGTGGCTGTTCGAACTGACGATACTCCCGATCGCGAGACAGTCGTCGACTCGGTCGGCCTGACTGTCGGACCGGTCGCTCGGTGATGCGTTGCTCATTGATCGTGGTAAGTCGTGGAGGTAACGGCTCCAGTACCGAAATTAGGATGCGATTCTGACTGCGGTATCGATAACGTTGTCCGCCTCATCGGCGACGTAGCTCCTTGCTGAGCGCTTTCGCATCCCACTCCAGGGGGATGTCGTTCGTCTCAGCCCACTTCTGGAGGAGTCGAAGGAACTGCTGTCGATCACGTTGGTCGAGAACCGCGTCGGTGTCTGCCTGCTGGAGTACCTCTGGATACCCCCGACCGACTCCTGCTTCAGCACGGGTTACGTCCAAGGTGTACTCGTAGAGGTTTTCGTACCCGGACGGACCGTCCGCGTCCAGTAACCATCCGGGGAATTCCACCCGGTCGAGGCCTTCACCCGGTGGGACCTTGAGGTACGAGAAGTGAATCTCGTGACTGAAGTCGTACTCCATGCCGCGGTACGTCGCCGTGAGCGCATCGACGCTTCCGTCGCGGCGACAGAGGAACGGCACCGTCGAATCCCCCCACGGACTCATCATCCCGGTCAGCACCCGAGCGTCGGGTATCGTCCGATCCGCACCTAATTCGTCCTGGAGGAGCAGCCGCGTCATCTTCGATAATTCGACCGCGTTGGTACCGGCGACGTACCCGGCCAACGGTATCCGGTGGTGTTGACTCGCAGCAACGAGGCGGCTGATTGCTGAGAGGTACCGGTTTCGGATAGCCGGTCGTCTGGGGTTGGCGAACGAGACGACGAGCGGACCGTCGTAGAGGACGACCGGTCGGCGTTCCAACGCACCGGTTTCGTACTGCTCTGCCAAGTCCTCTATTTTGTCGACGAGCAGGTCCGCCTCGTGTTCGTACCGTTCGAGACCGACGAGTGAACTGTCGACGAATCTGTACTCGTCGTCACCGTCTTCGCCGCCCGATCGGGTCACCTCCGCCGGACTGAGAAGCCGTCCCTCTCTACCGCGCTCCAGTCGTCCTTCCGGCGAGTGGTGATTGAGACACCACGCCGCTTGGACGTACGCGAGTGGCACGTTGAACTGCGTCGTGGGCGGTATCTCGGAACCGTCGACGGCGAGCATCGGAACGTCCATCAGGAGGTCCCGCGCCCAATCGTTTACCGCCTCGTGACTGTTCCATCCGTCGGAGCTCTCGTGGTGAATCACGAGCGAGTCCGCACTGTCGAACGCATCCGTCGGGAGAGCACCTGGGTAAGATGCGGTCGACAGGTCGTCTCGGAGTTCACTCGCGTCACCCATCTCCGGAAGCCGACGAAAGGCGTCTTGATACCGTTCGACGAGATCGTCGTCGTCTCGCAGGTACGAGCGAATCGTCTCGACGTTGTCGTCGAGCGCTGCCGCGACTTCCGCCTTGTCGAACGCCATCAGTCGCCCATCACCTGGGAGGTCTGGTCCGGTTTCTCTACGGTGATGCTGTAATCGGTCATCGAGTCGAACGTGGAGTCGTGACTGATGACGGTCAACTGTTCGAACGCGTCTAGCTTGTTGAGTTGCGCAACGAGGTTCGCCTTCTTGTCTCGGTCGAGGTTCGCCGTCGGTTCGTCGAGGAACGCGATGCTGAGCCCGGAAATCTGTTCTAAAATGGCCAGTCGAACCGCCAGCGCCGCGGCCATCTTCTCTCCCCCTGAAAGGGTCGAGAACGACTTCCGAACGTCCGCATCGACGACGACGATGTCGTAGTCGGACGTCCATTCGAGTTGTTCGGCCTTCCGCCCGCGAATCGACCTGAAGATCGTGTCGGCTCGCTTCCCGATGCGGTCGGTGATGACGTCACGCATCTTCGGTCCGGCCTCGCGTACGTTCTCGCGCACCCACGTGGCGAACTTTTCGTCCGCCGCGAGTTCGCGGAGAGTCTCGACCTTCTCTTCTCGTTCCTCTAGTTTGTCTTCTAACTTCGCAACCTTGTCAGCGACCCCTTCGAGCGTGTTCTCTTTCTCCGACTTCTGACCCGAGAGGGTGTGAATCCGTCCGTCGAGATCGTCAATCTCCTTGGAGAGGGTGTCGAACTCTTCCTGATCGAACGCCTCGTTCGCGTCTTCGAGGTCCTCTGTCAGCTGTTGATGTTCCTCTTCGAGTTCCTCTATCTCTCCCTCGATTTCGTCTACTGCTTCTTCTCGCGTCTCCAGTTTGTCGGCCGCTTGTTCGTTCCGTTCGAACTGTTGGTAGTCGTCTTCGTTTTCGTCGAGGGTCTCTTTCACCGACTCTATCTCGTCTTCGACGTCACCGAACGCCTCGATCTCCTCGTCTATCTGCTCCATCTCAGCCTCGACCGACTCGATCGACTCCTCAACGTCCGCGAGTTCGTCCGGTGCGTCGGCGTACTCCTTCACTTGGACGTTTGCCGTTTGATAGGCTTCTTTCGCGTCTTCGAGCGAGTCACGTTCCGCCTCGAGGTCGGGAAGTTCGTCTATTTCATCGGTGAGTGAGGAAACCTCCTCACGGAGATCCTTCCGCTCCTCCGAATGTTCTCGGAGGTCCTCCCGGAGGTCGGACGCTCGGCTTCGATACATATCGAGTTTTGCGACTCGTTTTTCGATCTGTTCGGCGTCGGCGAGTCCGTCTTCGAGGGCGGAAAGATCGTCACGGAGATTCTGCTGTTTCGCCCGAACTTCTTCGAGCCGTTCCTCGCGTTTCTCGATCGTTTCCGTTCGATGCTCGACGTCCATCGGCTTTCCGCAGGTCGGACACGGGGCGTCTGCCTCCGCGTCTCGGAGGCGTTCGAGTTTCTCCCGCAGGTCCTCTTCCTCCGACTCTAACGACGTTATCTCGGCCTTCTTGTCTCCGATTTTACTCCGGAGTTCGGCAGCGTCAGCCACTTCGGCTGCCTCGGCTTCGATCTCGTTGATCGTCTCGACCGTCTCTCGGAGGTCCGCCAGACCGTCCCGTGCCTCGTTGTCCAGCGAAACGATCTCGTCACGTAGTCGCTCGACGGTCTCTTGGGCGGACTCTATTTCGGAGATGCGGTCGTCAAGTTCCTCGTAGCGCTTCTTCTGTTCCTCGTGCTCTTCGAGGTTCTCTTTTGCCCGGTCGTGTTTTTCCACCTGCTCCTGAAGCGTCTCCTTTCGCGTCCGAAGCCGACCGAGTTCAGCTTCCTTCTCTTGGCGTTGGTCACGTAACGTGCTCAGCTTCTCCCTCTGGTCTTCGAGTTCCTCTTGGCGGTTTTTCGCTTCGAGGTATCGTTCGCGTCCTTCGCGAGCCGCATCGCACTTGTCAGAAGCTTCTTTTGCGGTTTCAAGTTCACTCTGTGCCGTCTCGAGGGAGGACTCCTTCGCGCTGATGGCCTGCTCTTTCTGTTCGATCTCCCGTTCGATTTCCGAGATACGCTCTTTGATGTCGTTCAGTTCGTCGTGTCTGCTCTCTGCCTCCTCGAGGTCGGACTTCACAGAGGAGATTTCCCCAACTAATCGCTCTATTTCCTCCTCCAGTCGCCTCTTCTCTTCGCGTTCTTCCGGGAGACTCTGTACTTCCCCCGTGAGTTCTCGTATCTCTTCGCGCACGCGGCGGCGTTCGGCCTGGATGTGATCAGGGACTCCCTTCAGCGTGTTCCACGACTCCTCGTACGCGTCGATGTTCAGCAACTCATCGAACGTCGTCGTTCGGGCCCCCGGACGCTGTGCGAAGTCGGAGAGGAACCGCGTCTGCGGGACACCGATACACGACTCCCACAGGCTTTTCAGTTCGTCGTTATCCTCTAAGTCGAACCTCGTACAGAGCCACCTAACGAGGGCCTTCTTCGAGTCGATATCCTGGTTGACCCACTCGTCACTCTCGCTGTCGTACCGCGCGACGCCGTATTTCGAGTACCCCGCAGACCGTGTGACGCGGTACTTCTGTCCGCCGTCCCCTTCGTCCAGTTCGATGGTAACCTCGACCGTCCCGGACGACGCACCCTCGCGGACGAACTCCTTGTTGTTGAACGGAAGGGAGTCGAAGAGAGCGAAGCCGATCGCCTCCTGTATCGTCGACTTCCCGGAACCGTTCTCTCCGAGAATCGCAGTAACGCCTCCCTGAAGGCGAATCGTCGTCCTGTCCTCGTACGATTTGATGTTCTCCAGCGTCACTTCGAGTATCTTCATTCTTCTTCACCTCCAGGAGCAGCAACGGTCTGCTGGTCAGCAGTATCGTCCTCGTTCTCGTCGCGATTAGCGAAGGGATCCTCGTCGACGTCCAGCGACACGTCGGCCGTGGCCTCCGGGAATAGCTCTCGGCGGTTTTCCGAAACGACATCTACAATGTCGTCGGTATTCTCGCCGTCCTGCGCCATGCGATGTGCCTCTCCGAGGAGCGTGGCCACCTCGTCGGCGTGATCGCTGTACTCCGATTCGGTGGCGATCGTCTCGAACACCCGCTGTTCGAGTGCGGCGGTCTGCAACCGTCCGTCGATAAACACCTCGTCGTCGTCGAGTTCGGCCAGGAGTTCCTGGATTTCGGCCGTCGTGACGCGACTGGTGTTCGTCTGCACGTACAGCGCATCGCATAACGCCTCGGCTTGCTCTGCGAGTTCGTCGACTCGGAAGCTACCCCTATCGAACTGAAGCGTTCCTTCGAACCGGAGATCGATCATCGGTTCGCGTTGTTCACTCCCCAGCAAGAACTCTTCTCGGTCCAACGTGCTCTGGAGTGACTCCTGCTCGTCCTTGACGTGATCGCGGAACGCAGTCTCGAGTTCACTCGCCGAATCGAAGGGTGTCACATCGAATTCGATAGTGTAGAAGGGGCGGCGTCGGGCGCAGTTGTGTTCGACGTCGTGGGCGAGTTTTCCGGGGCCGTCATATCCGTTCTCGGCTTGGCTCAACTCTACGCTGTAGTAGCCGTGTTCCCAGTCGTCTCGTGCTTCCGACGTGGAGTGCGCCTCCGGCGATCCCGGGTTGTATATCCAGTTGCTGGCGTCGTATCGCTTGTGGATGTGTCCCAATGCGAGGTAGTCTACTTCCTCGCGTACTTTCCGGAGTTCTGCATGAGTCACGTTCCCGCCTAGGGCGGGTACCTCGTCTTCGATGCCGAAGTGAGCTAAGAGAATCGTGTAATCGGGCTGGCCGTGTTCGTCCGCCGTGTTCCGGATACCCTCCGCCACCTTCTCGAGTGCGGTGTCGGTTCGGGCCCCACGCCACTGCAATCCGAACACGTGGGCTGTTCCGGTCTCAGTCTCTATCTCGTAGAAACCTGCGTCCTCTCCGAGTTCGTCGGCGTCGTGCCGTTCGAACTGGGCTGCTTCCGCTTTACTCTCTAAATCGGCCTCGAGTAGGACGATGTGTTCCCGACGGTGAAGGTAGTTCAACCACGTCACTTCACGAGGCGTCAAGTTCTCGTCGTGGTTCCCCCGAGAAACGAGAACCGGAACGTCATCGGGGACGACGCTAAGGCCTCTTTCGGCCGCCTCCAAGACTTTCGGGCGGAGGTCACGAGAGTGGAATAAGTCACCCGGAAGGAGAATAGCGTCCGGGTCGTCTCGCATGATAAGCTGTAACGTCGCTTTGAACGTGTTCGTCATGTCGTCTTCGCGCTGATTTAGCCCGTACTGTCGATGGCCGAGGTGAACGTCGGCAAGATGTCCAATTTTCATTTGGTAGTGTGTTCGGTGGTCACGTCATTTTGTTTCGTCCGAGGCGGAACCGCAGTACGGCGGGGACTAGCCAGTCAGACCAACTCCTGTTTATTTGATTGACTGTTAGTTTAGGTGGAAGGTACTTAAAGTCGTGTAAGGCAAGGTGAAAGTGGACGGGATCGTCTGGGTAGTTTGGAGAATGTGGGAGTTAACTGAAGCAATAGGGCCCCAGTTAGGTCGGTAGACTAGAAATATGACTCTGTAACTCGTACTCAGACTCATGGTGAATAGCTCGGGAATCGACGTGTGGATAGAACACACGACTCCGGACGAAAGGGTGCGAACGGTTTCCGAGACCGTATCGGTACCTCGTACACCGGCGTGGATCGCAGAGGTGGCTGCGGTCGATGAAACTACGGCACGCGATGTACTGTCCCGATTGGCAGCCGAGGGCACCCTATCCATGACGGTGAGTAAGGGGGAACAGCGATACGCTCCTGCCGAGGAGCACAAACGAGAGCGAGAAGTGCAAGAATTACTTGCGGGGAACGATCGCGACGACTTGGTTCAGTTGCGCGACAACCTTCGCAGCAGCAGAGACGATTCCGACCCAGTCCATCGCCGTCGGCTTATCGAGTACCGAATTGGTCTCGTTGAGGACGCCATATCGCGGCTTCAAGACGGATAACTTCCTCTTTCGACTCGTTACTGCTGAAAAGACACGTACTTCTGAGGAACCTCTGTTCAGGAGAGGTCCGTCGGTAAGACGGTGTTGAGCTAGTGCCGACACCGGCAGGATCAACGATAGAGAACGCTTCATCAGTAGTGGAGAGAACTCACCGTGAGTGAAGCCGAAACGCTGGTGCCGAGCGAACGCGATACGACCAGGGACACCGAGAGTGAACAGAGCGAACTGGCTCTGACGCTCAGTATTCTCAGTTCCCAGTCAGTTTCGGCGTCTTCCCCGGTGTAAAACCGGGGTTCTGCGACGGCCCGATTTTACACCGCCCCCGACTCAATTTACACTGAGGTACACGCCGGGATTTCGACCGCGTGAGGGAAATCTCGCCATCGCGTCCACCCCGGTGTAACCTCCGATAAAATAGGGTGGTGTTCAGGGGGCGTTAGAGCCCCTCAGGCGTTGCTGTCAGTTTTGAGAACAATACCGATCGAAGAGGCGCGTGACGGTATCGATATCTTGGATCCCGGGGGTGGCGTAGTCGTCGCTATCGCAACTCCGACGGATGTAGTCCTTCACGTGTTTCATCGCTCTATCCTCCGGGTTTTCGAGGGGAAAGTTCACGATCTCAGCTCGAAGCTCCTCGTCTTCTGTCCACCAGTTCAGACAATAGTTGGCAAGGTCGCGTGCTTGGAACACGTAGAACGTGTGTCGGTCTTGTTCGCTGGTGAACGCGTACTTATCGCGATAGGCATCGATATCGTGGTGTCGAGTGAGGATTTCTGTCGCCCACTTTGTGCCGTCGGGGTGGATCGAGTGAATGTCGCAGCGACCTCGTCCACCGTCACCCGGGTACACCTTAATATCCGTGTGGCCGGTCTCCTTGAGCGAACGCCGTGCAACCTCGACTCCGGTGCGGTGCATCAGCGTCTCCGTTAGGTCTCCGGCGAGTCCTCGACCGTGGTCACGGTTCAACCAAGGTCGTACGAGATCGTCGTACGGCCCATCGGCGAGGTGGTCGTCGAGGAACTCACGGGCTTCGCGTCTCGGATCCCAGGCGATGCGCTCGCGGAGGATGTGTTCGCTGCGGACCCAGCCGTCGGCAAAGAGGTCGCCGAACGCCGGCGCGTAGACCGACTCGTATTCGTCCGCGTCGACACCGTGGAGTGCCCGGACAAGCGTCTCGATTTCAGGTGGGCTCGTCTGAGAGATTCCGTAGAGGTTTTCGCCGTCAAGCCCCCGGAATCTACTGCCGTTGTACCAGCAGCCGACGGCTTCGAGGATTTCTATCTGTACGTCACTCAGTTGCGATGGGTCGCGTCTGTTCCTGCGCACAAAATTATGTCTACGACGACTCGCGGATGAGGCCTTGCCCGGAATGTCGTTATTAGCGCTTGAAGAAGCCATTTCCGGGGTCTTGATGGAATTCGCGCGATTGCGTCGACCCGCGAAGATACCTGCTGGTGAGCTTCGTACTGTCCACGCATCCGAACCAGTCCTCGGGAATACCTGCTCCTGCGTGTGCACTGACCAATGAGATGGTTCGATGGGAAATGAAAGAACGAGCCGTGTTCGGCGCGTTCCGCCGTGCATCTCGACGTCCGCCCTGTGCAGCACGGATTGTACTGATATTTGTGACGAGGAACCAGTAGCCACGTGAGTTACAGATAGGAGGACGGATTGCTTTCTGTAGAGGTTTCATCGTCCTCCTGCGTCCTGTGCAGTAACTCTTCGTCTAAGTCTCGGAATTCTGTCCAAGGTACGCTCGCGACTTCTACGGTTCCTAAACTCGCGTGTTCTACACGACTGTACCGACCCTCGGGGACTACGGTGTCGAGTCCTAATTTCGGTTTCCGCGTGTAGTCGCGGATGCGATACTCTTCGACGTGGGTGAGTCCCTCCTCTTGCACGTACTGCTCTACCTCGTAAACGACGAGAAGGTACATCCCGCTGGGCGGCAGTTCCACCTCTTGTTCCCGCCGAATCCAGAATCTACCGGGCCGGTTCGACTTACGTTGGAACATGGCGGCCTTGATCTCGTACGGCCGATCGAACGGATCTCGGGCGTCGTGATGGGGTGTACGCTCTTTCGTCAGGGGGAGATTTTCCGTCGCCCAACGTTCGATGTCCAGTCCGCGACGTCCGGATCGATCCCCATCGGGGAGAACTTCTTCAAACACGATACGGTCTTCATCCACCATAACCCGCGTCATTACTCCTTATGTGATCGTACGACACTCTCGCCGTGTCGATGGACTAACGGAAGTCTCTAATCTCGGGATTGTAGTAGAGCGTCTTCAGCTCTGTACCGTAAACTCCTAGCCTTCTTACGTTTCTCGTGACTACCACTATCTGCACGCTGCCTCCCAAAGAGGCCCGGTGCTAGGACACCGGTCCTGGGTGCTGCCCAGTATGACAGCAACAGATGATCACGACTCTGATACGGAAAGAAGTATCGTCGAAACGTTCGATGCTCGACTCACGAACGCCGAATTCGTTCTCGTCCTTCTCGCACAGCGTGGGGGACGGATGACGCAGGCCGAAATTTGCGAGGTGACTCCGTGGTCAACCTCCAAAGTTAGTTCCGTCCTCCGAGAGATGGCGGCCGACGAAAAGATCCTAAAGATCGAATACGGGCCGAGTCACATCGTCTTGCTCCCGACGGAAGTACCCGACATCCTCGAATAATAGGCTCTGCCAAGTGCCCTTTCGTGGGGCACCTCAAAATGGACTCTTACACCCAGACGCGAATTCGGCTCAGTACACCCAGGGAGACAGACACCACCCTATGACGATACTGACCGAACGAAGCAAGAAGAGACATTGATCTCCAAACTACTGAACCGATAGTTGCATCCTCCACCATCCTTGATGGAGTCTGATGACCCTTGGTGTTGGTGAGAATGTGATGGATTCTTTTTACCGAAAACTCATGCATCCAGATAAAGTCTATCGAATATGTCTAGTGGGGCGTTACTCTCGGAACCACAGGTCCTCGCACATACCAAGCAACGGCTCTTCCCGAATCCTAGAGAGAGTAACTCTTATGCGGTCTGTGATACGCAGTTCGCGACCGAAGAGTGGCTACACGGACAGCCGATCCAGGCTGGCGTACGTGAGCGACTCGCGCCGTTCAACCACGTACGACTTGGTTCGGGCTATCCAGACCTCGTCGGTGTCCGTTCCCTCGAATCGGATTTCCTCGCTGTAGAGCACTTCGGGGACCAGTCCCCACTAATCGCTGTCGAAGCGAAAGGATACACCGGCTCTGAGGTGGTTGACGTAGAACGAGGAATCGTCCAAGCCTACGACCGCCTCCACGAAGCTAACGCTGTCTACGTCGCAGCACCTTTCGAGGCAATTTCGCAATCCAATCGAGTGCTTGCCCGTGAACTCAACGTCGGTGTTCTGGGTGTTTACGTCAGTGGAGATGTTGAGCCGCTCGAAGTCCCTCGTGTCGTAGGTAACCGAACCTCCGACGACGCGGCTGCAATCCGTTTTCAGGCAACTGCTCAGGGCGTCGCCAACAAGTCCTTTGGGTTGAATCACCCGAAAAATTACCTCGCGTATCCCCTTGCACTGTACCATCCCGACGATACTTCACAGATACTCTCCGAGTATGTCGTTCGGGCTGTGGACGACGCCCGACGTGGGGCGTCTTTCCTGGGACTGATCGAAGAGGAACCAAATCGAACTACTCTCACGCCACTCGGCAATGAGGTGGTCCGGTTCGCACTACGCCGATATGAGTCAGTCGACGCCGCTCTATCCGAGTTCGAGGCTTGGCAGCGATCACGAAAGTGCTTCTACGATCTTGCTCCAGAGTGGGGGTTGCTGACGAGGCGTGTCGTCTGGACGTATCCAGCGACGCAACTACTCGTCAAGGAACTTCAGACACTGCACGACGAAGGCGTTCACGAGCCGACACTCGTCGACTTGGTCGAGTGGTTGCACATCGACCACCCGACGTTTACCGTCGAACTGTTCTTGCGTGGAACCGACGACGTTCGGTCCCGCGTGCTGGACGAAGACGGGGATCTTCGAGTAAACGAACTGACTGACGGGAACGTCTTCCATTCGCCGACCGTCTTCCAACTGAAAGCGATGCTGTATCACGGTGGATTTCTAACCGAGCGAGGTGCAGAACCGAATCGGCTCGATCCAGAGTCCGATATTTGGAGATTGTGCGAGCCGCTCGATTTCGTCTACTGAACTACGTATCGTTCGACGCCTGTTCGTTGTACCAGGCGAGGGTTTCGCCTATCGCCAGTTCCTCTGTCGGGATGTGGACCTCGGCAACCTCTGGCTCAATCTGAGGAAGCAGATGCTCGTAGTAGGCTTTCCCGGCGTGGATTACCAATACGATATCGTCGTCAAGCAAGCCTGCGTCGCTGAGCTGTTCCGCTACTTGACTACTCCACTCCCGTCGTTCGTCGACCGTCGCATCGGTCAAAGTCTCGTCGTACGGTTCGATCTCTGAACTATCGGGTTCGAGAAGGCCATGCTTCGCCGATAGAACGTACCATGTTTCGTGGTGGGATTCGCAGTAGCCTCTCGCTTTCCGGAATAGCGCAGAGGTGTCGTAGAGATCGCGTGGGATCGCAGGCTTAGTTCGCTTCGATTTCGTGCAACTAACTAATCCAATCTGCATAGTGACTAAATTGGATTTTGTACTCACTTTACGTCTCGGTGTACAGATGTCTGGCTTTCAGGGAGACAGGTGAGAAAAGATCATACTACGTCCACCGAAGACATTAGTCGAGATGCCGGCTAATCGCCTTCGTAGTATCGTCCCGATGTTCGGGGGTGGGACGCGGTACGTGGAGACACTGGATTCGATACTCGAATTCGTTGAGGCGTACCAGCCAACTACTGACGAACTCGTCGGGTGGCACCGTGGGACGTTCGGGAACGTGTCGAGCAGGGACTCGATTATGCGACGAGTCAGTTACCTTCAGCAAGTTGGATTTCTGCGACTCAAGAACAGCCAGTGGGGACTCGGCGAAGCCGGGAAAGAGTACGCTAGGCACTACGAAATCGAAACGCTGCTTCGAATCATGTGTGGCCGGAACGTCGGGCTACGAAGCCTCCTCTATGCCCTATCAGTAGGGCCGATGACCATAGAGGAAATAAGCGACCAGCAGCTCGACACTCACCCGGAGCTAGGATGGACTCGTGGAGAGACGGATATGGCTAACCAGCGTGCAAACTGGCTCCGCAGTATGGGGTTGGTAGAGAAACGAGGCGACAGGTACGAGCTGACAGAGGAAGGTAGAGGATTCCTGGAGGGCGCAGTAGAGGAATGGGCAGACTCGGAATGGTCGTCTACAGAGACCGCCGAGAACCTCACCGCCAGTACCTACGAAACCGTAACCTCTGCTCGGGCTATCGATCCAGAGTTTCGTGCGACGGTGCTCTCACGATATGATACAACGTGTCCAGTTTCGGGTGTCGACCATCCGGGGCTACTGGACGTGGCACACGTGCTATCGTGGAGTAACTATCCGAATTATCGGGCGGACCTGTCGAACGCCCTTCCATTCAGCAAGACGCACCACGCCGCATTCGACCGAGGGTTGTTTACAATTGATCAAGAATACCGGCTTCGGGTGAATTCTTCGTTCGAAACACAGAGTGATCTACTGAAACAGACGATAATTGACCGAGATGGAGAACCAATTCCGCTAGTTGATCAGTATATTGATCAAGACCACCTCCGTCGTTACAACTCGACGCTCAGCTGGCTCTGACAGCGTTGTCGGAATTCTAAAACAGAGTCTTCGTAACAGTCGTGACAGAGACGATATATTACTCGCCGTTAATCAGTCAGTACGGTTAAGTAGATATGTATCAGCCTGTAAGACTGTAATCTCGGAGATCACCTCTCAGTCTATGCAGCGACAAAATACACGAACTGACTCCCGTGAGGAGGAAGACCTTCAGTGGGAAGACGACCAGCCAGAAATGGTCGCTTCGCGACAGCAACTTCGGGATCATCAACCCGACGCGTACACGACGGGCTACGACTCAACGGGGGACACGAGGGTCGGAATTGGAACCGGTGGAGGGGATCTCGAGCGGTTGGTTCGCATGAACGAGGGTCGCCACCAGTCGGATGGGAGTCATAGTGCGCGTGAAGCAGCCCGAGACAAGAAGCGAGTCACAGAGTCGTTCTGCTCTGCTCTCGACGTGACGTCCTACCAGCAGCGAGAATCGATTTCTATCATGGGACAGCTGAACCTTGATCGGTTCGGTCGGCAGAAACGAATCGAGAAGGTTGCCTTGTGTGCGATCAAGGTCATCGTGGAACGTGATCGAGAACGATGGTTTCTCGACGGACGGGATCCAGCGGAAATCGATCTTTCGACCGTTCAGCCGAGTGACTTCCCGTCGAAGATCGCTCACGAACCCTTGTATCAGTCTCTCTGTGATCAGCACAGCCTATCTGATCGAGATCGATTCAGCATCACGCAACTAGTAAAGCGGGAACTCAAACGAATAGGATACTTCGAACGAGCGAACCAGACGTTCAGAGAAGAAGGCGGCTGAATTTGCCACGACATTATCTGTGGGCATGATCTTTGAATTCATAATTAATTTAGGTAATTTTCCTTTAAGTGTTTCTTGCGACAATATGCGTGATGAGGCGGTTCGGTCGGCGGTCCCCCTAAGGGGGGCTCCAGTGTCAGCCAGTATTGCGGGCGTTTTGCTAAGCGATGGCTTCGTTTGCCACTCAGTCTAAGGCTGTCGGACCTCTCTGTACTCCGTCAGGCTCGTCTATCGTTCGCCTCGAAGATCGTGTTGTGATCTCGTGCGATGAACGAAAGGTTCCAAGCGAAGCGATCTGAACTGCACCATTGATCACACGCGCACGATTCCCGCGCGTTGTAAGACGAAGTAGCCGATTGTTCTCCATCAGGTTCCACCTCACATAGCTGGACCACTGGTAGTCACCTCTCAAACGAGTCGTTGAGGAGTGGCGACGCCGTAAACTGATCACGCATCGCGCCCAGTGGCAACGCTGTCCAGTGACGCCCAGATTCCAGCCTGACGGCCTCCTAACGTCGGTTACAGGGAACTCAAATCGTATTTAGATGTTCGCACACTACACGCACGACCAGTCGTACGTTCCGCCGATCAACCGCCCGCACGCACCCGACATGTGGCAGGATCGAACGCCTGCGGAGGTTTCTCTAGAAGCCGCCTGGAGAGTCGCTATCCCCGTCCACGCACCCGAGTGCAACGCGTCGCATACGCGTCTATACGCCCCCTACGATGCCCTCTTCGTGGTTCGTGGCGGAGTGCTCCGAACTGTCCTGAACAACGACGGTCGGATCGACACCGAGGGCCTTGCAACCTGTGCAGGCTGCGACGAACTCGTCGACCCGCTCCGTGACGACGAGTGCCCGTGGTGTGACTCCCCGCTTCCGGCTCAACAGGTCACTGGAGGCGTGACGCTGGTCAAAGGAGGTGACGACCGATGAGCGATATCCCCTTCGTTGAGCTCGGAGACCTCAACGGGACGCACGGTTTCGTAAAGACGAAAGGGTTCGTCAATTGGGTCGAGGATGTCGCTTCTCACCAACCTCGCCAACGTGTTCGCCTCGGCGACGATTCGACAACAGGGACGGGCGTGGTCTGCACGGTCTTCAACGACGATATCGAGCTGGAAACGGGTGTCGGCTACTACTTCGGTGGCGTCGACAGCACCTACGAGAAGCGCGACGAGATTCAGCTGAAGCTCGTCAAGAAGTCGTGGGTGAACGAGTTCTGGCGACCAGACAGGTAGTAGAAGAACCACCCTGAGAACAGTACAACGATTCAAACGAAGAACTCACCATACCCCGATGAATTCAAACGACAACACAGACGCGAACGGCTACAGATACCGCGGCGGTGACGGGCACATCGTCGGCGAATCGATGCCCGGAACTATCGGAGACGCAGAGCGTGTTCTCCACGACAAAGACGGACAGACCCCTTGCTGTGATGGGTCGACAGAGGTACCGTCTGATTCGAGTCGTAACTTCGAGGAGACGACCAAGGACAACGGTGTCGGGATCGACGAACTAGTAAAACGCATCAAAGGGTGAGAAGCTCCTTTTGGGTAGTCTCGTTCTATTCGCAAATTAATCTCACAAAACCTTCCTTATAGTTTGTTCGAGCCGTCGAGACGTATCCTTCGGAACTTAGTGTGTGTACTATTCTGGTATTGAACGAGAAGGCTACGTCGCCTTGCACGACCGATGGTCTCCGAAGTTTAGCATCTAGTGGTATCTACTTCGCTTCACCCAAACACATATTCAATCGAATGGTGATTTATGAAACAGAGACCCATGAACCACGCATCACGTTCGTGCTCGACTCGTCTGGGTCGATGTCCGTCATCGAAGACGACACGAAAGGCGGGTTCAACGCTTTTCTAGAGGATCAACGAGACGAAGAGGGCTCCGCGACGGTCACCTTGTACGACTTCAATACGAACGTTGACCGTGTCTTCCAGGGAGAGACAATAGAAGAGGCGCCAACACTCAACGACGACAACTACACTCCAGGGGGACAGACGGCTCTCCACGATGCGATTTACACGGCGGTCACAGAGACCGCTGACCGAATCTCGTCTCTGGAGACCACTGATAGACCGGACACCGTCATCGACGTTGTGCTGACCGATGGAAAGGAGAACGCATCCGAAACGCCCAAAGAGCGAGTGCGCGACCAGGTGAAGTACCGTTGTAAGGAGTACGACTGGGAGTTCCTATTTATTGGTGCCAATCAGGACGCGGCACTCACGGCCGACAGCATGGGGATGAACGTAGACCGGTCGTTGAATATGTTTCACAGCGGTGACGGGACGAGAGCGGCGTACGAATCGACGTCCGAACGGGTCAGCCAGGCGCGACGAGAGGGAACGACCGGCACGTACGACGATACAGATCGGCGACGGTAGGAGGAGGCCCGGGATACCTGAACGACGGTGTGAGCGGTTGAACGTTCGTCCGGACGGCGGGTGGAACTGTCACCACCAGTAGGATTATCAACTGGTCGGTTTCGAGTTAGATAGTATGGTAAAATCAACAAAATTGATAGAAGACGGCGTCGGTCGGAAGAAGCTCAAGGTCTCGCTACCCGGAGGCCGGTATCAGCTGTCGCTGAACGACGGTGCGGTAGCGCTCTTCGTCGACGAACTCGGGTTAGCTGTCGGGGAGACGGTTCCGAATCCGTTCGTCCCGATTGTCGTCGCGACGCGAGACGCGTGGTTCCCACACGAGAAAGACGTAGACAGGATACTTGACGACCTCCCGACCGGTGGCACCCTGACGGCCGACGAACGCGCGGCACTCGTTGAGTACGTCACCTCGAAGTGGATCAACTCGCGGGACGAGGAACGCGTCGTAGACGTGATTGCCTCGTCGCCGATAGCGGCCGACGTCGACACCGACGAACTCCGCGTGAAAGACCTTCCAGAAGTGCCGGAGGGTATCTTCGGTACCTCGAAGAACGCCCCAATCGACGAGAGGAGTGAGACCGATTCGGAGTCAGGCACTGCGTCGACAGAGACAACTGAACTGTCGGAGGAGGCGACAGCGAAGCCGGATTCCACGGATCGACAGGCGATAGAACGGTTTCAGACGGTTCCAGGAATCGGACCGAAACGGGCCGACGACCTCGTATCGGCGGGTATTCGAGACTTGGACCACCTCGCCGAAACGCGACCTGCCGACTTGGCGGAGGCCTCGGGGTTCACGTACGAGATGGCGATGGTCGCAGTAGAAGGCGCCCGAGAAGTGACCGGCGGGAAACAGACGACCGCGGAGCGTCTCTCCGAGGAGACGGGGACCGGGGAGTCGACGTTCGACGCCGCACTCTCGTCGCTCGCTGCCTCGGGCGTACCGCCGTCCGAAGCATCGACCGTACTTCGCGTCCTGTACGGGCCGACAATTGCCGATATCGACGGTGTTACCGGACAGCAGGCGTACTTCCTCTGGCGCGAAGGCTTCGAGACGCCCGCCGACGTCGCTCAGGCATCTATCGACGAACTTGAAGAAGTTCCACAGCTTGGATCGAAAACGGCACCACAGATCAAGCGTGAAGCAACTGAGCTGCTAGAAGAGTATTGACACCGCATGTCCACTTTTCGGTGTGAAGAGTGTGGTGAGCGGTTCGGGAGTAAAATGAACTTCGATTACCACAAGGACCTTGTTGAGTGTAGTAGCGACACCGAAACTGGGTCGAACTCGTCCACAGCAAGTCCCGGTGGCACAGTGTCGGAGAAGAGACTGGTTCACGTCCAAATACTCTCGTGACCACCGGGGCGACATGGACCGTTCAGAGATTCGATTCAGATTGCGGTTACGGATTTATTGTGACCGCCGATGTGACGCAGTCGTCCGCTTCTGGCGACAACAGGACATAGAGCGTCTTCTGTCACATCAGCGACGTTGCTGTTGAGCAGATAGAGAGGGTAATCGGTTGGAGTTTGATGTCGTCGAAGGAGACGAAGGTCTCCGGTGTGTGGGGGCAAAGGTAAACGAACGGAACCAGCAGCGCAATGCAGACAGAGAGGTACAGCGCGATACCGCATCCAGAGCTGGATACGGAGGATAGAAAAACGGCTCACAGTATGGATACGGAAAATCCGAACCGACAAACAGGGAGATAGAGGAGTTCGAAGGACAAGCGGAAGCTCAGGTGATAGATGTAGAACTACGTTCATTTAGCTTCTCCCCGAATAGTACACCGAGTCGGCGTTGCCCGATGGGCAACCTTGCGGGTTTTTATAAGTCAGGAACCCATTAGATGTCCCTGAGCGGGTCGAAAGAACGCGATTCGGCGTCGGAATGGGGTGCTCATACCGTGAGATGGACATTCGGTAAATCCGGACTCTCACGGCAAGGACCAGGGTTGGAATCTCTGACGGAGCATCCTTCTCCCCTTCCTACCCCACGATGTCCACGCTCGTGACGCCGAAACTTCGTCGATGAACAACGGCGACGCGACGAAGGATGGATACCGGTCGCTCTCGAAGGAGGTCTATGAGCCGCGTCGCCGGAAACGGATCACGACTGACGGAACTCTCTCTCGACGCAGCGGCGCTCGCGCCGAGCGAGACCGAGACCGCCACGTTCGGGATGGGCTGTTTCTGGTCGCCGGACGCACAGTTCGGCGCGGTGGAGGGCGTCGTTCGCACGCGCGTCGGCTACGCCGGCGGAACCACCGCGGATCCGAGTTACTACGCGCTCGGCGATCACACGGAGGTCGTCCAGGTGGAGTACGATCCCGGCGAACTCGCGTACGCGGATCTCCTCGACGTGTTCTGGTCGAACCACGATCCGACGATCCAGGCGGGCAAGCGCCAGTACCGGAACGTCGTCCTCACGACGACCCCGGCCCAGCGGGAGGCCACCGAACGGTCGAAGCGCGCCCTCGAAGAGCGGATCGGACAGTCGGTCGCCACGCCGATCGAACCGCTCGATCAGTTCTTCTTGGCCGAGCAGTACCATCAGAAATACGAACTGCGATCGACGCCAATCGTCGGCGACGAACTCGAAGACGTCTACGGGGACGCCCTGGTCGACTCGACGGTCGCCGCGCGACTGAACGGCTTCGTGGCCGGGTACGGTGACGACGACCTGCGGCGAGCAGTGCTTGCGAAGCTAGATCTCTCCCCAGCGGCCCTCTCCGAAATCCAGCGCCGGCTGTAGTTCAGGATCCACGCGAAGGCGCGCGGGTCCCGGCGATCGAGCCAGGGTAGGTCCGCCTACGCGAACGCCTTCTGGCGGTCCTTCTTCATGTGGGGGGCGGACGCGACAGTCGCGTTGAGTTCGTCGACGGTGTGGGGTTCGATCTGTTTTTTTTTCTCGGTGTCGGGGTCGCCCCAGCGCGTCGTGAACCCCAGCGGGACGTCGTAGGGCTTGTCCGGGTAGTCCCGGATCGATTCTGCGAGGTCCCGGTCCCTGAACTCCTGGACGGGATCATCGATGTCGTCGAGCATCTCCTGGAGGTTGTTCGGTGTTATGACCCGATCTAGATATACTGATGATAAAACGACGATCCTTCTGCGGTGGCTCTGTGCCCGACTGGCCGGGCGAACGTCCCTAATAACAATATTTAATATTCGAACCGGGCTGGTTTGTTATATGAGCGTCGTCAGCGTCTCGATGCCCGAGGAGTTGCTCGAACGGATCGACCAGTTCGCCGAGGACCACGGGTACACCGGCCGGAGCGAGGTCGTGCGGGAGGCGAGTCGGAACCTCCTGGGTGAGTTCGAGGACAAGAAACTCGAGGGTCGCGACCTCATGGGCGTCGTCACAGTCGTCTTCGACTACGAGACGACGAACGTCGAGGAGAAAATGATGCACCTGCGCCACGAACACGAGGACCTCGTCGCCTCGAACTTCCACAGCCACGTCGGCGGTCACCACTGCATGGAACTATTCGTCCTCGAAGGGTCCCTGGAGGACATCTCGACGTTCGTCGGCAAGATCCGGGCCACTCAGGACACACTCACAATCGACTACTCGGTGCTACCGGTCGACGACTTCGGCCCGCTCGCGGACATGGATTGACAGTCGTCGGAGTACACCTCCAGTGGAACCGACGTGGGGTCGCCTCACGGGTCAGGAACGAGATTGGGTGGCTGGGGAGTTGTTCCCCACCAACCTCCCGCGGTCAGAGACCGCAGGGATAGGAGGTGGGCCAACACGGCGGTGTTCGGTTGGCTACCTCTAAATCTGACCAAATCGAAACAACGGGATACGTCTGCTTTGAGGACTGACACGGCTAGTCCTCCAGATCGTCGAGATATTCCCGGCGCTGCTCCATCCGCTCGCGCTCGGTTCTTCGGTCATAGTGTTTCTCGATGACCTCCGGACTCGCATTCACCCGTTCTCCAACGACCTTGACGGGGAGGTCTTTCCGACGGTGGTGGGTGATCGCGCCGCGTCGGACGGGGTGCGGACTGAGCGAGGAGGGGCATTTGCTCGCGCTGGAGTGCTCAGTAAGGGCCTCACACTCCCGAGGGTTCCGGTCATGGGGACATTCTCCGGTGAGACACGGGACCGTGAGGCGATAGAAGGTGTCCCGGGTCCCGTTCTTGCTCAGGCGACCCTGATTGCTCGTGAACAGCGGCTCCCGCCCGTGCTCGTCGATGTGGTAGACGCGCTTGACGGAGACGTAGTCTTCGAGGAGGTTCGTCATGCCCTCGGAGAGGGCCACGATCCGCTCTCCATCCTCCCCGTTCTTCAGCGGGGTGTCGGTCTCCGGGCGGTGACGAAGCCGGAGCGATTGGTTCTCGGTGTCGAAGTCTTCGAGGTCGAGCGCGCGAAGGCCCCCGAGTCGAAGCCCCGCGTGCCACGCCAGTGCGAAGATCGCGTGGCGTCGGCTGGCGTACTCGTACGTCTTCAGGTGGTGGAGAATGTCCCACGCCTGATCCTCAGGGAGCATCTCGTCGCTCACCTCCTCGTCCGTGGTGGTGGAGGGGAGAAGCACCCGGTCGTGGAGGCCGGTCGGCACGGCGTCGATGCTCTCGCAGAAGTCGAGATACTGCCGCAGAGTCGAGAGTTGCCCCTGGAGCGTGATGTTCTTCAGTCCGTCCTCCTCGCGGCGATGGACCTTGTAGTGGTGTAGATCACGCCCCGACAGGTCGTTCAGGTTGTCGATCCCGGTGCTCTCGCACCACTCGACGAAGGCCTTCACTCGGTAGTGGTGCGACGTGTACGTCTCCTCGGAGATTTCGCCCTTCCGGTGGTCGAGGTACATCTCCATTCCCTCCTCCGGTGAGAGGGGCTCCAGGTCGTCACTCGCCATCGGCGCTCACCTCCTCTGCCGTCTCACCCTTGTAGAGTTCGCGGTAGGGGCCGGCGGGCGTCTGCAGCACGATCTGCTCGCGCTCCAGGACTGCGCCGGTCTTGGCGTTCCGGAGCTGGTGGAACACCCCGTCGATGTCGTAAGTCTGCGCGCAACTGTGACACCAGAAGTGATCGTTCGTCGGTTCCCACGTGCGGTGGCCGCGGGGACAAACCCACTTCCACCGATCCGTCTCATCTTCCAACTGGATTTCTTCGACCGACATCGCACTCAATCCCGAGAACCGGTGTTGTAAAAGATCGAATCCTTGAACGGGGGGTGAAACTGAAAGTGTAAACTTTGGTCCGGTGCCCGCTGAAATTCGGGGGAAGTCACCGGTGAAAGTAGACTGTCGTTCAGGCGACGATGCGGCCGGCCGGTCGGGGCTTTGAATACCCCGCATAGCGAGTTCTGACATGCTTCCGTGCATCGATCACGGGAGCCACCGCGGACCAGTGCCCCAGCACTGGGTCCGCTTCTAAAGGACCTATCGAGCAGCGACAGGTCCGCGTGCGACTTCCGTAAGCAGGCATGCACACAGCATCACAATAAAGATAACCCTGTTTGTTGCATAATGCAACAGACAGTACTAACCTATCATTTCCGTGATGATTAAGGGTTGGACTCTCCCTCTATATCCTGTGCAACCGCCGTGGTGGAGCAAATACGATGGGCCTATCCTCAAATTATTAGCAGATACTGGAGCTGCCCTACCTCCACGAGTGATCCTCTTCAATTTAGAATATCGCGAAATGGCATCCCCTCATCGATCAACTGTAAAACGGCGTCTCGAAAGACTAGCGGAACACGGATTCGTCGAAAAAGTTGGTGAGGGAGGTTACTATATGATATTGCCAAAAGGGGAGGAATACCTGAATAACGAGAATTAGTCGTCCGTTCCTAGTTCGTCTTTGTCGCGGAAGTCGACTAGATCTCCTCGACCGACACCGTCACCACTAGGATCTGAACTTAATCGAATAACTTCAACTTCTCCCTCTCGCTCTAATTCTTTGATGGCCCGACGGTAGTCACTCTCAACTGCATCACCATATTTTCGGACTTCGGAACAGGTTTCAACGAGCCTCATAAACTCGATTCGAGAGTCAGAAAAATTATCTAGGAGGAACTGACGAGTACTACTCTCTCCTCCGCCGAAAGCAGATAGACCAGACTGTTCTCTGGCGTGCTCTGGGTGTTTTGGAGCATAACCGAAACCTCCGGTACCGCAGTGGTGCATCACTTCTCGCATCGTGTGAAGCCCATTTGGATGGTTCGTCCCGAAGACTAGGTAATAAACCGTCTGCCTAGTGTCTGGTTCAGTGATTAAGTATTCAAAGGTGAAATCCGGACCTTCTGCCTCCAATCGTTCGGTGTAGTATTCCACCAGCGGTTCCCAGTTGTCTGGGCTAAATTTCTCGACCTCGGCACGGAACTCAGTACTGCCAAATACTTTTTCAATTGCGTCTTCATGGTACTCGACTTCAAAAAAGCGGTTGATGTCTCTTGACATAAACGTGATGAGAAACTCAAATTGGGAGGTCGATCCAATTTCAGTGATTACTTCGTAGTCAAGCGATTTGAATCCAAACGGATCAATAAAGAAGAGGGTGGGGCAGTCACTGCCATCAGTTTCCACTAAATCGAGTATCTTGTCTTGGAATTCATCGTGTATACATTGATAGTCTATATTTCCCGCAATATTGTTTGTATTATTAATATTCTCTTCCAGTATGTCGAAATTCGTTTCATCTCTTTCGATGAAAAAACACTCCGCAGTAGTAAACTTATCAGAATGCTCAGTGAGCCGGTCTAATATGATCTGTGGTGACCCAGGAATTTCCGCAGGAGTGTCGACATTGTTTAACTGTGGGCCTTCACAATCAATTGCGCTCACATATGATCCTCGACCAGCAAAGCAATCAACCACACGTATCTTATCATTCCAAGATGTGAGCTTGTAGGTCCAGGGAGTCAGATACTTGCGGTAGACTTCGTGTTTAGCGGCAGTGTGTTCTCGATAAACCCATTTCGCGTCATCATCGTCATCAAGGGGCATATGTAGATGCGATGAAAGGCGTTAGTGAGAGGAGGTATTTGAGTGTGCCGACTAGTTGAATTTCCCACATGCTCTGCCAACATTTATTGATTTGCCTGACAGGATCAAAGCTATATGATCATATCAAAGGATGATAGCAGCTCGGGAGGAGAGGTAGTTTTTGAATTGATTGATGAGTGCGATGAGAAAGTAACGAATTTCAAACAGTCACCCAATCTACAAAAAGTACGGGGAGAGAGCCGCAGAAATGGCGATCCACTTGAAAGAGTTGACATTCTTGATATCGAATTTACATGCAGTAGTTGTAGAGAAAGAATTGAAGATAGATTTAGCGCAGCATCAGATGGAAAACTACTCTGTTGGGATTGTTCTATGTCGCGGGTAGCAAACCAAGACGGAAGAGGAGTAAATCATACGACAGACCCCACGAAAGCGATTTTGTCCGAATCCGCATTACATCACAAAAATCTGTGTAACTATGTTATAAACGTAGCAACTGGTTGTACTCATGGATGTAAATTCTGCTACGTGCCTAGCACGCCAAACATCAAAATGCGAGGCAAGATGTTGAACGAGCATGCTGGGGTTAATGATGGTCAAAGAGAGTGGGGGAGTTATCTATTATACAGAGACGATCTACCCGAGAGGTTAAGTCGAAAACTAGACCGAAAACAGAAATGGGAAAAAACAGAAGATGGCCGAGGAGTGGTAATGATTTCGAGCGGCACAGATTGCTATCAAGATCGAAGGACTGCACAAATAACTCGCGGGTGTGTGATAGAACTCGTTAAGCATGAAAAACCGGTTCGTATTCTCACCCGGTCACCCGCAGTTGCCCGGGATATCGACGTGTTCCAGGCCGCGGATGGTCTCGTCACAGTTGGTTCTTCAATCCCGTGTTTAGATGACGAACAGGTCAGAGCGATTGAACCGGGTGCCCCTGTTCCCTCGGCACGTCTCAATGCCCTGGAGAAGATCAGCAACGCGGGAGTACCCGTTTACGTCTCTATGTCACCGACCTATCCAACGCAAGATCGTGATGACCTCCGAGAACTACTGCAGACGTTCAAAGAACGACTTGACCCCGACGTAGTATTCCATGAGCCGATCAATCCACGCGGCGGAAACTTCGAAATGACTGTTCAGGCGGCGAGGGAAGCGGGTCAAGAAGAGCTCGCCGACAAGCTTGCCGAACTCAGAAGCCGCGAAAAGTGGGTTGAATACTCGCTCAATCAACTCACTGCCGTAGAAGAACTCGGGGAAGAGCTCAACGTACCGATTCACCTCTGGCCTGACAAGCAACTCATCAAATACGCAGGCGACCTCGAAGAACATCTGCGGAACGAGCGAGAAAAGAACGAGTCGCCGGAGAAGTATCCTCGACCTCCAGCATCGGCCTGACACTAGCCGGTTTTAGTTTCAGTTTCACTCCACTATTAGCTCGGACTTTTAACAATTGTACCACGATAGACTAGTGGTGACCCCTCTATGCAACTCGACACGGAGCGGGATCCGGACGGTGGCTGGTACGATAGATTTGTCCGGGTTGTCGACGACGAGGGGGATGTAGTCGAGGACCTCGGGAAACACCCGACTCTCGACGACCTCAGGGAAAGCGAACGCCGCCATCGGACCCGCATCAACCTCTGGCAACAGGGGCTGGTCTGCTACGAATGTGGGAATCAGATCACCGACCGCTTCAGTGCTGACTTCGATGGCCATCTCCTCTGCTGGGACTGTGCAAACGAACTCGATTCTGAGGAACGGGGGAATCTCAGAGTCGGTGTCGATCCAACCAAGTCCGTTCTGAGCGAGTCAAAACTTCACCAGAAGAGCCTCTGTGACTACGTGATCAACGTCGCTACCGGCTGCCGTCACGGCTGTAAGTTCTGTTACGTGCCATCCACACCGGCCATCGACAGCCGGGACGAAATGCTCCAGGAGGAAGCCGGCGTCGAGGATGTCCAGCAAGACTGGGGGGACTACCTCCTCTATCGAGACGATCTTCCTGAACGGGTTCACGAGGGACTCAGAGAGAACGACTTCAGCGAGTGGAAGAAGACCGACCGAGGGCGGGGCGTCGTGATGCTCTCCAGCGGAACCGACTGCTATCAGGACCGACGTGCTGCACAGATCACGCGGGGCTGTGTTCACGAACTCATCAACCACGACGTGCCGGTTCGTATTCTGACGCGAAGCCCGAACGTCACACGGGATATCGATCTGTTCAAGAAGGCAGGTAATCGGATTTCCGTCGGTACCTCGATCCCCTCGTTCGATACCTCACTGGTGAAAGCGATAGAGCCGAACGCTCCTCCGCCGATGGCTCGCTGGCGGGCGCTTGACGAGATGTTCAAAGCAGGCGTTCCTCGATTCGTCTCGTTCTCGCCCACGTATCCGACGATGGACCGAGGCGATATCGAGGAGGCAATGAGCTGGTTCTCCGCGATCGATCCCGAGGTAGTCTTCCACGAGCCGATCAATCCGCGAGGGATCAACTTCGACATGTGTATCGAGGCCGTTCGAGACGCCGGCTTCGAAGAAGCCGCCAAGGAGTTCGAGAGCATTCAGGATCGGGAAAACTGGGTTGAGTATTCGCTAGAGCACATCGACCTCGTTCGTGATGTTGCGGAGGACTTCGGGAACGTCAAGGTCCATACCTGGCCAGATCAGGAACTCATCAACGAGGTTTCAGGGGACCAGAGAGAGCGTCTCCGTGAGATGATGTTCTCTGTATCTCCCGAGTCGTTCGAATAGCGAGGCTGGAGACTCAGGCGCCACCACGGCCTCTCTCGATTCCTGCATCTTCGACTACGGTCTCTATTCCGCCACTGCTCGGGGAGCGAACGACCTCCACATCCAGATACTCGGTGAACAGCCCCACCGCACCTCCGACGCTCAGGCCATCCTCAAGCGTCTCGACGGTCTCCCAGTTCGCTACGGCATCCTCGCGCCGTTCGAGCACGTAGTGCTCGTCTGCCTCGCGACTGGCTACGCGAAGCCGCCAGTATTCGCCGTCGACGGTGTGCAGCACGACCGGCAGGTGTCGCTCCCGGTCGAGCACGATCCCGCCACGGTCGAGCGGCGCGATCTCCAGCGCGTCGGTGCCGACTACCCCAGTATCGGAGAACTCCACGATGTTTGTTGGCTCACCGCCGCGGCGAGCCGGGAAGCCTTGCATGTCCGCAGCGTCGACGACGGCCTGCTCCAGAGTCTGCCGTCGGCCCTCCTGGAACCACGAGATTGCGTTCTCAAAGCGCCGCTCGATGGCGTAGCCGTCGGCACGCTCCACGATGCGGACGAGTTCACCGTCGACGTGCTTCAGAACGATTTCTGGGGTGTCGGGAGTCGGGACAACGATGCTCGCTTTGTCGAGGGGTAGGAGTGCCACTGCGTCGGACATGAGCATCTGTGTCGACGGTGGCATAATAGGGGTGAGCCAAGGTCAGTGTGGAAGTGAAAGTGAAGGGGGACGACGGTGACTCAGGATTAAGAGAACTCAGGAATACTCATCGGCCAATAACTCTCGCCCTTTCTGCAAAATCGTCACTGTCCCGGAATCATCTAAATCCACGTAGCCGACCTCGTTCATCCGAAGACACCGTTGGTTGACTCTCTCTCGATTCTCCGGCAATACCCTCTCTATATCAGAAAGTGCCATCTCTCCCCCTTGGGAGCGCACGACATCTAAAATACTCAACTGCAGGAACTGTGTCTCTGGATCTAAGGCAGAGAAACCCATTTCAAAATCGTCATCTGGATATGGTATTTCGTTTTCTTCGAGCGCTTCGTTGGCTTGTTCAATTTCTGATTCAAGTATCTCAAGGACCTTTTCCGCGGTTACCTTGATATTTTGCTCTTCGTCAGAATCGAATTCTCCCCACGGGGAATGAGCAATTCTGTTCCGAAGCGTTGCCATTGATTGCAGGTAACCGTGTTCCCCTTCGTCAATAACCCCGAAGAGATGTGCTAACCGAATACGGTCTGTATGACCCATGTCTTCGATGACATCCATCTCTTTATTCGAAAGCGTCCCCTCTTTCAGTTCTTGGAATTCTAATTGTGATTGTAGTTCTAAATACGCCTCGAAGAATGCGCTCTGTCGGATAATCAGTGGCTTGAACTGACCGTCGTCAAGGAGTTGCCTTTGCGCCTCGACCTCCTCTTCCGTTATAGAATAGAGTGCCATCCGAACCATTTGCTCCTCGGCAAGTCGGAGAAAGGGCGCAGCACGCCCCATATCTTCCTTCCACTCTTTCGGCGCGTTTGAAATGACAATTCCTGGACCATCTCGCGTTTCGTCAGGGCCAATTTCTTCTCCTTCCTCAGAGAACTTCTGCGCCAATTCTTCTACATCCGTCCTGTAAAAACTCTTGATTGCTTCGAATGACGAGAAATCGTCTTCGATCCGACTACCCCATTGTCCTAAGTCAAACGTCACCGACATGCCGGAGTCGTGGTACTTCACCTCGACTTCATAGATCTGGTCTCGCTCATCATCAGACATGGGTTGAGATTTGACAGCAACCGTATGATACTATCGACAGAACCGCCGAAACTATTTCCGTGTCACTTGCCTATTTAGGCAATAGATGGCGACGCAGACGTACCGGATCGTTTCCGGAGCGGAGTCCGAAATCCACGAGGAACCCCACATTCAGGGGAGTCGCATCACCGTGCGGCACATCCATGAGCGGGTTGAAGGAGCCGGGCTCTCTCCAAAGACCGTCGCTGAGCGCCACGGCCTCGATGTCGCAGACGTGTACGAGGCCCTCGCCTACTACTACAAGAACCCCGAAGAGATGGCCGAAGTCGAGGCCCGCCACGAACGGGCTGCCGAGGAGGCTCGCCGCCGATCGTCGATTACGCCCCCAGAGTGATCGATGGGTTATCGACTCATCCTCGACGAGAATATAGAGCACGAAGTGCTCCACCGACTCCGCAATTACGGCCACGATGTCGAGCACGTGGATTTCGTCTCTGAACTCGGCAAAGGGACGCAGGACTACTCTATTGGGGAATTTTCTCGTGAGACCGATCGTTTGATCGTCACCTATGACGATGATTTTGTCCTGGAGTTAGGCGAATCACAATTCCTCGCTGCACTCTACGTAGAAGATGTGACATTCTCCGCATCAGATCTTGCTGACGCAATCCACAATATGTCGAATCACTATCCGCAGGAGGAAGTCAGAGGTGTAGTCTACGTGGGACCAAAGTGGCTCTGAACCCCGGTTTGCGGTGATGAGTGAGGTATATCGATCTTAGGGGGGGCCTCTATCTCCACCTGCTCTCAATGCTGGTGCGGTACTTCAGAGCGAGCACAGACGTGTTACAACAGTCCTTGATTTCCTGCGGCGGATAGCGGTCTCGAACCTGCTCCAGATTATCGTGAGACTCCAGGAGGTGCGTGAGCGCCGCGTCGATCACCACCGACATGGGTGGATTATCAGTGCCATCTCTCGCTACAATCTCACTCGCTTCGTCAAGGAGCTGTTGCCGTTCGTCGGTGAGCTTCAGACTGGTTCGTTTGGTCATGATAAGGTGGTGTATGCACCAGGGGGTCGAGTGCGTGAATCTGGAGTCACTGAGCGTCGGTTCTTTTTACCTACTACCAAGACCGGCGTGACGATTCCCGTGGTCGCCGGACCGAACCGGTGTGAAACTATGCACCCAGAAGGGATCGGGACACCGAAAGGGTGCATAGATCCGGTCGAGTGAATACATCTGCGAGCAACCCCGTGGGGTCGGAGTTGAGGAGCCGGTTGCAGGTGTCTTGTTCATTCGACTGGCATGAAAGCCTCGGCTTTCTGCACCTGGAGGCCAACGTCTCCGACCTCTCCAGTGAAGATCACGCGATCGCCGTCGGAGATATCCAGATCGGCGGCGGCCTCCGAGGGGACTGTCACCCGTAGACAACTGTCACCGTCCTGCACCTTTCTCGTCTCGATCACCATGTCACGGAGCGTCTCTGCCATACCGGCTCAACCGCCCACCCTCTCCGTGATAAATCATGCAACCGTTCTCCCGCATACTCCACAGATCGCCGCCGCCGAGTTATCAGAAAATAGTCAACCACCACAGTGAATTCTGAATTCGGCGTCTCACTCGGTTGGATTTAATGTCGGTACGGACTCTCGAACCGGAATTCAACCGAATTCGAAAAATCGACGCGGCGCGGGTCTGCCAGCGATTACGCCCGCGCGTGGCTATACTAGACTGAAGTCAACCCCGGGGGGTCGGCCTTCCATTTCGCCCATATCAGATATTTGGTATCTCTGGATTGCCGGTCCGTTCTAATTGGTTAAGAGGGGGCGGCCACCCTCTGGAGTATGGCACTGCACAAGCGCGAGTACCCCGGCCAAGGGGTCACCTCCAACCAACTCACGACCTGTCCACTTCTGGAGGACGGTGGTCCCGACGCCTGCGGCTATGAATTTTCTAAACACGAGGCGCGGTGGAAACACTTCTTCGATGAGCACGGCCCGCTCGATGCTGACCTCTCCGCGCTCGGCGATCGTCACCGAGCCGGTCAACCGGAGACAGTAACGTCCGCACTGATTCCCGCAGGTGACTAACGTGAGTTCCATCGAGAACATATCAGAGGGTGACTCGGTTCCTGAGGCTGTCGATCCCGACGCCGGTGATGTGAACATCGTTTCCCAAGAGGTGGTCAACATAATCCACGGCATCGAGGAAGGCGACTTCCTCCACGTCAACGACGGCTCCCGGACGTGGACCGTCACCGAGGTGGTGACGACCTACTTCGACGACGACGATTCCCGCGAGTGCCAGAACGGCATTCGTCTGGAGTACAGTACTGGCGTGGCGACCCACGATTTCGTCACGCGGGCGATCGTCTGCGACACCTATCCCGAGGTCTCGACCGCAACGCTGCACATTCTCTCGGCAGAGCGCCCCGGTGAGGAAGGTCGTTCTCTTCCTGTCGAGTCCGTCGAACGCTTTCGCGCGTCTCTGGAGTGGGTAGTGGTTCGCCCGGGCGGCAGGGCCGGCAAGTGGCACCGACCCGATCCCGCGGCTGCAGCACGTGGACAGGCCGCGGCAGCCTGCGGACGGGGACCAATCGAGGGTGGGAGTCGTTTCGTCAATCTGTCGCTTATTGATTCGTCCTACGACCCGTGCAAGGTTTGTGTAGCCCGTCTCAACCTTGCTGATCTTCAGATCTCTGGATGGCCCCAGCGGCCGTTTAAATCGTAGTTCGCTTCGAGAAGTCAGACGCAACTACCGAGAGACAGTCTGAAGATTCTATTGAACACCTCAAAATTCGATACACCTCGTTCTGAAATAGTCGTTAGAAGAGCCTAAGAATATTCTACCCACACCCTGCAAAAAAGCCGAGTTATTTCTCATTTGTCTATACGTACCGTATGATAATATCTTCTGGCAGCCGCTACATTATGAGAGCAGTCGGAGGAACCAGTCGGCGAGTCTCATCAATCGGATAGAAGCTTGCATAATCCAGTCACGGAGACCTAGTGATTCCAGATACCACGAGCCGATCGCCCCTAAAAAAAATCTAATTGCTTCTTGGACGATTGTGGGGAGGGTTCCCCATATTTCTGAGAGGAATTGAGGCAGTTTGAGGACGGTTATCATTAAAGCGGCGCTATAACCACCGATAGCCAATATCCCAAAAATTCCACCAAACATATACCCAAATGCTTCTGGTAAAACCGACATATATATGAAAACCAATATTCCTCTATTACGGCCGCCAAAGAACAGATAAAGTGTGGTTTGTAAGGCCTTGATAGGGACTCCAACCACAGCAATTGGTCCTGATAATAGGGGTGACCATTCTTCAGACATTACTTAGTGGTATAAATTGTTTTCAATACATCTATATTTTCTCCTGGAACTGAACGAACTCCAGGAATCTCTTAATAGGCCCCAACGCTCTAATTCCGCCTATACTGCTTGTCGGAGTCGTCAATGAGTTTACAGTGTGGGGTCGGTTGTGCTCGAATTCAGCATTTTAGCGCTTGATTATACCGTTTCCAGAAATGCACTCTCTATATCGATCAGTGGCTCATCGCTTCCTAACAATGCTACCACTAATTATTTTGAGAGACCCGAGGATGGCCCTCGATGGACTGGGAGTTCCACCGAGGGGCGGGAGGATTGAGTTCACTAAACCCATGAGGAGTGATCCTATAGACTAAGCGTAGGTGGAATCGCAGCATGATCATGCCTACCCGTACGCATCAGTGCGAAGCCTGTTATTCCCATGTGAGTTCGTCTTTCGCCCGCGTCTTCGGCGCACAGGAGGGCACGGTGTACGCTTGCCCAGACTGTGAGACCCTGGAGAACATCAAACAGGGAGCAGCAACCGACCCGGAAACGACCTGTCTAGGATCTGAACTCGCTCGTCCCGTCTCTGAATCGCGGCCCGACTCAGAAGCGAGAGACCACGCCGAAGCCCCCAAGGAGAGCGACGAGTCAGCCACGGTTTCTAACGAAGATGATCAAGACGGTTGTCCCAGTCTTGATCTCGATTCTTCCAGTATCGGAGGGTGCCTGTCCGCCGACACCCGATCATCTATGACCAGCGTTCAGGGAATCGAGAGGAACAGCGAATCGGACGAAGCGGCCTTCGAGGCGCTCCTCGGGTAACCCCCGAATTTTTCGCGCGCTCGGCCGAGGCTGTACGGAGTGTTTTGATGATGTGGCCTTAGCCACACCCCTAACACGGAACCGAACCCCCGGGTGCGGTTTCGTTCCCCTCCTGGAGGAAAACCGCCAGCGCCAGCTCGAGTAATCGACCCAGTCCCCCTCTCGATCACGGCGAGCCCTGTCCAACAACAAGCAGAAACAGCCGCTATTTCACCGGTATGACAGTCTTGCCACTCACGACCGCCGGGCGGCTACCCGACGGCCGCGTTCTGCTGGAGGAACCGCCAAGCGTCGACCTCGAATCGATCAACACCCTCACGGGTGCTCCGTGCCTTCTCGAAGAGCACTCGGGCCTGTCGGTAGATTGCCGGATCACGGCCCATCTCTTTCCAGAGTTTGTACCCGCGTTTGACCTCTTCGAGCGGTGAGCGCTCGACCTCACCGAACCGGAGGGTCATCCGGGCGTCGCGTTCCTCCTGGTAATCAACGCCGTAGCGGGAGGCCCACGCCAGCCACGCACTCGTCCGCGAGTCGATCCCCCGCTCGGCGGCTTCGACGGCCTTCGTGCCGGCCTTCACCGCCCGGCTGATCGACTCCTGTGCTTCGCTCACGGCGTCATGAACCAGTCCGGCGACGTAGGAACTCCGGAGCGCTACTTTCCCATACTCGCGTTCTACCAGCTCCTCCATTTTGCGGAGCGCCCGGCGGACGCTCCCGACGTGGCGACCGTTCTCCTCGGCAATGTCGAGTGGGCTCACTTCACCGCCGTCGGCGACGAGTGTTCCTAGAGCTTCCTGCTGCACGTCACTGAGGCCGTCACTTAGGTAGCGCACCACCACCGACTCCTGTTGGTGGCGGATGTGGGTCAGCTCCAGCGACACCGGCTCTTCGTGCTCATCGGTCACCGCCGCCTCGAAGTAGGCGTCTTCGACGAACGGTCCGTCGCCATGGCCCGGAGCGAGGTCGAGCCCGGCCTCGGCGAGCACCGAGTGAAGTATCCGGTCAAGTTCCCGCTCAAGTTTCGCCAGCGAGTCCGGATCGACACCGAGTGTTTCGTCCCACCGACTCACCTGATAGGCGGCCTCGACCTTCGGATGCCGGAGTGGGTGGTCGTCCGGCATCGAGAGCGCCTCTCTGGCGTAGTAGTGTTTGACCTCAACGGGTAGATCGTGCGATGGGAAGGCCTCCTGAACCCGCTTCTGTCCGAGCGTCACCGTGTGGTAGTACCCTGGGAGGTTGCGCCCGTGCTCGTCGGTGTCGTTTTGCACCACCTTTCGGTAGCCCTCTCGGTCATGTTCGAGCAGGTGCCCCATCGAGGCGATGGGGCCGGACCGCCCGTGGATTGGCCCGCTCGCCTCGTGGTGAACACGGACGTACTTCCCGGCGTCTTGGACGTTGCTGTACTCGTGGGGCGTCTCGAAGTAGTCCCAGCGGATGCCGACCGCACTCGCGGCCTTCTGGAGAAGACGCTGGTAGCGGTCGAAGGCGATGTTCGAGCCGGTGATTCGGACGTTCACTGCTTGCTGGATGTCGTCAGGAATCGAGAGTTCGATCCGGGTACCGTCGCTCTTCTCGGCTTCCATCCCCTGCCACCGCGGCGAGAGGTGGGCATTCAAGCTTTGCTCACCGACTGAATCCTCGTCGGAATGACGAGTGATCGCAAAGCGGAACTCTCGGATTTCATCGAGGCGGAACTCCGTTCCATCGGGAAGTTGTCGTCCGGGATGTACGATCCCAGAACTCTGGTAGTAGAGCCTCACGGTCCACCGCTCACCGTCGAGAGCGAACTGCCCGCGCTGGGAGCCGCCACCGGCCTTCACCTGTGAGTCCGCCGCGAAGTATGGAGTGAGACCATCCTCTGCAAAGAGGTAATTTGCGGCGAACTCGTGGTGAGCGGGCTCGACGGCTTTCACTGTCTCTCACCCTCCGCGACCGCTCCAAGCGCAGAACCCCACTCAAATGGGCGTCGCTGGCCGGAGGCAGCGTCGTAGAGCCGGGAGGCCCGAACGAACCCAGTGGTCCGTGAAGACTCGCTCACGGCCACTCACCACCGGAGAGGGCCGGCACGTCGCTGGGGTCGTGTTCGTCAAGGAAGTGCTTCCACCGTGGCTCATGCTCGACGAACGTGTGGCCACAAAACGGGCACGCGACGAGTTGCACCCACCCGGCACCGTTCTGGTAGGTGTGAACCCTAATCGCCACCGGCCTCACCTCCACAGATCGGGTGAAATTCCTGAGGTTGACCGTCTCGGAGGGTCGAAGAGACCGACACCGACCTGGAGGCGTGGTGTCGATCTCTCACGCCGGGTCACCTCCGTGGCGACCGGGAGCAGTCTCGGGATCGGGAACTGCAACCTCTAGGCCGGCTGCACTTCCGCGCGACAAGCGGATGTGCGTGTCACACTCCGAGCAGCGGTGGATGCGGTCGTGCTCATCCCCATAGACGCGGCAGAACCGCTTCGAGACGTGAGCGCCACAGTGGAGGCACTCACGTCTCGACTGGTGGCGGAGTCTTACCGCCATGCGAGAGCACCTCCAGAGGAAATGACAGGGCGTCGCCTGTCGAGTTTAGGAAACGAGGTTAGGTGGCTGGGGAGCTTACCCCACCCCGTCAAAACCAGGCGAGGCCTGGTTTTTTTCAGGTGGGCCAACACGGATTTGAACCGTGGACCTCCCGGTTATCAGCCGAGCGCTCAACCTGACTGAGCTATTGGCCCAGGTGAGCGCATTCAGTCGTTGCTCCGTGGTGATTTTAAGGGTTTCCTTTCGAGGACCGCGTGGGGGCGGCCGTCGCGCGCCGTCGGTCACGATGCCCGGCGACGCGGACTATTCCTTCGAGCCGTCGTCTTCGAACCGGTAGTCCTCGGGATCCATCTCGTAGGCGTCCTGTGGGAAGCCGCCGGTCCAGACGCCCCCGGTGACGAAGCCGTCGGCGCGTTTGTCGAGATACGGCCGGACGACGTATCGGGCCAGCAGTTCCCGGATCGGGTAGCGCGTGATCGGCACCGCGAGCAGGAAGCCAAGAGCGTCGGTGACGACGCCGGGCGTGAGCAGGAACGCGCCGGCGGCGACGAGCAACGCGCCGTCCATCAGTTCGGTCGTCGGCAGTTCGCCCGTCCCGACCTTTCGCTGGAGGCGCCGGATCGTCTGTCGGCCCTCGGCGCGCACGAGCAGCATCCCCACCAGTCCGGTGAGCACGACCAGCAACACGGTCCCGGTCCACCCCAGCAGGTCCGCGACGACGAACAGAAACAGCACGTCCGCCAGCGGGACGAGCAGGAGCAGCGCGATGTACCAGCGCGTACGCATACGGCGTCGTTCCCGCCCGGCGTTCATAGCCCTTGTGACGCGGGCAGCTCCGGACTCGACGACGGACCGCGCCGCTGGCAGCGTCCGAGACGGCCGATGCCGTCGACTCGAAGCCCTTAGGCGTCCGCCCGTCCGAGCGGGCACATGAGCGACGACCGCGGTCCGAGCGGCCCCGGCGGTCCCGGTGGCCCCGGTGGTTCGGCGGAGCGTTCGCGCGTCCAGTGGCGGGCGTGGGGTCCCGAGGCGTTCACGGAGGCCCGCGAGCGGGACGCCCCCCTGCTCTGTTTTCTCACCGCGACGTGGTGTGGCCCGTGTAGGCGGATGCGGGTCGAAACGTTCGGCGAGCCGCGCGTGGCCGCCAACGTCAACGACGGCTTCGTCCCGGTCGCCGTCGACGTCGACCGCCACCCCAGGGTTCGCGAGCGGTACAACGTCGGCGGGTTCCCGTCGACGACGTTTCTGACGCCCGACGGGCGCCTGCTGACCGGGGTGACGTATCTCGGCCCCGACGGCATGCGGCAGGTGCTCGAACGCGTCCGGGACCGGTGGCGGGAGAGCGGCGCCGAGGCGGGTAGCGTCCCCCGGGAACTCGCGGGCGATCCGACGCCGGCCGGTGAGGTGACCGAGCGCATCGAGGCCCACCTGGCCGGCCAGCTCGACTCGAAGTTCGACCCCGAGTTCGCCGGCTGGGGGTCCGACGCGAAGTTCCCGCTCCCCCGGACCGTCGAGTTCGCGCTCAAGCGCGAGCGCGAGCAGGCCGTCCGGACGCTCGATGCCATCGAGCGCAACCTCCACGACGAGCGCGGCGGCTTCTACCGCTTTGCCGGCAACCGGAACTGGACCGACCCGCACTGCGAGAAGCTGCTGGCGGACAACGCCGCCCTGCTCCGGGCGTTCGCCAACGGCTACCTCTACACCGGCGAGGACCGGTACCGCGAGACTGCGGCGGCGACGGTCGAGTTCCTGACCGACGCGCTGTGGAACGGTGCAGCCTTCGGCGGTAGCCAGGTCGACGACGGCGGCGCCGGCGAGAGCGACGGTGGAAACGAGAGCGGCGCCGGCGAGAGCGGCAGCAGCGGCGACGACGCCGTCGGCTCGCCCCGGCGCGACCTCACCGCCTACGCCGACGCCAACGGGGCGGCCGCCGACGCCCTGCTGACCTACGCCGGCTACACCGACGACGCCGCGGCCCGCGACTACGCGCGGCGGGCGCTCGAACACCTCCGGCGGGACATGCTTGACGACGGCGCGGTCGTCCACTACCGCGACGGCGACGAACGTGGCGAACGAGGGCTGTTGACCGACCAGGCCGGCGTCGCCAGCGGATTCGTTCGCGCGGCCCAGGTGCTCGGCGACGGGTGGGCGGCCGACGACCGCGGCGGTACCAACGACGTGGCCGACTACCGCGAGACCGCCCGGGCGGTCGCGGATTACGCCATCGAGACCCTCCACGACGGGGGGTCGTTCCGCGACGGGCCGGCCGACGGCCCGGGACTGCTCGACCGCCCCCTGCGTCCGATCGACGGCAACGTCGAACTGTCGGCGGCGCTGCTGGATCTGGCGGCGCTCACCGGCGAGGACCGGTACCGCGACGTGGCCCGGGAGACCGTCGGTTCCTTCGCGGGCGCCTGGGATCGCTTCGGGGTGCAGGTCGCCGGCTACGGCGCCGTCGCCGCCAGACTGTGTCGCCCCGCGCTCGTGATCGACGTCGACCGCGCCGGCTCGGACCTCCACCGGGCCGCGCTCCGGGTGGCCGACCACGAGAAGGTCGTCCGTCCCGGCGTCGCCGACGACGGCGTCGCCGTCGTCGCGGTCGGCGACCGATCGCGCGAGGTGACAACGCCCCAGGAGTTGATGGAGGCGGTGTCGGCGATCACGACCCCGGAGTGACTGCGCCCGGGTCCAACGATGTTCCACAGGAACCTCTCCATTTCGGATGCGCCGACGAACTATCGGGATCCCATCGTGTCCGTGGTCGCGCTCCGGGCCGCCGGATCGGACCTGGCCCGTTGCGGCCGCGGTAAACGGCCAGAGAGTTTATATCCGTCCGGAAACCATTCGACCCATGGCGAGCCTGCGCGACCTGGGGCTGTCGGAGTACGAGGCGAGGGCGTATCGTGCCCTGCTGGGGACCGGTGCCACGACGGCGAAGGAACTCTCCAGGGCGAGCGACGTACCGATGGGGCGGGTGTACGACGTCCTCAACGACCTCGAACGGAGCGACCTCGTGCGGAGCCAGGCGGCTAGCCGGCCGAAGAAGTACGTCGCGGTCGAGCCGGAAACGGCCCTCGACCGCCTGCTCGCGGAGAAAAAGCGCGAACTGGCCGAGCAGGTCGACCAGTACGAGGCCGTCGTCGACGAACTGGTCGGCGACCTCGACGCCGCCGACCCCGTCGAGGAACAGTTCTGGACCGCCGCGGTGGGGCCCGAGGAGTCGACCGACCTCCTGATCGAACGGCTGAGTGCCGCCGACGAGACGCTGGTCATGGTGGCCGACGAGCCCTCGGCGCAGTTCGACCTCGACGAGGTCGGCGACCGCATCGTCGGCGCGCTGGAGGCTGCCCTCGACCGCGGGGTGGACGTGTCGATGCTCGTGACGCCGGCGCTCGTCCGGACGGTCCCGGACAGCGTCGACGAGCCCTACACCCGGCGGCTGGCGGACGACCCGAACTTCTCGGTCAGAACGGTCGAGGACGTCAGCGGGACGTTCAACCTCGTCGACGACGTCGAGGTGTGCATCGAGGTGCCGAACCCCCTGGAGCCAGGTGCGGCGTTCGCGATGATCGACTTCAAAGACCCGGGCTTCGCCGCCGAGGCCCGCGAGGCCTTCGCCACGCGCTGGGAGGTAGCCGATCCGCTCACGCTGTAACGGTCAGTCCGCTCGCGCCGTCGTGCGTGGTCGTCGGGAACGCAGTAGCGGCAGATCGGCCGAAAGTCAATCCGCGGTCGACTCGACGCCGAGTTCGGTCCGGAGCCGTTCGAGGGTGACCTCGCGCTCGGCGTGGGCGTTGTGCTGGTGGATCGACTCGTCGTTCGACTGCTTCATGTGGACAATGGCGTCGTCGTCCAGTTCGTCGAACTCTTCGACCACCATCTCGGCCATCGACCGCACGCAGTCCTCGACGAACTTGGCGTTGGCGTGGGCGTGGTAGGTCATGTGGTCCTCGTCGGGGCGCTTGGCGAGGTTGTAGATCCGCGCGCTCATCGAGTCCCGCGCGACGTCGATGATGTCCCGGAGGTCGACGTCCGGGCTGCCCTCGCTGGTCACGGTGAGGGTCGCGTGCCCGCGCTGTGAGTGCCCCGGCTGTGGGACCTCCTCCAGGAACGCCTCGGCGGTGTCGTCGTCGACGCCCAGTTCGCGCAGCGTGTCCCGGGCACGGGAGGCTGACATCCCCTGGGAGCAGGGACAGACGGTCATGCCGGTGACCTCGGCGCCGATCTCCTCGCGGGTGCCCTCGTCGGTGGCGACCGCGGAGGCGACGATGGTGGACGTCGTCTGGGTCGACAGCTCCGAGGCGGGGGTGTCCTCGCGGACGACGTAGTCGGCGGTCATCCGCACCTCGGCGGTGGAGGTGTAGTCGTGTTTGGCGAGCAGCCGTTCGGCGGCGTCGCCGCACATGTCCTCGACGCGGTAGGTCGGCTCGCTGACGGCGTCCTCCAGAATCTCGTCGATGACCTGCATGTTCCGGCTCATGTCGATCCCCTTTCGGCCGCTGGGGAGATCGACGAACACTTCGAACTCCGCCATCAACACGAGCGGTCGCTTGCCGTTTCTTGCCACCTTCACGAGTTTCTCGACGTCGGTGACGCCGACCTGGCTGAGCCCGACGGTCACGTCAGGCTGGCTCGCCTGCACGTCGGGGAGCTGGTGACTCATCGACGGAGGGAAGGGTTACGCGGGATTAGTGCTTTCGATAGCAGTTGTCGCGAATGCGGCAGTTCTCCGCGTGGGAGACGTTGCCGAACGGAGCGTTCAGGTCGCGTCGGCTCGGGCGTGGATCGTCCGAAAAAATCGAGGTCGTCGTCTATCGCTGTGAGTGACCGTCTGTCCCGGTGTTACTGCCGGACGACGTTCGACGCGCGAGGCCCCTTGGGCGAGGACTCGATGTCGAACTCGACCTCGGTCCCTTCCGTGAGGTCTTCGCCGCCGACGTCCTCCATGTGGAAGAACACGTCTTCGTCGTCGTCGAGGTCGCCGTCGTCAGTCGAGATGAAACCGTAGCCGCCAGTGTCGTTGAAGAAATCAACTTTGCCGTGTGCCATTACAACCAAACGAAGGGGTGGTCGGGGCATAACCCTTCCGAGGGTCGAGCTACCACGACCCTTCACCTCACGTTCGCGGGGCTCCTGCGCTGTCGGTGTCGCCGGTCCCGTGAGTACAGACCCGAATCTACGGACGGATGACCGTCGCGCCCCTAGGGCCAGTCGTCGCGTCCCTCGTCGGGGAAGTCGTCGCTCTCGTCTTCCGGGCTGCCCCGCTCCCACCCCGCCGCCTCGGCGGCCTCCTCGAGGGGGACGTACTCCCAGTCCGTCTCCTCGGCGATGGCCCGGTCCTCGTCGGTCGTCCCGACGAACACGTGTCGGTCGGTCTCGAACTGTCGCTTGACGTTTTCGAGGCTCTCATCGACCCCGCGCGGTCCCGAGAAGAAGTCCTGTCGGATCCGGTTCTTGCGGGTGAAGTTCGTCACCACGTACGTCGGCTTCTCGCTGACGACGCCGACGTACTCGGTCCACCGGCGCGCGTCGTTGAACACGGCGTTCGGGTCCGCGAGCCCCTTGAGCGCCCCGAGCTCGAATGCGAGCGTCATCGTGCCGTCTCCACCGTCCATGGATACCTTTCCCCCACCGCGTGCAAAACGACTTCGGTCCCGACCGTCGTCACGACCGCGGTCGGCCCTTCGACGACCGCGGCCGGATCAGCCGATCAGGAGGTAGTCGGTGTACACCACGACGTCGCCGGCGCGGAGGTCGGCCGGGAGCGGTTCTGGTGGCGGGTCCCCCTCCGTCGCCGCGCACGCGACCACGTACGAACGGGCGGCCTCGGTCAACTGGTCGACGTGTCGGACCCGGGCGTCGGGCGGGATCGATTCGGTCCGGTCCACCGTGTGGCCGGACCACGTTGCCGATCGTGCCATACGGTACCAATAATCACACCAGGCGATAAATCTTCGGTCCCTGGCCATCGGCGACGGGGAGCGCACGGGCGCCGGTCGGTGGACCCCCGTCCCTGCCCGAAAGGCCAAGGGCGACCGGGTCCGACGGCGGGTATGCACACCGCCGAGCGCGTCGAACTCGCCCGGCTCCCCTCGGGTCGCTCCGTCGAGACGACGGTCCATACCTACGGCGAGGGCTCGCCGACGCTGTACGTACAGGCCGCCCAGCACGGCCGCGAGATAAACGGCACCGAGGTGCTCCGGCGGGTCCACGACCGCCTGCTCGACGCGTCGCTGTCGGGCCGAGTGATCGCCGTCCCCGTGGCCGACCCGCTCACCTTCGACCTGATGTCCTACACCACCCCCGAACCCATCGACGCGGCGAACTCGAACATGAACCGCGTCTGGCCGGGCGACCCCGAAGGCAGCGTCCACGAGCGGATGGCCGACAGCCTCTGGACCTACGCGAGCGAGGCCGACGCCGTGATCGACCTCCACACCGGCAGCCCTGACATGCTGACCCACACCGTCTACATGCGCGGCGACGAGCGCTCGCGGGCGCTCGCGGAGGCGTTCGGCCTCGACTTCCTGCTGGCCGAGGACGCCGGCGACGACGCCGACGCCGCCTGGGACGACTACTCCTTCGACGGGAAGTTCCGAGTCGCCGCCACCGAGGCCGACGTCCCCGCGATCACGCCCGAACTCGCACACAACAGACAGCTGGTCGAACCGGCCGTCGAGGCCGGCGTCGAGGGGATTCTCTCGGCCTGTCGACATCTGGGTGTGCTCCCCGGCGAGGCGACGACGCCGACGGAGTTCACCGTCGCCCGCAACCACTTCGGCCGGGTCCCGGCCGAGGCACCCGGGCTCTACCGACCCGCGCCGGACCTGGAGATCGGCGATCGGGTCGCCGCCGGCGACGACCTCGGAGCCGTCTACGACCCCGCGACGTACGACCGGCTCCAGCGGGTGACCGCCGAGCGCGCGGGGCTCGTCTACTCCATCGCGCGGGAGGCGGCCGTCAGGGGCGGCGAAACCCTCGTCGGCGTCGCCCTCCCGCTCGACGGCGCCGACGGCGGCTGACCCGGTGGGGCCGACGCGCGGGCCGGCTCAGAACTCTTGCAGGTCGTCCAGCACCGCCCGGGCGTCGCCGTCGTCGATGGCGGCCCGCGCGAGGTCCAGGCCGGCCTCCAGGCTGTCGGCGTCGCCGCCGGCGTAGATCCGGAACGCCGCGTTGAGCGCGACGGCGTCGTACCAGTGGTCGGTCCGGTCGCCGTCGAGCACCTCCCGGGTGATGTGTGCCGACTCGCCGGCGACGTCGTCCGCGTCGACTTCCAGGTCTTCCTCCTCGAAGTCCATCCCGTACTCGGGGGTCTCGATCTCGTAGTCCGTGAAGTCGCCGTCGGTCCACTCGGCGACTTTCGTGTACCCCGGCCGGATGTCGTCGTACCCCTCCATCCCCTGGAACATGATCACCCGGCTGAGGTCCTGTCGTTCGCTGCGCTCGAACGTCTCGATCACCTTCTTCGCGAAGGCCAGGTGATAGAAGGAGCCGAGGTGGACGTCGGCCCCCGCGGGGTTCGCCAGCGTCTCGACGGTGTTGACGAACGAGCGCACGCCCATCTGGTCGCGGCGCTCCCAGAGGTCGTCGATCGCGGGGTTGAACGCCGGCTGGTAGTAGAAGCCGAAGCCGGTCTCGTCGACCATCTGCGCCGAGTCCCCCGGCGTGAGTTCGGTCGCCACGCCGAGTTCGTCCAGCACGTGCTTGTAGGCGTCCTGCTTCTGGGTCGGGACGCGGTCGCCCGAGTGGACGACGACCGGCGTGCCCGCGCCGGCGGCGACGATGCCCGCCGCCGCGCCGAGGATCGCCGTGCTCCCCTTGCCGTCGTAGTTGGCGCCGCAGTCGACGGGGTCTACGTCCGGTTCGGCGTACTCGACGCGCTCGCACATGACGTCCGTAAAGGCCGCGAGCTCCTCGGCGTCGTTGTGCTTCCAGCGGTTCGCCAGCCAGAAGGCACCGAGCGTCGTCGGATCGGGCTCGTCCGCGAGGATACGCTCCATCGCCTCGCTCGCCTGTTCGCGGGTCATGTCCTCGGCGGACTTGACGCCACTGCCGACGACCTCGGTCATCAGCCGCTTGAGGGGCCACTCGCCGAACGTCCGGGTTGCCTTCGCCATGTCCGCCGGTTGGCGCGCTCGGGGCAAAAACGACCCGGTCCGCCGCCGGAATTCGACGTTCGTCCCTGTGACGACACCTGTTTCGTCCGATCGTCCGTTCCGGGGTATTTCCCTCCTGCGGCCGCGCCCTCCCCCGCCACGGTCGTCGCCCGGGGGCGCCAGGGCCGATCGCACCCGAAACTGGTACCTTTCCCCCCTCCCAAGCCGTGGTAATGCCTTCCCTCGACGGTGACTGGCGCGCCGACCTCGACGCCGCCGACGCGGCGCTCGTCGACGGCTACCAGAGCGGCTTCCCGGTCGTCGAACGGCCGTTCCGCGCCGTCGGCGAGGCGCTCGGCGTGAGCGAGTCGGCGGCCCTAGAGCGGGTCGAACGCCTGCGTGACCGGGGGATCATCCGCCGGTTCGGCGCCGTCCTCAACCCGCCGGTGATCGGTAGCTCGACGCTCGCGGCGGTCCAGGCGCCGCCCGAGCGGTTCGACGAAATCGCGGCCACGATCAACGACGTCCGGCAGGTCAACCACAACTACCGCCGCGACCACCCCTGGAACATGTGGTTCGTCGTCACCGCCGGGTCGCGGGCGCGCCGCGACGAGATCCTCGACGCCATCGAGGCCGAGACCGGCTGTTCGGTGCTCGTGCTCCCGATGCTGACGGACTACTACATCGACCTGGAGTTCCCCGTGGTCAACGACGACCGCTTCGCCCGCGAGTCGCTCCACGAGACCGAGGTGTCCGCGACCCGGGTCAGCGAGGAGGCCGCCGACGAGTTCACCCCCCTGGAGGCCGACGTGCTGCTGGCCATCCAGGACGGCCTGCCGCTGTCGGCGACGCCGTACCGCGACGTGGCCGAGTCCGTCGACGCCCCCGTCGGGGACGTGCTCGCCGCGATCCGGCGGCTCCGCGACGACGGCTGTATCAAGCGCATCGGCTGTGTCGTCAACCACGTCGTCACCGGCTTCGACGCCAACTGCATGGTCGTCTGGGACGTCCCCGAGGACGACCTCGACGACCGCGGCGTCGCCGCCGGACGCCTCCCCTACGTCACCCTCTGTTATCACCGCCCCCGGCGCCCCGACCAGGACTGGCCGTACAACCTCTTTACCATGATCCACGGCCGCGAGCAGGCCGCAGTCGACGCAAAAATCGACGAACTCGCGAGCGACCACCTCCCGGTCGCCCACGAGCGACTCTACTCGACCGAGACGCTCAAACAGACCGGCGCCCGCTACGACGACCTGATCAGCCGCGAGAATCGCTGAAGGTGGCTTCCGCCGGTCGGCGACCGCGTACGACTACAGCCCGCTGAGCAACCGCGCGCTCAGGCGGACGCCCGTCCGGGCGGCCGACGTGCCCGAGCGGAGGCCTTTGACGGCGGCGTGGCTGCCGATCTTCGCGCCGAGCCACGCCAGCCGGCCGCCCCGCTTGGCGCCGACCTTGGCGTAGTAGGCGCTCTTTTTCGTGCCGGCCATCACGTAGTGGCGCGAGGAGACGCCGATCGGCGTCCGGCGCCCCTCGATCCGGGTCGAGCCGTCCCGAATGGCCGCGAGCACGTCCGCGCCGCTCACGTCCCCGCGGTCGATCCCGCGGAGGTCGATCTCGGTGTAGGCCCGCCCGACGTACTCGACCTTGTGGGCGTCGCTGCTGGCGACCCCGGGGAAGCCCCGCTCCTCGGCGAAGCGGTTGGCGCGGCGGTTGTTGTACCCGGTCAGGAACCAGGAGTTGTACACTTCGACGGCGTCGACGTCGACGCCCGCCAGGTGGCGCTTGCGGACGCCGTGACGCGAGCGCTGAAACGGGTGCGGGACGATCGCGACCCCGCCGCGGTCGCGGATCCACTCGGCGGTCCGGCCGATCGGCTCGCGGTGGGGCGGCATCTCCTCGACGCCGATCGCGAGCAGGTGGCCGTGTGCGGTCGACACCTCGACGCCCGGGATACCGACGAGGCCGTACTCCGGGGCCAGCTCTGCCGCCCGAAGCGACTCGTGGATCACGTCGTGATCGGTCACGACGACGGCGTCGAGGCCGATGTCGGCCGCCTGTTCCAGCAGCAACTCGACCGGCTCCGTCCCGTCGTGGGAGGCTTCGGAGTGGACGTGCGGGTCGATGCGGAGGGTCGTCACGACCGGACTTTGGGCCGAACCGACAAAAACACCGCCGGTCGACGCGTCCGGATCGAGGTTCGAGTTCGGGTCG
>Ga0207720_100080_pt1 | contig 99392 bp, 136 predicted proteins | sample A23P2SouthBayCA_2_FD_187751 | JGI IMG/M metagenome (GOLD analysis project Ga0207720, IMG submission 187751) | Aerobic enrichment media microbial communities from Eden Landing Ponds, California, USA - A23 E3 (2) (SPAdes) | ecosystem: Environmental > Aquatic > Marine > Unclassified | place... | reverse complement strand
CCCCGTCTCGCTGCGCGGGCTGATCCACCTCGGCGTCGCCACCGAGGAGATCTCCGACGCCGCCCTGGAGATCACCGAGGGCGTCATGCGCGACATCGGCGTCCACCCGGTCGTGGAGATGGCGGTCCAGGAGTCCGACGAGATCATCACCCGGACCGTGATCGCCGAGGGGAGCGACCTCGACGGCACCCAGATCGAGAACGGGATCCCCGCGACCGACATCTCGACGAGCGTCATCGCGATCCGGCGGCCCGACGAGGGGTGGCTCGTCGGCCACGACATCGACACCACCCTCCGGGGCGGCGACGCCGTCATCTCGAAGGGGACCCGCACCTCCGCCGAGGAGTTCGAGGCGCTCGCGGCGTGACGGGGCCCAGAACCGACGCGCCGTCCGACCCGTCTCGACTCGTCCGCGCGTACTACGACGCGCTCGACGCCGGCGAGTACGACCGACTCGCGGCCCTGCTCGATCCCGAGTTCGTTCAGCGGCGCCCCGACCGCACCTTCGAGGGACGCGACCGCTTCGTCGCGTTCATGCGCGACGAGCGCCCGATGACCGACACGACGCACGTCGTCGATCGGGTGTACCCCGCCGGCCCGGGCGTCGCCGTCCGCGGTCGGCTGCTCGACGCCGACGGCGACGCGGTGTTCGCGTTCGTCGACGTCTTCTCCGTCGACGACGGACGGATCGCGGCGCTGGAGACGTACGCCGGATCGGACGACGGGTGACGCCGGATCGGACGACGGGTGACGCCGGATCGGACGACGGGTGACGCCGGTCGAGACCCGCTATGACTCGTACTCCGCCCAGACGTACCGCGTCCCGTAGCTCCGGTAGGGCCGCCACGCATCGCCGATCTCGCGCATCTCCGCGCGGGTCAGCGCTTCTCCGTCGTTGTACACCTGTTCGATCCCCTTCCGCACCGCGAGGTCGCCGAGCGGGAGCACGTCCTCTCGGCCCAGCGCGAAGATGAGGTACATCCGCGCGGTCCACTCGCCGACGCCGCGGATCTCGGTGAGCGCGGCGACGACTGCCTCGTCGCTCGCGTCCGCGAGCCCCTGGCGCGTGAGGTCGCGATCGCCGTCCCGGAACGCGGCGGCGACGTTCCGCAGGTACTCGACTTTCGTGCCGCTGAGCCCCGCCTCGCGGAGGTCGTCCTCGTCGGCCGCGAGCACGCCGTCGGGCGTCGGATCGCCGCCCAGTACGTCGAGGAACCGCTCGTGAATCGCCGCCGCCGAGGCGGTCGAGAGCTGCTGGTTCACGATCGAGGTGCAGAGGCGCGCGAACTCGTCGCCGGCGGGTTCGATCGCCAGGGGACCGTGTCGGTCGATCAGCCGCGCCATCGTCTGGTCCTCGCGCAGGGTCGCCGCGACTCGCTCGTTCATCGGGGGTGGGTAGGGCCCCGAGACGGGAGTGGGTTTCTCCCGCGAGGCGCACGCGGATAAACTTACAGCGAGTTTTTCGTTTGGAAGATGGAAACGTTCAACCATGACGGTTCCGACCGTTTCGGTATGCAACTTGAAGACGTCCAGCGCGTGACGGTCCTCGGCGCCGGGAACATGGGCCACGGCATCGCGGAGGTGGCCGCGCTCGCCGGCTACGACGTGGCGCTCCGAGACATCGAGGAGGAGTTCGTCCAAGACGGCTACGACCAGATCGAGTGGTCGCTCGGCAAACTCGCCGAGAAGGACCGGATCGGCGAGGAGGAGGCCGAGGCCGCGCTCGACCGCGTGGAGGCCTTCGTCGACCTCGAAGACTCGCTCGCCGACGCCGACGTGGTGGTCGAGGTCGTCCCCGAGAAGATGGCGATCAAGAAGGACGTGTACGACGAGGTCGTCGAGTACGCGCCCGAGGAGGCCGTCTTCGTCACCAACACCTCCAGTCTCTCGATCACCGAACTATCGGAGGTCACCGACCGGCCCGAGCGATTCTGCGGGATGCACTTCTTCAACCCGCCGGTGCGGATGGACTTAGTCGAGGTCATCTCCGGGAAACACACGTCCGAGGACACCCTCGAACTGATCGAGGGGCTCGCGGAGTCGATGGGGAAGACCCCCGTCCGCGTCCGGAAGGACAGCCCCGGGTTCATCGTCAACCGGATCTTGGTCCCGCTGATGAACGAGGCGGCGTGGATCGTCGAGTCCGGCGACGCCACGATGGAGGCGGTCGACTCCACGACCAAGTTCGACATGGGGCTCCCGATGGGCTCGTTCGAACTCGCCGACCAGGTCGGTATCGACGTCGGCTACCACGTCTTGGAGTACATGCACGAGGTGCTCGGCGAGGCGTACCGCCCCTGCCCGCTGCTCGTCGAGAAGGTCGACGCCGAGGAGTTGGGGAAAAAGACCGGTTCCGGCTTCTACGACTACGAGAACGGCGGCGCCCAGATCCCCTCGGACGCCATCGACGCGGAGATCCGAAAGCGACTGCTCGCCGTGATGGCCAACGAGGTCGCCGGGCTCGTCGGCAACGACGTGGCCGACGCGCCCGCGATCGATCGAGCGGTGATGCTCGGCGCCGGCTTCCCGGACGGCCCCGCGAAACTCGCCGACGGCGAGGGGCTCGCCGAACTCGTCGACGTGCTCGACGACCTCCACGAGGAGACGGGCGAGGCGCGCTACGAGGCCACCGACTACCTCCGCGAGGCCGCCGAGGCGGGCGGCTTCCACGGCGGCGACGGCGCCGAAGGCGGTGACGGAGCGGCAGACGGCGACGCGGTCGCCGCGTACGATACCCTCAACGTCACCGTCGAGGACCGCGTCGGGCACGTCGAGATCGACCGCCCGCATCGGATGAACACGATCAGCGGGGAGCTGCTCGACGAGCTCGCCGACGCGATCGACCGCCTCGACGCCGACGACGACGTGCGGGCGATCTTACTCTCCGGCGCCGGCGACCGCGCCTTCTCCGCCGGCGCCGACGTGCAGAGCATGGCCGCCGGCGGCGCGGAGCCGATCGGCGCCGTCGAGCTCTCGCGACAGGGCCAACAGACGTTCGGCAAGCTGGAGGAGTCGGACAAACCCGTGGTCGCCGCCATCGACGGCTACTGCCTCGGCGGCGGGATGGAGCTCGCGACCGCGGCGGACATGCGGATCGCCTCCGATCGCTCCGAACTCGGTCAGCCCGAGCACAATCTCGGGCTCCTCCCCGGCTGGGGCGGCACCCAGCGCCTCGCCCGCATCGTCGGCGAGGGTCGCGCGAAGGAGATCATCTTCACCGCCGAGCGCTACGACGCCGAGACCTTGGCGGGGTACGGCTTCGTCAACGAGGTCGTCTCCGGCGACGAACTCGACGAGCGCGCGCGGGAGCTGGCCGAGTCGCTCGCCGCCGGGCCGCCGATCGCCCAGAAGTACACGAAGCGCGCGATGCACGCCGGGCGCACCGACGGCGAGGCCGGCCTCGAAGTGGAGGCGATGGGCTTCGGCCACGTGATGAACACCGACGACCTCATGGAGGGCGTCACGGCGTTCATGGGCGACGGCGAACCCGAGTTCGAGGGGAAGTAGGGCCGTCGCTCACCGACGTTCTCGTTCGTTTAAAAACCGGCGACGCGTCGCCGTCTCCCGATTTCGCACCGTTTCAACCGACTCCGCCCTCGACGTCTCCGGGTTAGACGTAGCCTTCCTCGACGAGCAGCTCGCCGTTTAAAAGCGAGGCGCCCGCGGCGCCGCGGATCGTGTTGTGCGCGAGGCAGTTGTACTTCGCGCCGGCGTCCGTCGACTGCACGCCGCCGGCGGCGATGCCCATCCCGTCCGCGTACGTGCGATCGAGTCGGGGCTGGGGGCGCTCCGGCTCGTCGTCGCCGAACACCTTGATGAGTTGGTCGGGCGAACTCGGGAGGTTCCCGGCGCCCTCGAACGACCGCATCGCCTCGCGGAGGTCCTCGGGCGCGGGGTCCTCGGCGAACTCGGCGAAGACGTTCTCCAGGTGGCCGTCGAGCGTCGGGATCCGGTTACAGGAGGCGGCCACGTCGGCGCCGTGGAGGCTGACCTCCGCGCCGTCGAACTCGCCGAGGAGCTTGCGCGACTCGGTCTCCATCTTCTCCTCCTCGCCGCCGATGTGCGGGATGGCGTTGTCGATGATCTCCATCGAGGTGACGCCGGAGTAGCCGGCGCCCGACACCGCCTGCAGGGTGGAGACGCGGACGCTCTCCAAGTCGAACTCGTCGATAGCCGCGAGGGTGGGGACCATCGTGATCGTCGAGCAGTTCGGGTTCTTGACGAGGGCGCCGTCCCAGCCGCGCTCGTCCCGCTGGACCTCGATCAGGTCGAGGTGGCCGGGATTGATCTCGGGGATCGTGAGCGGCACGTCCGCCGCCATGCGGTCGTTCGAGGAGTTCGAGGAGACGACGTACCCCTCCTCCAAGAACGCCGGCTCGACCTCCGCGGCGACGCCCGAGGGGAGCGACGAGAAGAGCAGGTCCACGTCGTCGTCCGCGATCCCATCTGGCGTCGTCTCCGCGACCTCCATCTCGGCGACGTCGTCCGGGATGGGCGTGTCCACGCGCCACTTGGCGGCCTCGCGGTAGGTACTGCCCGCGCTGTCCGCGCTGGCGGTGACCGCGGCGAGGTCGAACGTCGGGTGATCGTCGAGGAGTTGGATGAACCGCTGTCCCACGGCGCCGGTGGCACCAAGGATGCCGACTCGTACAGACATTGCGCGTGGGTCAGTCACAGGGACGTAAGTGCGTTCGGATACGCGCCCGAGTCCGCCGGTCGCGGCTGGTGTGTCACCGAACCCCCCGATCCGATCGCGATCCGTCGACGACTGCGCCGAGTTCCCGACGAATCGCCACCGATCGACGCTGTCTCGCTATCCATCGGCGCGATCCGGTCGCCGTCTCGTGTTCGTCAATATGATTTAAATATCGGTGTCCGGTACGCTCATGCCATGTCCGAGTTCGGAGCGCTCTCGATCGTCCCGCCGCTACTCGCCATCGCGTTGGCGATCATCACCCGCAAGGCGATTCTCTCGCTGTTCCTCGGCATCTGGTCGGGAGCGGTGATCTACACGGGCGGGCTCGGTATCGCCCAGACGTTCGACTGGATCGTCGCGGCGATCATCGCCGACGACGGGTTCCAGGCGACGATCCTCGTGTTCACGCTGCTTCTCGGCTCCGGCGTGGCGATGGTATGGAACCTCGGCGGGACCTTCGCCGTCCGCGACTGGGCGATCGAACGCCTCGACACGCAGCGGAAGGCGGGACTGGCGGCGTGGGGCCTCGGGATCGTCCTCTTCTTCGACGACTACGCCAACACCGCCATCGTCGGCTCGGCGATGAAGGACGTCTCCGATCAGCTCCGGATCTCCCGCGAGAAGCTCTCGTACATCGTCGACTCCACCGCCGCGCCCGTCGCCACGCTGGGCATCTCCTCGTGGGTCGCGTTCCAGCTGTCGCTGATCGACGAGGGGTACGCGGAGGCGGGCGTCGCCGAGGCGAACCGCCCCAGCACCTTCGAGGTGTTCCTCTCCTCTATCCCGTTCAACATGTACGCGATCCTCGCGATCGCGATGGTCGCCATCGTGGTGCTGTGGGGCCGCGACTACGGCGAGATGCTGACGGCCGAGAACCGCTCGTGGACGACCGGAAAAGTCACCCGCGACGGGGCGGTGCCGATGCAGGACGTGGCCGGTGAACTCGGCGAGCCGCCGGCGTCGAGGCCGCGACTGATCAACTTCTTCGCGCCGGTGGCCGTCCTGATCGCCGTCACGGTCGCGACCGCGTTCTGGTCGGGGGGCTTCGCGCCGACCGGATTCCTGTCAGACCTCCTCGCGGCCGAGTTCGGGAACGCGGGCGACCGCCTGTGGACCGCGGTCATCAACGCCGACTTCGCGACCGCGCTGATGATCGGTGCGTTCGGAATGGTGTTGTCCGGGTTCGTACTCGGTAGGGTCTACGGGATCTTCGGGTTCGGCGACGCGACCGAGTACACCGTCGACGGGTTCGGGATTATGCTCACCGCGGTGTCCATCCTCGTGCTCGCGTGGGGGATCGGCGAGGTCATCTCCGCGCTGGAGACGGGCCGGTACGTCGCGGAGGTGACGGTCGGCACGGTGCCCCAGTCCGTTCTTCCGGCGCTCGTAATGGTCGTCGCCGGCTTCATCGCCTTCTCCACGGGGACCTCGTGGGGGACGATGGGGATCATGACGCCCATCGCGGTCCCCATCGCCTGGGAGGTCAGCGGGGGCGGCGCGGAGGGACACACCCTCGTCGCGGTGATGGTTGGCGTCATCTTCTCCGGGGCGATCTTCGGGGACCACAGCTCCCCCATCTCGGACACGACGGTGCTGTCCGCGACGTTCACCGGCGCGGACCTCATCGACCACGTCCGCACCCAGATCTACTACGCGGTGACCGTCGGGCTGGTCTCGGTGGCGCTGCTGCTCGTGTGGGGATTCCTCGGGATCACGCCGTTCGTCTTGCTCCCGATCGGCGTCCTGACGCTCATTGCGCTCGTGTATCTCCTCTCCGAGTTCGACGCCGGGCGTCGCGGGATCGACCCCGTCTCGGTCTCGGAGCCGCAGGCGGACGACGGGAAGCGCGTCGTCGTCGCCGGCGACGAGGAGAGCGACTGACGCGCCGAGCCCAGCGGACCTTTTAAAAACACTCGGGGACTACCGTCGGATGCGCGCCCTCAGTCCCCGCCCGAGTACTCCCCGATGGGAGCGATGACCGCGCGGAGAACCCAGGCGCGTTACATGTGGTCGCTGACGCGACTCGCCCGTCGCCGCGCAGGCGACCGCCCGCCACGAGGGTTTCCCGGTCGACGCGGCACGCCGCCGGAGATGAGACCGGTCGTTAGTGTTGCGGGCGACATTCCGTATCTACCGGAGATACGTCTCGATCCCGTCAACGACGGCATCGACGAATTCGTTAGTAACACGGCCCTGCCACGCTACCAGGTCTTCGCTTCGCGGTGAGTGGACTGCCCACGGAGAGACGAACGACTCGTGCGGAACACTGCCGACTTCCCACACGTCGGACTCCAACGACAGAGAGTCTTCGTACTGCTTGGTCGAGATGGCGACCGCAAGGAACTGCTCGTCGCCGAACGGGTGGGAGTCATTGTTGACGATCAACCACGGACGCTGGCGCTCTTCGCCCAGTTTGAACGGATCGGAACTCCGAACGACATCTCTTCGCTCCGGTTGCATTTATTAATCGCGTTCACTCGGGTGTGGTTCGTCCGGAGCGACGGCGTCCCATTCGTCCGGATTGATGCCCCCGTCCTCGCCGTCGAACTGTTCCGTTATTGTATGGAGATCGTACGCATCCTGTACACGATTCAGATCCTCGGTTATCGCCCAGTATTCTCCTTTGTGTCTGACGAGATCTCGCTGCTTCAACCGGGAGAGAGCGGTTCCGACTGTGTTCGGGTCTTCATCGATTCCGGTCGCAATTTCCGACCGGGTGAACGCTTTGTCTTGATTCGCATACAGGTGGACGAGTATCTGCTCGGGGACGCTCGGGCCGTCTGGTAGGTCGCCTGTTTCGAACTCCTCGATACGAACGGGCATGTCCTGTACTTAGTGTGCTGAAGTAATGAATGTACTGCTATGCCGAAGTCGCTAATCTTCGGTTCACTTTCACCACGCCTACTAGTAGATTGTCGCCCGGTAGTGTCGCGGGCGACATTCCGCTCCCGACCAGCGACGGCGCCCCCCTACTTCGAGTCCTACTCCGAGTCCCGCAGGACCAGCGGCCCGATGGCGAGCGTCCGCTTCGCGAGGGTGAGGACCCGGAGCACGTACGCGACGAACAGCGAGAACGGGAGCAGGGTGACCGCGAACGCGCCCCCGACGACGAGCGTCACGTGGTCGACCCCGAGCGTGCTCCCCGAAACCGTGCCGGCGTCGACGACCGTGACCATCGCTCCCGCGACGACCAGCGCCGGGACCGCGGCGTAGAGGATGAGCCGCGAGAGGTCGATCAGCGCCCACTGGAAGTACAGCGTCTTCACGTGCTCGCGGGCGGGGCCGAACAGCGACAGCGCCTCCCGCAGCGCGTCGAGCCGGTCGCGCTCCGCGTCGGTGAGGGCCTCGCCGTGCTCGTCTGCGATGCGCTCGATCCGACCGAGCTTCCTGCCGTAGTCGAAGTCGAGGGCGGCGAACACCACGTCGAAGGAGCCGAACGCCGCCCCGTCGAGCCGGCCGCGCACGGCGTCGGCGTTGCCGACGACGCCCGCGGCGAACTCGTCGACCTCCGCCGCGAGGCCCGTCTCGTCGGAACCGTCCCCGACGGAGTCGTCCCCGTCGGATCCGCCCTCGTCGGTGCGCTCGCGAACCGACTCCCGGAGGGCGCGAGCGTTCTCCGTCGCGGCCGCGAGGAGCGCGTCGAGGAACGCCGCCGGGTCGGTCGCGGCGGGCTCGCCGGTCAGCTCCGCGACCGAGTCCCGGACCGCGAGCGTGTCGTCCATGCGCTCTTGTTGGTCCCCGAGCGGGCCGTTCTCCTGCGTGAGCACGAGCTGTCCGATCGTGACCACGAGCGTCGCGCCGGTGACGATGGCCGTGATCATCGAGGCGAACAGCGTCTCGATCGGGTCGCTCGCTCCGACTTTCTCGGCGAGAGACGGGGAGAAGGCGGTCGCCGCGGCGACGAAGGCGACGAAGACGCCGACCGTCAGGACTCCCGCGACGAGGAGTCGGTTCGCGCGCAACAGCAGCCAGAGCTTCGCCCGGCTCTCGCCGGCGCGTTCGCGCATCGTGTCGGCGCTCACCCCGTCGGCACGCTCCGCGCCGTCATCGGTGTCGTCGGCGTCCGGCGCTGCCCTCGTCGACCGGCTCATCGCGGCTCGACGGTCACCGACAGGTCGTCGAGGTAGTGGGTCGCGTCGGCTTCCCAGACCACCGCCCTGCCCACGGCACCGACTCCCGCGGCGCCATTCCGAAGCAGACCGCGTCGTCTCACGACGTCTCACGTCCGTCCATAACGAGCGACACGACGCCCGGCCGACACATAAGTACGCGGTGCGTTATCGGGCCGAGGCGGGCTCCGAGTTCGGCTGCTGGCCCCGCGCCCGCTTCCGGCTCCGGGCTCGGACTCTGCCTCGTCGCGGTCCTGACTCGGCAGTTCGGCGGCGACGTGCGGATCGAGGACAACGACCCGCGCGGCGCCGGTTTCGTCGTCGAACTCGTGCAGGGAGACGGAGGGGAACGCGGGGATCCGGACGAGAGACCGGTCGACGCCGCGACTGACGGCGCGGACGATTGAACAACTGCGAATAGCCCCGTGGCTAGCGGTGCCGTTCGATGAAGAAGTTCGGGTTCTCGCCTTCCGGTTGTTCCACTCCGCTCTTCGGTCGTCACGGAAAAGGTCCGGGTGCGAGAATCGAACCCGATTGCGAGACTCACAATTGTTCGTCTCACGTGATTCGATTCTTGCCTTCCGGCCTTTTTCGTCACTACGTTCCTCAGAAGGTCCGGGTGCGAGAATCGAACCCGCGTCTCAGCCTCCACAAGGCTGAAGGATAGTCCACTACCCTAACCCGGACACGCGTCGATATCTATCCCGCATTGATAAATAACCGTTACGACTCCCGGACGGGCGTGTGACGCGATGTCGTCCGGAGACGCCCCTCGCCGGTCGGCACGCCCACCGTCCCCGCGACCACGCCGCTTTTACTCCCAGACGGCGTATTCGCCGGTAACCGTGGCGTTCACCGACAAGATCTACGTGAAGAACCACCGGCAGCTCGCGTCCCAGCTGGAGACGAACATCCCGAAGGGCGCGTTCGCCGGCGCGACGCTGGACATGCTGTTCACCGGCGACGGGCTCTCGAAGCTCGACTCGACGACGCGGGACCGGATCTTGGACTTCGCGGAGGATTTCCTCGACTGCGACTGCCAGGCGAACCCCTACTGCGGCTGTCCGGAGGAGAAGTTCATGGCGTACGTGTTGGAGCTTCGCGCCGAGGGGCTCGGCCCGCAGGCGATCGTCGACGTGATGAGCGACGACTACATGGTGTACGCGTACACCGGCGACGTGCTCTCGTTCCTCGACGACTCGGTGCGACAGCTGGAGGCGATCGAGACGCTCGCCGACGTCGAGAGCAACGAGGAGATGTCGGAGCGGGCCCGGCGAGCGAAGCGAGAACTGTCGGGGTAAGGTTCGGCGGTCGGTGTTGTCGGTGTCGCGGAGGACGCGTTTGCCGTGCCGATCGTTCGTTTATAAGTGGCCGCTGGTGTCGGCGGAGCGGAGACGAACGCCGCTGGGGATCCAGTCGGTCATTTATAGGTGATTGGCGTAGAGTTGCGGTGAACACAGCCGAAGCCCCAGCCGGCGAGGCGGGCTCTCGCCGGCGACGCCACCGCCCGATATTTATAAGCAGATGCTGGCCCGCGAGGGTCCTCCCTCCGTTCGCCGCGTTCTCGCCTTCACGGAGCCTCCGAACGGTCTAAGTGCGCTCGCGCCCGAACTCGGACAATGAGTCTTCGGCCCGCGTGGCTGACCTTCAGGCGATACGCGGCGGCGACGACCGGGATGACGTTGGTGTTGTTCGCGCTCGGCGTCTACACCGCGGCGACCGGCTCTGGACTGGCGTGTCAGGCCCAGTGGCCGCTCTGCTCCGACCAGTTCATCCCCGAGATGACGATCAACCCGGACTTCATCGAGTGGTTCCACCGCGTGTGGGCGATGGTCACCGGATTCCTCATCATCGGCGTCGCCGGCTGGACGTGGTTCGGGGGTCGAGACCGCCGGACCCGGCTGGCGGCGACGCTCGCGGTCGCGATCCTCCCGCTGCAGATCACGGTCGGCGCGATCACCGTTACTCTCGGCGGGCTCGTCCCCGGCGGGTACACGGTGTCGACGCACGCGGCGCACCTGATCGTCGCGCTGGCGATATTCACGCTGCTCGGACTGGCGACGATCTGGGGCGGCGGTCGCGGCTCCCCGCGGCTGCTCCGGATCGCGATCGGGGTCGCCGCGGTCGGGATCGTCGCCAGCGCGGTGTTCTCGCGGGCGGTCCCGTTCGTCACCTACTCGCCGGGCGCGCAGGCGGGCTTCTACGCGACCGGGCTCGCCGGACACCTCGGGCTCGTCGCGGCCGTCGCGTACGCCACCGAGGCCGTCCGAACCGGCTACCCGGGACTCGATCGGTCGACCGCGAGGACCGTCCGTCTGCTCGCCGCCGGGTCGATGGCCGCGCTGGTGGGGACCCTCCTCTTAGGCCGCGACCTTGTGTTGTACACCCCGTTCTGGCAGCGGCTCAACCTCGTCGCGCTCGGCGTCGCCGCCGCGCTCGCTATCGGCGCCGTCTGGGCGGTCAGGGGCGTCGGATCGGAGGGGACGACGGCGGAACCCGTCCGCGGCGACTGACCGGGTCGATCGATGAACCGGCGCCGATCGATGAACCGTCACCGAGCGATGAGCCGGCGCCGATCGAGCAGGGGGCGACGCGGTCACCCGGCCCACTTCCCGTATCCGGCCCACACGTGCCGGTCGCTCCGATAGACGCCGCAGGCCGTCACGCGAACCACGGCGTCAGACACGTGATCCGAGTGTGACATGATATCGGATGGAATCGACACCGACCTTTGTTTCACCCACTGAGACCTCTTTTAACGGTTTTTAGATGCGTATTATGAAACACGATCGACAGCACAACTGATAACATAACTGATATTTGAGAAAGGTTTATTATTCTATAGTAAGGTGTGTCCGGTGTGACGCAGCCGATGAATCGTCGACCCGGAGTCGCGTATCGGCGACCGGACGGCGACCCGACGAGATTCGTCGTCGAGACCGCCGGCGAGTCAGACCTGAACCTGGAAGCGCTGCCGCGAGCCGACTGGCTCCGGGGCGTCGAGCCGGACGATAGAGATCGGCTCCGCGACGCCCTCGAGGCGGGCGGAGTCGACGTGACGTATCGGCTCGCGGGCGACGACGATCCCGAGTGGGTCCACGAGCGGGGCGCCCGCGACGAGAGCGGCGACGTCGTCGGCTATCTCTTTCCGGCTACCGACCGAGTCCAGCGTCGTAACCGGCTCGAACAGCAGCGAGAGCAGCTCGCAGAGTTCGCCAGCGTGGTTTCACACGACCTGCGGAACCCCCTCTCCGTCGCCGTCGGAAACATCGAACTGGCCCGCGACCTCGAGGGCGACGCGGCCGTCGAGCGGTTGGACCGCGCTCACGACGCGCTCGACTACATGGACGACCTCATCTCCGACCTCCTCGCGCTTGCCCGTGAGGGGCGAACCGTCGAGGAGACCGCGGTGACGGATCTCCGGGGCGTCGTGGATCGGGCGTGGCGGACGGTCGACGCTCCGGAACGCGTCACCCTCGTCGTGGACGACTCACTCCCGACCGTCGAGTGCGACCGGAGCCGGCTTCGACAGGCGTTGGAGAACCTCTTCCGTAACGCGATCGAACACGGGGCGGAAGACCCGCTCTCGGTCGACTCCGTCGAGCAGACCGGCGGGGCGTCGAGCGGCGACGCCGACTCCGAGACCGACGACTCCGCCTCCGTTTCCGAGGGCGACGCGTTCGAGGGCGCGGACCGCGACCCGTCGCTCCGGGTGTTCGTGGGACGGCTGTCGGACGGATTCTACGTCGCCGACGACGGCGAGGGGATCGATCCCACGGAACGCGACGCGGTCTTCGACCCGGGACACTCGACCAATAAGGACGGGACGGGGTTCGGACTCGCCATCGTCGACCGCATCGCGGAGGCCCACGGCTGGGAGGTGTCGGCGACCGAGAGCCGGGCGGGCGGCGCCCGGTTCGAGTTCACCGGTGTCGGCCTCATCGACCCCGAGGAGACCGACCGTCGACGCTGCACCGAACGGTGACGTCGATTCCCGAACCGACGGCCTCAGTTCGTCCAGCGGTTCGGAACCGCCGCCGGGTGAGTGAGTAGGTGAGTGAATGAATGTCTCGTCGCAGCGACCACTATCGTCGACACCGCCTCGCGTTCGCTTAGACGAAGTCGCCGAGCCCCGCCTGACCGTCGTCATCGTCGTCGGTATTCTCGCCGTCAGGGGTGTCGTCGTCGGTATTCTCGTCGTCAGCGGTGCGGTCGCCGACCTCGTCGGCTTCACCGTCGCCGTCCGGCGACTCGACTGCGTCCGCCCCGCGGCGGCCGCCGGCGAAAGCCCCCTCGGCGTGGTCCTCCATCTGCTCCTCGCGGAGCGCCTGCGCGTCCGCGACGATCGATTCCACCTTGTTCGTCGACTCGCCGGAACCGGTGACGAAGGCGACTCCCGCCTCGTCGAGGTCGTAGGCCGCCGCCATCGCGACCGTCAGCTCGCGGGGCTTGCAGTGGTGGGTGACCGCCTGCAGGAACGGGAGCACCTCGCGGCGCGCGGTCGCGACGCTACACCCGCTCTCGGCGGCGATCCGCCCGACGACTTCGTCCGCGATCGCGTCGGATGAGCTCCAGAACTGCGGACGGCCGTAGCGCGTCCACCCGCCCTTCTCCCCGTCGCGCGCGGCGGCGACCCCGGCGGCGGCGTTGTCCGTGGCGTAGCGCCAGTAGGTGTAGTTCTGCGTGGCGCGCACCCGACCCAGCCACACGTCGGCGTTCGCGAGGAAGTCGTACGCGCGGACCGACTCCGTCGGGTCGTACACGTCGAGGACGTTGTTCTCGATCCACTTCGTGAGGTCGTCCGGCGTCTCGTCGACGGCGTACGCCGACTGGAGCGCCTCCTCCGCCGACTCCTCCTTCAGGACCGCGTCGAGGAACGGGAACAGGCCCAGCGCCTTGTCGCGGTCGCCGGTGACGACGTCCTCGACCGCGATCGAATCTCGTCCCTCCGTGGCGGCCTGCAGGTCGTTGATCGCGCCGCGGAGGTCGCCGCGGTTGCGCTCCGCGATCCGTTCGAGCGCGTCCGACTCGAACTCGATCCCCTCCTTCCGGCAGACGTCGCGGAGGACGGGGACGATGGAGCGCGCAGAGACGTCGCGGAACTCGATCTCCTGGGTGGCGTTCCGGAGCCCCCGCGCCATGTCGTAGTAGTCGTTGGCGATGAGGACGATCGGTTGGCCCGACTCCTTGACCAGCTTCGTGATCGCCGAGGCGCCTCCGCGGTCGTAGTTGCCGTGGATGTTGTCGGCCTCGTCCAAGATCACGAGCTGGCGGGAGGCCGTGTCGCCGCCGGTCGCGCCGCCGCCGGCCGCGCTCCCGCCGAGGGTGGCGTTGCGGGCGGCTCGCCCCGCGAACCGCTCGATGACGTCGGCTGTGCGCTGGTCGGAGGCGTTCAGCTCCACCGTCTCCCACCCCATGTCGTTCGCGAGCGCGTGGGCCGCGCTCGTCTTCCCGACGCCCGGGCTCCCGTGGAGAACGACGGCCTCGCGGTGGTCGTCCCACGACCGCGCCCACTCCGCGAACGCGTCGCGGGCCTTGTCGTTGCCGCGGACCTCCGAGAGCGTGCTCGGGCGGTACTTCTCCGTCCAATCGGCCATTACCGGTGCAACGAGCGAGCCGCGTTTAGTGGTTGCGGAGGGTCACTCGGCGAGCATCTTCTCGGACATATCCAGGTGCTTACACCGCACCCGAAATGCGTTTTTCGACGGACAGAGTCAGCTAACGCTCTCTACGTGGCGTTCGGTGAGAATCGAGTGGGACCGCTGAGCCGCCCTCATACGCGCTATTCGCTTTGCTTATCGCTTCGTTTATCATTGTAGGTTCTCGAACTGGCTTCGTCGGTTCTCTAAGCGCTTCATCTCCGCACTGAAGTCGTAGTGCTGTCTCACGGTCTCCGGCGTCGCATCGACCCGCTCCGAAACGTCTTCTACCGAAACCCCCTGCTCCCGCATGTTGGAGATCGCCCCCGTCCGGATGCGGTGCGGGGAGTGGACAGACGGACAGCCGCTCTCACGACCGTGTTCCAGAAACTCGCAATCGTCCGGATCCCGGTCGTGCGGACAGTCGCCGATCAGACACGGCTGTGTCATCCGGTACATCCACCGGCGGACGCTCGTGTCCGTCGGGCGACCCTGCACCGTCGTGATAAGCGGCTCACGTCCCGCGTCGTCCGTCTTGTCGATCCGCTTGTTCTCGATGTAGTCGCGGATCACTTCGACCTCGTCCGCGGTTAGCGATACCACTCGTTCGCTCTTCAGGTGGTTCTTGAGCCGCGTCCCCGTCTCGGGGCGGCTCACCATGTACAGGTGCGGTCCGATCTCGTCCGGGAGGTTCTCCGATTCCTCGCCTATCTCCCGCAACCGCTCCTCGTCGATCTCGCCGTCGAACGAGAAGTCTCCCACGTCGATGGCGCGAAGGTCGCTGTACCGGAACGCGAACCGCCACATCAACAGCATGATGACGTGACTTCGGCTCGCGTACTCGTACCGCTCCAAGAACGCGAGGATCTCCCGAGCCCGAGCCGGAGAGATCTTCTCGGTGTTGGTCTGCTCGTCGGCCGTCGCCGTCGGCTTGAGGAGCTGCACCTTGTCCGGCATCTCCGGCTCGGTCGCTTCGATCGCAACCAGGAACTCGAAGAACTTCTTGAGCGTCCCGAACTCGTTGTTGAGCGTCGTCTTGTTGCACGACTCCTGCCGGTGGGCGAGAAACTCCTGGAGCGTCCGCCCGTCGACATCGTTGATGTTCAGTACGTCCTCCGCTTCGAGCCACCGCACCAGCCGCATCAGCCGATCGCGGTAGCTCCTGATCGTCTGCTCCGTGCTGTCCATCTCCCGCTTCGAGAGGAAGCGATCGACGGCCGCTCGCGGCGGGATCGGCTGGAGCCCGTCGCCGCCCGCAGCGCGGCTGCTCACGATTCGCTCCCCCGCCCGGCCACACGGTCGGACGAACGACACCCGCAACTCGGGCAGGTGGCTCCGTTGACGAACCGATCGACGAGGCGATCGCAGTTGGAACAGCGCCACAGCTTCCCGGTCACGGCGCGACCACCTCGCCGCTCAGGAACCGCTCGGGAGGAAGCCCGGCCTGTCGACGGGCCATGTCGACCGCGGCCTCGTCGGTCGCGAGCACGCTCGCCTCGACCTCTTCGAGGCGCGTTCCCGCGTCCGTCCAAAGCCTGACCGTTGCCCGGCGGATCACCGCCAGCCCTCCACGGCCTGCGAGACCGTCACGCCGTCGAGGTCGCCCGCCAGCACGTCGCGGGCGTCGAAGCCCCCGCAGTCGCGCGGCGGCTGAGCGCGGCGCTCGCGGGTCATGCGTCGCCCTCGTCGTCGCCGTCGATCCACGCGTCCCGATCGGCGAGTGCGGCGCGGGCCGCGTCGGTGAGCGCGTAGTCGTTCGTCCGGCGGTTTCGTTGGCTCTTCTCGATCAGTCCCTTCTCGACGAGCTGGTCGAGGTTCGGGTAGAGTCGGCCGTGGTGTACGCCGACGCCGTAGTACGCCTCCAGTCCGTCGCGGATCGCGGTTCCCTTGCGGTGGTCCTCGCGATCGAGGAGTCGAAGAATGTCGCGCTGGAACGCGGTGATATCGGCGAGTCCGCCCGGCTCGCCGTCGTTGCGTTCCGCGTTGACGGTGGCACTAGGCATCGCGCACCCCCGCAACGTCGCGACGGAGTTCGGCGAATCGGTCCGCGCACTCCCGACAGAGCCCGCCGCCGTAGGCAGCGTCGTAGCCGTCGGCCGGCGCCTCGCACAGCCCGCAGCCGCCGTCGTTGTGTCCGCTCGGTTCCTCGGTCGTCACGCAGGGCTTAAGCCCCGCAGTTGCCTTCGTTGGCATGGTTCTGTGGTTTCAGCACAGAACCCGACCCGGTCGGGTGTCCTACCACCGCGACCGGGATCCTACATTTTCTCACACTGCCGAGAGTCTCTCACTCGGGCTCCGTGGCTACACCAAGTGAGCGGAATAACTTATAGTTTATCTCCCTGCATCTGATTTTTTATCCTAATATCCTGTTATTATCCTATGTAATAGATAGCAGCACGCCCATGGTCAGGTATGAGATATTCTGGTGACTGGATGACCCTCGTTGACGATCGTATTCTAGAATACTTACAAGAGAACGAGACAGGCTCTCCGAAAAAAATGAAAGACGAAGGGCCGATCAGATATTCAGACGCGTATATTGGGAGACGATGCAAGCGTCTCGCGGAAGAGGGACTTGTACGGCATCTGGGAAATGCGGTGTATACGATTACCGACGACGGTGAAGCGTATCTTGAAGGACGACTCGACACCGAAGACTGGCGTTACATCGACGACGACGCTAGCGAGGTCACCGCCACCGGGAACGGTGATCTTCCCGGCGAGTCAAACGGAGGCGCGACCTGAATGCGATCGACCGCCCCGTGGATGACTCAACTTGACGAGCGAATCCTCGAACAGCTCGCCGAGGAGGGTGACTCCGACGCCTGGGAGATCGGCTTCGATCTTAGTGGTACTGTGAGCCCCCGTCGCGTCACCGAGCGCTGTAAGGTGTTGCTCGATGCCGAGCTCGTTGATCGCTACGAGCAAGAGATCGTCGACGGCCGCTTCGAGACCTACTGGTCGATCACAACGTGGGGCCGACTGTACCTGAGTGAGGACTCCGACCCCGGCCTCGATGTCCCCGAGCCGGGTCCCCGGCCGCCGCACGCGACGAGGCCTGGTTGGTGGGCGGGGTTCTGACAACCCGATTTTTCGAGCAGCGTGACAACAAACCGAACACATTAGTACCCGATAATTCCAACCAAGTCACGAATGACTTCTAGGGTGGTTCCGAGAGGACTTGACGGAGACGACCTTATCAATCATCTTCGGATCGGGTTAGATACGAAAGAGGAACTCCGAAATGAGGCTAAAAGAAACCGCTCTGTAGTTCTTGACCTATCTAATGCAAATTGGTTCGCTCCGACATTTTTAACGCCTGTATCTGTGGTTTATAATCAGTTAGTAGATGAGGGATGTGATATTTCTATTGACTATCCTAACGATTACCAAGTGAAAAGCTATTTGAATATGATCGATTTTCCAGAGGGAACACCAGATCCTCCAGATCATTATAAGAATACATTACCACTCTGTTCAATGAATACAAATAGAGACGCAGACGCTGTTGATATTGTTTCAGAGAAGATGGGTAAACTGATCAAGAATCAATTTCTTTCTAGTACGGACGTAGATCAAGTCATGTGGCTAAAGTACCCTTTCAGCGAGACGATCGACAACGTCGATACGCATTCTAAATGCGACCATGGTGCTTTACTTATTCAGAACTACCCCTCGAAAAATTTCTTTGACTTTTGTATCGCTGATGACGGTATTAGCATACCAGGGAATTTCGAGCAGCATGATATCGGTTTCCCATCAGATGACGAAGCAAACAGAATGGCGATGGAAGACGGATACTCAACTCGGCAGACTGATGACGGTAGAAGAGGATTTGGTCTGAGAACGACTGTCGAAATGGTTTGTGACGGTCTAAAGGGTGAAGTTCTACTATCCTCTCGGGGGTCCACCTTATCTAGAGACAAAAACAACAAAATCAAACGTAAGATCAAAAAACAGTCGTGGGACGGAACGATATTTGCAGCGAGACTCCACCCACCTAGCGATGATTTCTCTTATATGGAGTATTTGATGCCAGATTAAAAACCCAAACTGATTTATGGTATCTGGTCTGAATGTAAGTCGTGAAGGCCAATGAGCGACATATATAAGGTGGAACAAGAATCGATCCACCTCCGTCGGCAGGCCAAAAAGATCGTAGAACAAGCCGCTAAAGAAGGCTGTTCTACCATCGATCTGTCCGCTGTCGAGTTTGTCAGTCGTTCGGTTGCTGACGAACTCATTCACAGATCCGAACAGCATGATGTCGACCTCGTCGGCCTTGAAGGCGATGTCGACATGATGATCGAAGCCGTTTCGGGGCAGTTGCGACAGACCGCGGATTAAGAAGGAATTGAGGATTGTTGTTTTTCAAACTCGGTAGTCACAACGCTCGGATCGCCAGAAAATATATTGCCGCACAGCCACCAGTCAATTGTATGTCAGGTGAAGGTATCGGAGGTGCGATTAGTGGTGTACTAGCTCTGTATTTCTTTTTCGACTTCTTCTTCTGGAACGGAGGTTTGTTGGATCCAAGTATCATGGCCCGATTTGCGAATGTTGGGATGCTTATCCCATCTTGAATCCCAGAGAGAAAGAAATCTGATTAACAGAGGTTCTTCAACAAACGTCTACGATCTCAACAGGCCCCTTCATTACAACCTCCAGTTTAGGTTGATCTGTGAAAGTACCCTTCCAGTACTCTTGAATGCCGGGTTGGCTATCTAAAAGCCTCATGTCATGAAGTTCGAAATCCGCCGGTTCCACTTCACAGACTGAATAATTCTCATCACCAAACCCATCAATAACACCCCTGCTCGGCCACGCAAAGTAAGATCGTAGTCGAGAGCGGCGATCAGGAAAAGAATCCCGACGTACACGCTCTGCAAGCCATTCGTTTATTCCGTTCTCGATGAATACATGACAGTCTTCGCTATCCGAAATGGGTGTTGGAACGTGTTTATGAGGGTGCTGTAGATAGTACTCCTGATTATGACTGATCTCATAGAACGAATGAGTATACCGGGATCCATGCGCAGACAGACCACCCTGAAAGTCCTCTCGTATTTCGTCTTCGTACTGGGAATCTAGAGTATGAGTCTCGTTCCTGCCGAAAATAGTCAAATCCCAGTTGAGACCGAGGGTATCACCCACCGATAGGTCACCTCGGCGGTCAACGTGGTAGAACGGCGGCTTCATATCAGTAGGATCGTGTGTGCGGATTAGTTTTCTTCGACAGCCTCCTCCACGATCTCGATCTCTTCCTCAGTCAGCCCGTACAGCTCGTAGACGATCTCGTCGATGAGCTGGTCCGTCTGCTCGATCTTCGCGTCGAGCTCCTCGGCGCGCTCCTTCGTCTCCAAGTAGTTCTCCAGGTCGTCGGCCACGTCGTCGATAGCCGGCAGTTCGATCGCCTTCAGCCGGTCGATCAGCGAGTTCGTCTTCGTCGCCGTCTCCCGGAAGTTCGCGAACCCACCCGCCTCGTCGACGGCGACCGGCACGAAGTGCTCGATCAGGTCTGAATCCGATGCTTGACCGGGTCCCCCTACTTTCATTAGCGTAAGGTGACTCGCAGAATTCATGACACGGCAGCAGATTACTAAGGACGATATTGCTGGCTGGGATTCCCTCCAAGATATTGCTGATTCTTTTGAGAAGCGCGGACTAGTTCCGAAGCCCAAACTTAGCGAAGAAAACGAACTCGTCCTCCAGCTTTCTGATGATGAATTTATCAAGATCGTCAACGCCGGTACCAGCAAGTCGGCAACAGATTTCAAGCCGGACAATCACTCTCGCCACACGAATCTCGTCGCTACGAACGATTTCGATGAGTTCACATTCCTGACTCGGATGCGCAGCTGGGAAGGCCAGCAGCACGGACGCATCAAGCACCAGAAGATCTCGTTCACTAAAGACCAGTTCACAAGCGAGAGTGGCGAGAAGAATACCGTCCTCAAGAAGCTCAACTCCATCGAGTACGGTTCCTCTACTGCGATCTACGACACGTTGTACGACACCCAGCAGGTCGTCAAGGAGTTCTACGAGGAGTTCGAGGAACTCCGGACGAACCTCGTTCAAGAGGTGTCCGGGATCCCCGACGATCGCGGCGACGCGAAACAGCGGTACGTTCAGGTGATTCTCGACCGGATGATCTTCCTGTATTTCATTCAGGAGAAGCGGCTCCTTCACCGGGAAAAGGACTACCTACATGAGTGGCCTGAGAAAGTTGTTGACGATGGTGAAGATCGGTATGAGAACTTCTACCGACCACTGTTCTTCGACTATCTCGCTGAGGACAAACAGAACCCCGACTTCGGGAGCCTCCCGTATCTGAACGGTGGACTGTTCGCGAAGAACCCCGTCGAGGAGGAGTTCCAGGACGCGAAAATAGGAGGGTCTGCCGAGGAGACGAACGACCTCTTCGACGACATCTTGGAGTTCCTATCGGGGTGGAACTGGAACGTTGACGAGCGGCTCGACATCGTCGACCCGAAGAACCTCTCGCCCGCGATACTGGGGCACATCTTCGAGCAGACGGTCAACCAGAAGGAGATGGGCGCGTACTACACGCCCGAGGAGATTACCGGTTTCATGTCTCGCCGGACAATCCATCCGTACCTTCTCGACCAACTCAACGACGCCGTCGGCGCCGAATACGCCGAGATCGACGACGTGTTCGGCTTCCCCGGCATTGAAGCTGGAGAGAGTGAGACGGCGGTCGCGGACGGCGGGACGATGACACAGCAGGCCGCTACTGAGAACGTTGAGACGAATCACGTCGAAACGCTATATCACGACATCCTGAAAGAGGCGCACGTCCTTGACCCGGCAGTCGGGAGTGGTGCGTTCCTGCTCGCCGCACAGGACGTGTTGGTGGACATCTACATCCAGTGTATCGAGTACTTCCAGCAGCTCGAACAGGAAGGCAAGGATTGGGAGCTGGACTCCCGCACCCGTGACGAGCTGGAAGTGATTAACGAAGGGCAGGGTGGAGCGTCGCTGTATGCGAAGCGTACCGTGATTCTGAATAACCTGTACGGGGTAGATATTGACCAAGGAGCAGTCGAAATCTGTAAGCTTCGGCTCTGGCTTTCGATGGTCGCCGATCTTGAAGATGAACCACAGGAGGTTGAACCCCTTCCGAATATCGATTTCAACATCCGTCAAGGGAACAGCCTCATTGGACAAGTGAAAATCGATATTGAAGGAGACGAGAACGGCGATAGCAACCTTGGTTCTTGGGAGCAAAAAGCCCGATTTGAGGACGTTCGAAAAGCTATTCGGAAGCATAAAAAGACACAGAGCAGCGAAGAAGCGCGCAAATGGCGTCAGGAAGCAGAAGATCGGATTGAAGAACACCGAGAGAAGTTTGATCAAATTCTTCGCCGAGAGTTCCAAGACGCCGGGCACGACGAAATCACGGTGGATGAAATCCGGAATTGGGAACCATTCCACTGGCCGTTGGAGTTCGCAGATGTTTTTGTGGAAGACGGGTTCGACGTTGTAATCGGGAATCCTCCGTGGGACCAACTACGGCCGAGTCGTGACGATTTTTTCCCGAAGTATGATGAGCGGTTCCGAACACGGCGTCCCTCTGAGAAAGATGAAATCCAAGATGAATTGCTAAAAAATGACGAAATAGCTCACCAGTGGGAAGAGTATCAAGAAGACATCGAAGTACAGATGCGCTACTTCACGGATGGTCCGAAATACCAACTTCAGACTCCCAAGGTTGCTGGCCGAAAGGATCCAAATGAAAACAATCTCGCTGGACTGTTCGTTGAGCGAGTTTTCGATCTCATCAAGGATGATGGGTATGTCGCCCAAGTGCTTCCAGGAGTCATCTTTAACGGTTCTTTCTCGAAAGATATGCGGATGAAAATGCTAAATGAATCGACAATTACTTCTCTAGTCGGATTTGAGAATAAGGGTATCTTTGACGGGATCGATGACAGATATAACTTTGCTGTCGTGACGTTCAAAAATGATGGCTATACCGACAAGTTGAGAGGTATCTTTGAGCAGCACGATCTATCCATTCTCAAGGGTCTTGAACAGGAGTCTGCAGAGATTCCTCGTAAGGTTCTCGAACAATATTCATCTGAAGCCCGGATTTTCCCGTTCGTAACCAGCCAGCAAGAGGCCGATGTTCTTACGAAGCTACTGGAACACCCGTCGATCCAAGACGATATTGAGGGTACATGGCAGATTTATCCACACAGAGAGATTCACAGTGCACGTGATTCCGACCGGTTCTTCGAAGATGGCGAGTACCCCGTCTACGGTGGACGGAACATCCACCAGTTCGTTTATAATGATGAGATGACCGGTTCGGTAGAGCGAGCTGAATACTGGAGCGTAGAAGAAGATGACACTCCCGGGAAGAGTGCCAAACATCGCGCTCGTGAACGCGCGTTCAATAGCGGGAACCTCAAAAAGGCGATCTACACAGAATTTGGCGGCGAGCAAACGAGCAAATCCCAGAAACAGTACGTGAACGACCTACTGGACCAGCATCGGGGTGAACAGCTGTCCATGGACGATGTCCTGCTGGATTCATCTGAATATCGGATAGTCTTCCGGAATATAACAAACTCAACGAATGAGCGGACGATGATTGCATCCGTAATCCCCAAGGATATTATTTGTCATGACAAACTAATTACAGTCCGTCCATACGAAATTGCTCCTACTGAAGAGGATCTCCAAGAAACGCCGCTGCATGGAGCCTATGATCGCGCGTTCACTGACACGGAACTGTTCGCAGCTCTTGGTCTGCTGAACAGCATCCCGTTTGATTTCATTATGCGGACCAAAATTGACACGACCGTTGTTACGTACAAATTCAATGAGTCGCAGATGCCTCGGCTTACCAGAGGTGACGACTGGTTCGAATACATTTCTGAACGGGCTGCGAGACTCAACTGTTATGGGGAACAATTCGCAGAAATGCGCGAGCGTCTTGGCGGGGTTGAAACAATACCCGATGAGGAGGCTCGGAAGCGTGTTCGTGCAGAACTTGATGCTGCAGCGTTCCATGCCTATAATCTTGAACATGAGGATATGGAATTCATACTGGATGATTTCCACCGAACCTCTAACCCACAACTAATGACAGAAGAGTACTTTAACCAAGTTCAGCAAAAATACGAACAACTGTCAAGGAAAGGTCCACTTCCGTAATTAGTGCCCTACAACGCCCCAGCACATCAACCTAGCCTGTACCTCACTTTCCCCAACCAATTTATCTTGGTACTCTGTGGATCCCTTCACATTCTCTTTGATGAACGCTTCTAATTCTTCCAAGAATTCTACAGGAGGCCACTCGGGGAACGAGTCGTACTGATCGTTGTGCCGGAAGGTCTCCCGAAGGATCCGGTCTTCGTCAGTGTTGGCTAACTTCACGCCTTTGAGACGCTCTTGGAGGTGCTTAGCCCAGTCATCAACCGTTTCGTGTTCGTCTGTATGAACGGCCATCTCGCCGTGGTTCGGTCGTACGTATTGGGCGATGAAACCCAGAATTGTCTCCTGCTCTTTTGAGAATTTCTCTCCCTCTTTGAATATCTGTGCTGTCTGCCCTTCTCGGATCGCCTCTAGCCGCTCGTTGAGGACTTCCTGAATTGCCTCTCGGTTAGACAGGACGTTCTCGGCGTTGCCCGTAATCGGCTCCCCGCTCACCTCGGGGTCAATTTTGAGCGTCCCAACAGGGCGCTCCTTGACCTCGTCTGCGAACGGTTTGTAGTAGAAGGCCCGCCGAACGCGACCCAAGGGGGACCCGTGATCGTCGTCATCGAACCAGAGGTGTGCGAGCCCGAACACGCCCGGACGCGGCCCGGACTCATGGTCGGTGACGTTCGTGTACAGGCGTTCGCGCTCCTCCGGTGACTCCTCGAAGTAGTCCGCGGCGTACTCGAAGTCATCCTCGGAGAGGCCGAACTCCTCGTCTAGCTCCTTCTTCAGCAGAAACCGCTCGTAGGCAGCGTGTTCGTTACTCCCCGCGTTGCGGAGGAGCGGGTTCTTGCTCGTGTCGTCAAGCTCGTTTACGTCCTCGACCTCCCGCGACTTCTGTAGTGAGTCCTCGATTTCGTCCACCTGAAGCTCGCCGATCGTCTTCTCTGTCTCCACCCCGGTCTGTTCGAGGAGCTGATCCTCGTTCGGGTCAAGGATATTGTTCTCTTTCCCGACGATGAGTGCGATGTCGTTAATTTTCGCCTGAAGACGTTTCAGCAGCTTAATCGCTGCCTCGATGTCGCCGTCGGGGTAGAAGTTGTGGACGTACTTCTCGTCAGTACTCCCGATGCGATCGATACGACCCACGCGCTGAACGATCCGCATCGGATTCCACGGCAGGTCGAACGAGATCTGGACCGATACGTCCTGAAGATTGACCCCCTCTGAGAGCGTGTCCGTCGCGATGACGTACTGGAGTTCGTCTTCGCCGGACTCGGCAAGCGTCTGCTGGTACCCCGACGCCTCCGGGGCGAACCGATGAATAACGTCCTGTTTGTTGTCATCGCCGCCCTTGACGACCGCGCTGTTCGCCTCCGTGAGCGGCGAGTCGGGATCGTTGAGCAGCGTCCGGTGGACGTAGTCCGCGGTGGCACGGTACTGTGTGAAGACGAGGACCTTCTCGTCGTCGTAGCTGTTGAGAACGTCGGTGAGTCGCTTGACCTTCGGATCGCGGAACTCTCGGAGTGAGAATACTGCCTCGTAGAACTCTCGGGTTGCCCCGTCGACATCACTCAGATCGCTCCGTGGGTAGAGGATCGGATTCAACTCTTCCTCTGGAACATCCGGGAGGACGCCGGCATTATGATCGTGAAGCCACTGCCTCGTCGAAACGGCCTGATCGCTCACGTCGCCGGAATCCTGTGCGATATCGCCGATGAACTGCGACAGGAAGTACGCGATAAGCGTCAGGTCCTCTCGAATGTACGTTTTCACCTCGCCAATAGTCGCGTCCGCCAGTTCATCCGGGGTGTCGGTCTCCGTGTCTTCATCCGCCCGAACCGCAGTTGTATCGAAACCGAACTCTTCGAGCGTCTGCTCAAGATCTTCGGCAGCATCGTCTCCTTCAACGAAGTCGTCAAGCGTCTCAGCTTCCTCGTCGTCTTGCGCTGCTCGCAAGAGGTCGATGTCCTTGTCCTCAGGGAGCCCATCAAGGAGACCGAGCAGTCGGCGCTCACTCTGGTGTAGAGTCTGAATTGACTGTACGAACGCGTACGTCGATGACTCCAGCCGTTTGAGTAGATTCAGCTTGTACAGCGCCTTTAGGGTTCCACCCGCTTTCGGATTCTTCACCGTGATGTGCGGAAGGTGGAGTGCGTCCATCACGTCCGGCAGCATTCTGTACACCGGCTGGTACGCCGGCGGAAGCGAATACTGCTCCTTGTTGAGCGTCGGCGGCTTGAAACTCATCTCGAAGTCCTCTTCCTCTTGGATCTGGTCTTTGACGTGCTTCCGCGTCCGAAGCACCATCACCTCGTTCAGGATCTCCGAGATCTCCTCCGAATGCCGCTGGAGTTGCTCGGTGATGCTCTGTAGCTTCTCGTCACTTGCTTCCTCTTTCCCAGCGGCGATCTTCTTCCGCGTCTCTGAGAGTTCGATGTACTCTTCAAAGGCGCCGAAGTCCAACGACGCCTTGTTTCGCAGTTCTTCGGGGCTGGTGAACAGACTGATGAGGTTCTCTAAGTCTGTCGCAGAGTTGTTGATCGGCGTTGCCGTCAGCATGATCATCGACTTCCCGCGGAGCTGACGGAGGTTGGCGTGGCGGCGAGTTCCCTTGTAATCGTCATCGTGTTCGGGGTTTGGCCGCCATTTTCCGTGATTACGGAAGCGGTGAGCTTCGTCGATCAGAACGACATCGAACGAGTCTTCGAGATCAGCAACCTCCTCGTAGGCCAGATTTTGGAACTTACTGATGCTCATTACATCCAAGTGAGTCCCATCGACTTCCAGCCCGAAGTACGGATTCCCGTCCTCATCGGTATCGTCTTGCAGCAGGTCTTCCCACTGTTCAGTTAGATTCGCAGGCACGATTAGCAGACAGCGATCGCCGCGTTGGCGGTAGTCGTGGAGCAGCTCACCACCGATGAACGACTTCCCGAGACCGACCGAGTCTGAGATGATACAGCCGTTGAACTGCGACAGCTTCTCTTTCGCACTTTCGTATCCGAGCGTCTGGAAGTAATATAGCGGGCTGTCTCGGATGTTGACGTTCCCGTTTAGTTCGTCGTACGCGAGCAGCTTGTACAGCTCGAACGGTTCAATATACGTCCCCAAGTCATCGGGCGTCTCGTCGTCATCAGGCTCGTCTTCCTGCTGTTCCTGCCAGTCCTGGTACTTCGTGCTGTTCTCGATGATCCGTATGATTTCCTCGCTAAAGTCCTCAGCATTCGCCCACTGGTTGTCGTACCAGCTTTCGAACGCCTCCGCCTCGGGTCGATCTTGGCTCGTCAGATTCAGTTCGATGTTGTTCCGGTGTCCGCTAGCGGTGAAGTTCGAGGAACCGACAACGGTCGCGCATGGCCGAGTGTCTGTGTCATCATCATCGTTCGACCAATCGTCGTCATCGTGTGGTGCCCGGAACGAGGCTCCCTTGGCGTGGAAGTATCCGTTTTCTGGATTTCGCACGCGAACGCTGACCTTGTCTTCCGCTATGAAGTCTCGTAACCGGTCCAGCCGACCTAATTGTGCGTTATTCAGCTCTTCAATACTCTCTTCGACCTCATCTTCGAGTTCACTACGCAGATTTTGACCTTCGCCGATCTCCTCTGCTGTGCTACGGTTCGTTTGCCGACCCATCAAGATTCGAATGGGAGCATGACCAAGCTCAGCCGGGTCAGCTAATTGTTCGAGATCCTCACGGTATAGATCGAAACCAGAGAGATAGAAGTAGCCAGTAGCGATACGTGCTTCTTCGATCTGTGGAATTATTTTCTTATATACGTCCTCGACGGTCCTCTCGGTGTTATCCACCAAGGGAGGGAGAGAAAGCATCGTGATATCTGAGATATTAGTCATGATGACTTAGTGTTTTGTGATGGATAATTTGTCCTACCTACCTGTCTTCCAGTAGACGTGTTCTGGTCTGAGGCTGGGATTGTCTCTTACCGGATCCTGCTAGTCTCAATGGCCGGTCAGAACTGGTCTCGCGGCGCCGCCTCAGTCGCTAACCAGTGTGCGCCGATCAGGTCAGTCTCGACCTGCTCGCGCTTGTGCTTCTCGTTACCGTCGTCGACGAGCGCGAAGCTGAACAGACGACGCTGTCGTTGGTCGACGCCGATTCGACCAACTACTTTCAGTTACTCGTCGTCAGCCGAGCTCTCGGCTTTCACACGGACCTCCATCCCGCGGGGGGATGGGGGGCTGGCGCACGCGCGAGTGCGTAAGTTCCGCCAGCGACGCGGTTCGCCGCGATTTCGCGATCTGATCAAAAGCTGAATCTGAACGGTGTAGAGAGGTTGAGACTGTTCTGGTTAGAGCCGGTTGATGTGGTCGTAGAGGCGTTCTGTTGTCTGCATCGTCGCGTGTCGCAACCGATTCCGGCGAGAGATACTCTTTTCACTGTACGCACACCTAGATGGCAGTAACGATGAATTGGGACAGTGAGCGAGAGATGGCGAAGGACGTTGAGGAGAACGAGGAGCTGTACGCGGCGCTTGCAGACGACAGCGACGACGAGTAATCAGCGGTAGTCTTCTGGAAGGACTTCGCGGAAGAAACGAAGCCAGACGCCATACAGTTCGTCCTCTTCGTACAACTCGTCGAGATGAACTGGCGGAATCTCCCTTCGAACGTCGTGTGATTCGTCCCGTACCTCTTTTACTCGCTCCGTCGGCCACTCCCCAGGTTCGATCCCGTTGTCACGAAGCAGCTCCCGTAGTGTGACGATCGCAGTGCGGTGGTTTGCATCCGGGAAGAAGTGCTTCCCCACGAGAGCGTGTACCCAGAGCGCGCACTGTTCTGGAAGTGGTCGATCGGTTGGGAACTCGTTGAGAACCCGTTCGAGATCCCCATTTCTCACTCTCCAGATCTCCTTCCGCTGTTCAGTGAACGACTTACTGTGTGGATTGTCGTAGTGATGGCTATCCGTTCTCAGGAACTCCGTGTTCCGGAATTTGAAGTTCTCCGGCTCGATCGAAGAGAGGTCGGTGATACGGGGAGGAGCCGGTGAGTCAGCCATCCGTTATTCGGTCGGACTTGCTCGACCTACATTACTTGTGGGGGGAATGGCGTGCGCGCCTGATGCCCCCTCAGACTCGATCGATGTGGTCGTAGACGCGTTCTGTCGTCTGGATCGTCGCGTGTCGCAGCCGATTCCGCACGTCGTAGAACGTGTGCCCTTCCTCGACGTTGAGCATCCGATAGGCGACGCTGTGCCGGAGCGTGTGCGGCGTCACGTCTGTCGGCTCACCACGGCCGGCGAGCGTCAGCGGTCGCACGTCGGCGTCGACGGCGGCGTCCCGCACGACGTTGCGGACCGACTCGGTCGACATTCGGTCGGACTGTCGCGACGGCCACAGCGCCCCGGTGTCCTTCCACCGCCCAGCGAGGTACATCCGGAGCGTCCGCACGGTCTCGTCGTCGAGCTCGATCTCGGTGTAGCTCGGGGAACGATCCGTCGGGTAGTCCTTCTGGATGGCCGCCGGCAGCACGATCACACCGTCGTCGAGATCGACGTGGTCGGCCACGTCGAGCGCGACCGCCTCACCGACCCGGAGCCCCGTGTCGTACAGCGTCGCGATCAGTGCGTCGTTGCGAGCTGCTAGGTACGTCGCGCTCGCTTCGACCGTCGCACTTCGCATCCGGTCGACCTGCTCCGGCTTCAGCCAGACGCTCGCTTTCTCTTGAGTTTGGGTTTCCATGATTTCGGGTTCCGTAGGTTGTGTTCTTTATAAAGGCCGGGCGGCGGTTGGTGCATGAGTTTGGGAGTCTATCCAAAGAATCCCAAACTCGTCTTAGGCCTTCACACACCCCCATCCGTGAATGCTGACAGGGGTCTCTCGTCGTCGTCGAGCAACCGTTCGGGGTCATCGACGTCGACGCCGACGCGGCGCTGCGCCATCGCAACGTACTCCGGATTGAGGTCGATCCCGACAAACCGGCGCCCGAGTCGCTTCGCAACCAGGGCGGTCGTCCCCGCCCCCGCGAACGGATCGAGCACGATCCCTGCTCCAGTCTCGGTCGTCGCGCATCCGCAGGCCTGACTCCAACCGTCCGTTTCGCGGTCGGTCATCGTGACCTCGCGGAAGTACCCACCGAGCACGTCCTTCGCCTCGCGAGCCAGTCGCTCAACGTCGTCGGTGTTTTTCCCGGCGCCGGACTGTTCTTTCCCGGCTGCGGCGTCAGAGAACCCGGTCGCTCGGGCTGCTTTCAGGTGCCCCTCGGTGAGGTCAGAGTTGTCGAACCGTTCGAGTGCCTTCTGTAACTGCGGACGCTCGATCGTCGACCGGTCCCGCTCCCAGACCGGAACATCCCGCGTCGTCCGCTCGTAGGGCGTGCCACACTCCGCACAGACCTTCTCGGGGCAGGACGACTTGATCGGCGTCTCGCAGAGTTCCGGTGGATACACAGCGAAGTGTGCCTCGGAGAACGGTTTGGTCGCGATCTCCAGCACGTCGCCGGGGTTCTTTCCGTTCGGGTGGCAGGCGTCTTCCGGGTCCATCCGAGCGTGTTCTTCGGCGTTCTCGCGGGGACACGCCGCCATCTGGATCCCGCTGGAGTAGCTACCTGACTCCTTCGCACGCTCAACCCGGTCGAATGATGCCTCCGCGTGCGGCTCTCGGACCGCGTCGAGGTCGAACCAGTAGTCCGGCGCCGGCGTCAGATGGAACAGGAACTCTTTGTGTTCGTTGAGCCGGTCTTTCACCGGATTCGGCATCGCGGCCGGCTTCGACCAAACTGCGTCGGAGCGGACGACCCAGCCCGCTTCCTGGAGCGCGATAGCGACCCGGTGCGGGATCAGCATCTTCGACTTCCGCCGGAAGCGCGTCTCTCGCTCGGGGAGCTGCTCGGAGTCGGGGCGGTAGCTCTCCTTCGGCTCACCGCCGTCGTCGGACCATTGGCCGCGGCCGCTCCCTGCGAACGAGTCGCCGAGGTTGAGCCACCAGTTTCCGTCGTCGCGAAGGACTCGCCGGAGCTCGAGGGCGACGCTCTCCAGTTCCGAGATGTACTTATCCACGGTCTCCTCTAAGCCGATCTGGCCGTCTACCTCGTAGTCGCGTAGCCCGAAGTACGGCGGAGAGGTCATCACGCAGTGAACCGACGAGTCCGGCAGCTTCCGGAGCGTATCGACCGCGTCGCCCTGGTGGATGTCGTTGATCCAGCGGTCGAGGTCGTCAGCGGATCGATCAGTCACACTGAACCACCCGCCCACTTGTTGAGCGTATGCTGGTCCTCGGGTTCGGGGACCGCGAACTCCATCTTGTCGTCAGTATCGATCTGATGGACATCGGCGAGATGCCAGCCGAAGGCGTTCCCCGACGAGAAGCGCTCGTCGCAGAGAGTACACCTCGCCACTTCGGAGATGTCGATTACGACAGGCTCCGGCTCGCCGAGCCGCTCGCGTCGGACGTAAGACCACCCAGTGAACTGCGGGTCTCCGTCGATAGCGCTGACAAGACGATCCCGGAGTACCTCATCAATCTGGTAGAGACCTCGCTTCCACTGGTCGAGGGTCTCGGAGTAGCTGACGTGTTCAAGACGGCCATGCGGGCCGTGAAACAGGTAGTGGTCCTTGTTGGCCCACTCGTCGATGATCCGAACGCCAAGTCCGGGAGAAAGCTGTCCGAGGACGACATCGGCGGGGTGATCAATCCCATCGGCGTCTTGAGCGTCACTCGGCATGTGCGACTCCCTCCACGTACTCGATCCAGTGGTCCGGTGCCTCCCGCTGAATCCGCTCGGCAGCCTTCCGAGAACAGGAGATCGCGCATCCCTTGTTCCACACGACCGCATCAACGTCGAACGGGTGGTTATCCCACCGCTCACGGACCCACGCCGCCGTCGACCGTCGACCGCACTCGATGAACATGACGTACCGGTCGTCGTCGAAGTGGTCGCGGAGCGCCTCCGGCTGCGGAATCTCTCCGTCAGGCGAGTCACTCGCCATCGTACACCTCCGGTTCAATGCGGTCTCGTGCGCCGCACAGTCGGTTCCAGCCGGCCACGGCGATCTCCGCTCCGCGGAAGAGCCCGTACATCAGCGCCGCTGCGACGAGGTAGAACGCCGCGAGGAACGGGTAGATCACGAGTAGCGGCACGAGCCGAGCCCGGCCGTAAGCCGTCCGCTCTCGCCACTCGCTTCGGAGATGCGCGACATCGATCCGGACGCCGTCGACGATAGCGAGGAACGCGTCCGCGAGTTCCTCATGCCCCGACATCGGTCACCTCCACAGGAGTTCACGCTCGGTTGACCGCGACATCGTTCGGAGGTGTCCGAGAGTCAGCGCGTACCCACCGAAGAACGCCGCGAGCGCTCCGACGAGCGCGATATATCGACCAGTTCCGATCGCGGTGATGTACCCGGCGACAACCCCACCGAGCGCCGCGAGAATCGGTCCTTGGTGAAGTACCTTCTCGTCGATCACCCTCACGTCGCATCACCTCCGGTAAGGCTCTCAGCGGTCTCCGCAGCCTCGAAGCGCTCGGTCGTTCTCTCGAAACTCTCCGGCACGCCGTCGAGCGTCGCCGCAAGTTCCTCGGCAGAAACCCCCGCCGGCGCTTCCACGATGATCGACACGTCGCCTTTCTCGACCGAGCCAAGTACGCGATCGCCGACTACGTCGATATCAAGGACCGCCGGGTGTTCCGTGGCCGCCGTCGCCGGCGTCTCCTCGGTGCTCACGCTGACGCACCTCCGTCGGAACTCTCGTCGGAACCCTCGTCGGGGTGATAGCGACGGCCCTCAGACGAGCCGATGTTGAACTCGTCGGGGCGATTAGGACAGCCGACCAAATGGCCGTATTCGAGCTCGCCGTTGATGCTCCGAGTACACCGAGCCTTACAGGTATCACAGAAGAACTCACGGTCCTTCTCCGCGGTGAGCGTACCCATGTAACCGAGGGTCACGCCGACTCACCTCTCGAAACCGTTTGAGGGGGGCGGGGGGTTGACTTTATTTTATTTAATACGCGCGGGCGCGTATTCTCTAGGCGATCGCTCGCTGACAGATTCTCTCCAATCGGCTGAATTCTCGACACTCCGACGCTCTTGCTACTGGATTCGTGATTTCTACCGTCTCTCTCGCAGTTCGTGTCGCGAAGACGGTGACAACGACTATTCATCAGCCACCCCCAGAGAGAATCCACCTTCGCTCCCGGGCTTGTAGATCGTCGCCTCGGTGTCGCCTTCTTGCGCGGTGAACAGGAGCTCGTCACCGTCTTCGAATCCCCACTCCATCGCGAGCGCCTTCGGGATCGTCACAGTGTAGCTTCCGTCGCCGTGCTGGATTCGCCGTCCTTCCGCTAGGAAGTGCGTGATACCGCCGTCCTTGTAGCCGTCTGTCTTACTCATCGGTAGTTTCTCCACAGAGCGCTTTGCCAGCGGTACACCCGTTGTAGCGGCACTTCGAACAGAACCGCAGACCACCGTTCCCAGCGTCACACGCGCGGCACTCACAGTCGCGCGAGGAGTGCCGCTCTTGTCGTTCCCGGCACCCGTTTGCCGTAGTCCTAGAAGCCGTCTCCACGACCGAACGAGCCGATTCCGCCCGGCTCATGCTTTCCTCCAGTAGTCGACCTCGTGACTCGGGTTCTTCTCGTCGTGTTCCCACGGCGATGCGTCGCCGACCTCCAGGAGCAGCGTCGCCGTCTCTTGACACGTACAGCAGTACGTCGAGAAGATCCGCCGCTCGTCGACATCGACCTCGTACGGCTCCGGCGAGCCGTCGTGAGACTTCTTGACATCTTCGATCGCCGGCGGTTCCGAGTCCTTCTTCCAGCCGTACGGCGCCGAGACCGGCGGGCTCATCGTTCCACCTCTCCGTTCGCCAGCTCGTCGAGCCGCTCACGCACCGCTCCGCCGTCCGTCGTCGCTTCGGGTGCCGGCGTGGGCGTCTCCGGCGTGGCCGGCTCCTCTTTCGGCGTGTTCAGCGTCCCCCCGTCTCGGCGTCCGACCACGAGCCAAACCTCCTCGTGGCCCCAGTCCTTCCAGAGCAGGTCCTCGTTCACGAGCGGCTTGATGACACGAGACAGCACGCCCGCTTTCGGGATGTTCAGCTTGTTCGCCAACACCGACTCGGCGGTCCCAAGTTCGATGCGGCCGCCGACATCGGTCCAGTCGACGAGTTCCCAGTAGCCTTCTAGGGCCTTCGTGGGGACATCGACCGCCTCGGGGTCCGTCTCCGCCTCTGTCGCGCTGGCGTCGACGAGCCTATCGAGCGCGTATCGGACCGCGTCCGCCATCGAGCCGTGTTCTTGTTCAGCCTCTTGGAGCGCTTTGAGCCGCTTCTCGTCGCGGATTGGTGCCTTCGCGACGCGTTCCTCTTCGCTCACGCCGAGTCACCCCCGGTCTCTTCGTCGTCGTTCGGGAGCTGCGGCGCGACCGCGTACTCCACGCGATCCTCGACCTGTACCTCGATCGGCTTGTCCTGGCCAAACCGAATCTCGACATCGTTATTAACCTGAATCCGGTCGCAGATCTCCGGCCAGAACCACGAACTGAACCGCGCGCTGTCCAGCGCCGTCTCGGTCACAACGTCTTCGATCGTCGTCTTCCACGGCGTATCCCGGCTCGACACCTCGATGTCGTTGAGGTCCGCGTCGAAGACGAACCCGTAGTCAGTCGCACCGCAGGCACCTCCAACCGCACCACAGAACTCCCACCCCTGCATCCGGGCGGTCGTTCCGTACTCAACATCGATCCAGCGTTGCGACCGCGTCGCCGACACCGGTCGGATGTCCAACGTCTCGGCGAGCGGCGGCTCTTTGAGCGTCAGTTCCTCGTCGGCTCGGTCGATTTCGATCTCGATTACCTGACCGCTCAGGAGGAACCCCGGCTGGAAGTCGTTGAGCGCGTCGACGTGGACGCCCACCTCGCAGTGCGCACCGGCCGTTTCGATCTTCTCTCTTGGAACGGCACTCCGGCCCATCGCGACATGCGATTTGTCGAGTGCTCGCCCGACGATTCCCGTCGGGTGGAACTCGATAACCGCCCAGTCGGCGAGCGTTTCGAGGTCCTCCAGCAGCATCCAGAGGTCTTCAGCTGGGATCTCGTACGACGTGTTCCAGCCGTCGTCGGCGAAGGTCATCGTGTCGGGAGCAGCGGAGCGCCCCGATTCGTCGACGAGGCTCATGCCGCCACCCCGCTACGCCTGCGGACACCCGCGGGGCCGCATAATGCGCGTCGCCGCGCGCGCCGCGCCAAGTTTGCGCGCACATCCACGCCCACGCTACGAGGACACCGATTCTCGGACACCCCCGTACGTCCGTACGGTTCGGTAGATTCGAGAGTAGACGGCTCAAAAGCGACGATAACCGCCAAATCACCACCGTACGGGTGGGTAGTCCGACCGTACGGTTCGTACGCTCCAGTTGATCCACTCGAAACGGGGGTCATCGGTCACCACCTCGGCGACCGCCGTCAGCCATCGCGCTCTCGATGTGGTAGTCAGCCTGGGCGGTCCCGATGTCGTCGGCCGCGAAGATCGCGACCTCGTCGCCGTAGACATCCTCGATACCGCCGAATGCCGCTTTTCGGACCGTACACTGGTGAGCACACGGCTCGTCAGAGTCGTTGTACTTGCGTGCCGGACACCGCTCTCCGTTCTCAGCGATTACGCACTCCCCGACGAAGGCTCCGTGATCTCGCTGGAGTGTGACGAGGTGGGCATCTTCGCTGTCCGGCAGCGTGACGAGCCACGTGTTCCACGCTCGCCGCTCGATCAGTGCCGCCTTCGGATCCGCGCGCTCCCAGCTGGCGCTCTCAGCGTCGCGCTGACGTTCGAAGTCCAACGGGTCGATTCCCCCCGGTGCCGCTCCCTGCCGTTCTGTGCCGCTCTGCTCGCCGCTCTCACAGCGCGGACAGTACTCCCTCGGAACGTCGTAGCTCGTGTCCTCGACGAGCGTGACTGACGGGTGAACCGGGCAGGTCCCCGTCATTCCAAACCCCCGTAATAGCGGCCAAGCTGGCCGTTTTCAGACGATTTGTGTAAAATTTCGCATGGGACCGCTGAGCACAGAGACTTGTTTCGAGTTGCGATGCATCCGATTCTGCGGTGTCGTTAGGGTTCATCATTCGTACAGTTTGTCGAGGTTCTGCCGGCGGATCGCCATCCGCTTCAGCTTCTCAGGTTGGTCGTAGACGCTGTTCACGAGCTCCACAGAGGTCGCCATCTTCACCGCGATCTCCTCGGGCGGCCACCCGCGATCCCGATGCCACGTCACCGAGCCCGTCCGCCACTTGTGCGGCGACCGGACCGACGGACAACGCGACTGCTGACCGTGGACACGAGCCTCGCAGTCAGCCGGATCGCGATCGTGCGGGCACTCCTTCCCTACCTGGCACGGTTGCGTCATCTCGTACGCGCGAATCCGGATCCCAGAAACGCTGATCCGTCCCGGCGCCTTCTCCGACGTGAGCAACGGCTCACGTCCGTTCTCGTCCGGCCCCTCCTCCCGGCGGAACCGAATGTACGCACGGAGGACATCGCCGAGCTCGTCCGAGATATTCACCGGGCGCTCGCCGTTGTGCTTCTTCTTCAGTGGGGTGTCGTCCTCCGGACGGTGGCGGAAGTAGAGGAATGGGAGCTCGACACCGTGGAGGATCTCTTCCAGGACGGACTCGCCGACGTCGAGGTCCTCCTGGTACCGCAGCCGATCGAGATCGTCTTCCTCGAGGTAGACGTCTTCCAGGTCGAGCGCCCGGAGCGACCCGGCGCGGGCGCCCGTCTCCCACATGAGGAACGCGAGGACGTGGTCGCGGCTCGCGTACTCGAAGCGGTCCAGGTACGCGAGGATGTCCTTCGCGCGCTGCGTCGGCAGCTTCTCGCGGTTGATCCGCTCGTCCTTCGAGACGTGCGGGATGTCGACCTGACTGGCGACCGCGGGTTCGACCGCGTTCGCCTTGATCGCGAACTCGAGGAACTGCCGGATCGTCCCGAGTTGGTTGTTCAGCGTGTTCTTCTGAACGTCGCCGCTGGAGCGACGCATCGAGTCGAACCGAAGCAGGTGGCGACCGTTCAGGTCGTTCAGGTTCTCGATGCCCTCCTCGTCGAGGAACTCGACAAACGGCTCGACACGGTAGCGGTAGCTCTGAACCGTGCTCTCCGCCTTGTCCATCTGCTGTCGTTCGAGCCAGATGTCGAGCGCCTCGCGTGGCGCCATCGGGATCAGCTCGTCGCCGCCCTCCGGCGCCTCGTACTCGTCGTCCCTCACCGCTCACCTCCCAGCGCGCGGATCGCGTCGCGAAGCATCTCCTCGTCGGCGCCGTTCGCGAGCTCGACGAGCCGCTTCACCAAGAGGTCCGTCTCGGTCGACGTCGGCGGGTCGGGCCACGGCGTGCCGCGGACCTCGGTCCAGAGGAGGTACATCGCCTCCTCGTCGAACTCGACCTCGAGCGGGCCCTCCGCAGTGATCAGCGTGAGGACGTAGCCGTCGGCGTCGACCGCAGGCCCGTACGTTACCCCCGTAAGTGGGCGCTCGGCGTCGACGACGCGGCTCTCAACATCTCGGCGGCTCACGGCTGGTCACCCCGGACGATCATGTCGCTCTGCTCCACGTCCGAGTCGTCCATCAGCACGTAGTCCGGGACTTCGAGCGTGGTCTCGCACTCGGGACATACCCAACCGGAGACGACTGTCTCACGCGGCTGGTCGCCAGCCGTCAGCGACGACCGGGAACCGAGGTAGTAGACCTCGGAGGCGTCGTCGCACACCGGACACGGTAACTCGGACCGCTGCTCCGGGTAGACCTCGTGTCCACCGACGTCGATCCGGGAGCCGTCTTCCGCTGTCTCGCTCACGCCGACTCACCTCGCTGATCGAGGTTCTTCTCGACGCGTCGCTTCACTCGCTGCTCGAGCGCACTTTCCATCTCCTCGGAGAGGTAGGTGTGCTCGTTCAGCTGTCTCCGGTACTCGATCCAGACCGTCTCCGGCGTCACCTCACCGTGGTTGATCTCGACCATGTCGGCATCGACCGAGACCTCCTCGATCACGTCGTAGAAACCCTGGAACAGAGCCGTGTTACACCCGCGAGTCGGATCTTCGCCAGCGACGAAGTAGGCGTGAAAGCCCATCTCGCCCTCGAGGATAGCCTCCAGGTCTTCGTTCTCCTCCTCGAAGCGGTCGGCGGTCGCTTTCAGCATCTCGAACCAGTTCCGATCGTACACGCGTTCGCTCACGCCGACTCCCCCTCCTCGTCGGGCCGCGGGATCATCGTCCACTGCGCGCGCTGGTCCATCGAGAGCGTGACGCCGCCGATGCGCTCGACGTCCGGGTACCATTCGACGCTCGCGACGCGGATCGGATCCTCGGTCATCCGCCGCGACTCGGGCGTCAGGTTCTCCTCGGCGTTCTGGAGCAGCACCTCGGGGAAGCGGTTGAACAGCTGACGCTCGATCTCCTCGATCGCGTGCTCGTAGATCATCGTCTGCGTGCCATGACCGACGTCGTCCTCGTCGATCGCACAGAACAGCCCCTCGTCGCTCAGGTGCAGGTACACCGGCGCCTCGATCAGGTTCGGCTCGTCGTCTTCCGCGGCGTCGACCGCCAACTGGTGCGCGACCATGCCGCAGTGCGCGTTGTCCGTCATCGGTCCAACTCCTCCGCGGCATCGGCAGCCGCTTTCAGGTCGCTCGCGAGTTCACGCGCGACGTCCGGATTCAGGTTCAGAGCGATACCCAAGTGCGTCCCGTCGGTCTCGTACACCGGATTCAGGAACACCTCACCCCGATTTGTGATTGAAACGCCGAGACTGACGGCCTCCTCTGAGGTGTCAAAGTCGCCGCTGACACCGCCCGAGTCGAAACTGGCGAACCCGCTCATCAGGTAGTCGATCCGGTTCTTCCCAGTTCGAGCGTTCCAGTCCGACATCACAGCCCTCCGTCGATCGCGATCGAGAGGTGGTCACGACGCTGCTGGAGCAGCTGGAAGCCGCGCTCGGTGACGCGGTAGGAGTTCGTCCGGGCGTCGATCTCGCCCTTCTCGACCAGCCCCTCGTTCGTGAGCTCGTCGAGGTTCGGGTACAGGCGCCCGTGGTTGATCTCCTCGTCGTGGATGTCTTCGAGCCCGCGCTTGATCGCGAGCCCGTACACCTGCTCGATCGAGGTTTCGAGGCGCGCGGTCACCGCGAGCACGTCGATCTGGAACGCGGTCAGGTCGGTGTGGTCGAGCGTGCTAGTCGTCTCGGGGTCGGTCGCGTCGCTGCTAGTGGTGGAACTCATGAGTCGATTTTCTGGAACTGCGAAGTGTCTCGGCCAATCGCGTCGAGCAGGTTCCGAAGCGGAACGCCGCTGACGTCGAGGCCGCACGGGGACAGCGTGGCGCGACCGCCCGGACCCTCGAACGTATACCCGTGGTTCGAGAGCGGGCGACCGCAACCCGGACAAGCGTCGCTGTCGCCGTTGAGAACGATACCGCCGCGCGCCGTCCCGGGACTTTGAAGGTTCCCGGACTGGTGTGCTGACATGGCTTTCGTGCTGCCTCACGGAAGCCCACGCGGACTCGCTGTCATCAGCAGCGGGGTCCGCAACTTTCTGAAGGGACCCACCGACAAGCGACGGGTCCGCGAGAGTGCTTCCGTAGCTACATGTTCTAGAGGGAGGGTACTTAGTTGTTAGTGTGAAACTGTTTTCTATAGATAGGATAGTTTCAAGTGAGAAGATATCTAACACCTGATAATATGTACCCCCGGTACAGAACCGTGAGTGATGCCAGGTGGACGGGAGGAAACAGTGGAAGATAGTGAGATTCTCCAGATCTTTCTGGACTCGGAGGATCCCGTCCTTTTCACTGGAGAAGTGGCAGATGAGATCGGATTTTCTAATCAGGGAACGCTCCCGCGGCTCCACGGGCTCGCAGACCGCGATCTCCTGAAGTCGAAGGACGGTGGGCGAACTATCGTCTGGTGGCTGACCGACGAGGGCCGCGAGTTCATCGAAGCGTCCGACTGACCTCACACCTGACCTCCGAGCAGCCGTTGGCCGACCACCGAGGCCACGCGTTCGACCCAGTCCGGCACGTCCTCCTCGAAGATGCTGTCGCCGTCTGCAAAGGCGCGGACCACGTCGATCGACTCGTCGACGATCCGCGCGTCGAGCTGCCAGTCGCACTCGTTCGCCGCCTCGATCTCGACGCGGAGCGTGGAGTTCGCGTCGACGCTGACGACCACCTCCGCGTGGCTGGGACTGCCGTGACCGCTGATCCCCTCCGCGACGAGGTCGACATCGATCTCTGCGGTCTGTGCGCTACTGCCGTCCGCGGGTGGCTTCGAGGCCATACCCGACGCTGCTCAGTGTTCCCTCTTGAGTCTCCTACAGGGTGTTCCGGATGGTTCCGGATGGTCAGGAACCGCCAGACATGAGCCGATTAAGCGAGTTCCGGATGCTGTTCCGGATGGTCGATCGCGGCGGCGAGGTCGTAGAACTTCTTCCCGCTCCGGCTCTCGGTCTCGACCAGCTCGTAGTGCTCCAGCTTCGAGAGATGCGCGTCCCGGAAGTACCGGAGACTCACGGGCTCCTCGTGGCGCTCGCTGTACTTCTCGTGAAGCTCGCGCTGGATGAGCGGCCCTTCCTTCCGGAGCACGTCGACGACGACGCGCTGGTGCTGGTTCAGCTTCGAGTAGGTCTTCCGCGCGATCTCCCGCTCGGCCTCGGAGATCGAGTCCTCGACGAGCCGCTTCGGGATGTTCGACAGCCCCTCGGTACTCGCCTTCCGCGCCGCGGCCCGGAGAGTCGTGATGGCCATTCGTGCATCGCCGTCGGCGAGACGCGCGATCGTCTCGCAGACCTCCTCGCTCGCGGCGCCGGGGCCGAGCCCGGCGCGAGCCCGACGCTCCAAGATCTCCGCGATCGTGTCCTCGCCGTACCGATCGAACCGGACGCGGTAGCCGACCGACACCCGTGAACGCACGCGCTCGTCGAGGTCAGCGAGCAGGTCGATCTCGTCGTTCGCGATGCCGATCCAGGAGAGCCCGTGGAAATCGTGGAGGTCGTAGAGCAACTCGGTCTCGCGCAGCTGATCGACTTCGTCGAGGATGACGACGCCCGGGCCGTTGAAGTTCCGGTGGACCCGTTCCAGCAGCGTCGACGTCGACGCCGAGCGCGGCACGGCGGTCCCGACGAGGTCGCGCGAGAGCCGTTCCAGCACGGCGTTGCGGGTGTAGTCCCGCCAGCAGTTCACGTAGGCGTGAGGAACGTCAAGGACCTCGCGCCGGAGTTCGCGGACGGCGGCCCTCGCGACGGTCGTCTTCCCGGCGCCGGACGGGCCGAAGAGAAAGCAGTTCTCAGCGCGCTGGCCCTCCTGAATCGGTGAGAGGGCGTCGGTCACCTCGTTCATGTGGCGGTTCCGACCGACGATCGGATCTGGAAGGTGGTCGTCTTCGAAAACCGCACCGTCACGTATCATGTCACCGACGACTCACTAGGGGGACATAAAGGGAACCCGAGGTGTTCCGGATGGTTCCGGATGGTGTGTATACCACTTTTACCCTTAACCCGGAGTTCATCAACATTCCCTGATAGTATTAGATATGGCAGATGCGTATCTCAGATCAGTCCGAAACGATTCTAATGGAGACATCGCAAAAATCACTGTTTCAGGGACTCCAGCCGGGAAAGTCACAGATGTAAAAAGGAAACCAAGTGTAGTCCGCGACATCGATTCAGGAGAGATGACGTACGCAACCGCCGTTAAAGTGGACGGTGAGTTTGTTGTTGGCGATGAAGTCCACACGGTCGAAAACAAGTATATCAGAACAGATGGAAATGAGATTCCACAGGACAATTTAGGCGACCTTCCAAACTTTTAGTGGTTATTCGCTGTCCGACAACCAGTGGAGAGTCGGACGCGATCGCCCTCGAACCCGCCCCGATCACGCCGGGAACCCCACCCGACCCGTACCTTTTTGTCCGGTTGACGCACCAGCCGGACGCAGAGCAATGAAGACACTCAGAGAACTCGTGGAGCGGGAACTTGACGAGCAGGAAGAGACTGAGGCCGATATTGAGAAAATCACAGTCGGCCCACTCAGACATAGCGAGCACCCAGAAACAGCGTATGTCGATGGTCTCGCCGGACTAGAGGAGTACGAGGGTTACAGTGGGTACGGCGGCCAGCGGTTCCCGCCCGTGTACGTCTGGACCGAGTCCCGTGTTTATCTCAAGGGCCACTACGACGGCTCAGAGTGGATTACGTCAGTACCGAGATCTCCAAAAGACGACGAGTCGCCAGAGCCGATCGGCGGCGGGTAGTCGCGCTAATCAATCAGATTTCAGAGCACGACCTCGCTCATCGATCCGATGATGTTCTCCTCGGTCGGCGCCGCCAAGTACGGCTCGATCGCGTCGTAACTACTCCACCCGCCGAGCGCCATCACGATCCGCGGGGAGACGTGCTCCTCGACGAGGAGGTGGTTCGCCCAGCAACGGCGGAGGTCGTGCGTGCTCACGCGTTCGTAGTCGGTGTCGCCGCTCTCCTCGGCGGCGCCGGCGGCGGCCTTCGCCACCCAGTTCTGGACGGTGCGCTTCGTCACGTCGACCAGGGGCTCGTCGCGCGCGATCTCCTCGCTCTGGACGTAGCGGTTGATCGTCGCTTCGACGTCGACGGGAAGCCACGTCTCGCGCTGCTTCCCGTCCACGAACTCGCCGGTGGTGTCCTTCCCGCCGACGACCTCGAGTTCGTAGTGGCGACCGTCGGTCATGCGTGAGATGTGCTGCGGTTCGACGTCGAGGACCTCGCCGACGCGGAGCCCGCAGTCGCCCATCAGTCGGATCGCGATCTCGTGCTGGAAGGAGTCGGCGGCTCTCGGGAGGGCGCGATACTCGTCGCGAGACATCCAGACGTTCCAGGAGCCGTCGCGATTTCGCTCTGTTCTCATTTCGTGCTTCTCCGCATGTCCATGAAATATGAAGCTTGGGGCGCACCGGGTTTCCGGAGTGATCGGGGCGGATTCGACCCAAATTTTTCGCGCTTGTGTGGAAACGTGAAGTGGCGTCTGAGAGTCAGGCCTTCTCAGACAGTCACATCCGAGGTCCGATAACCATCAGTCTCATCATTGTGACTAAAACCAGTCCTCCCAGCAGGATAGGAAGCAAAGGTCCGACGACTTCTACTACTGCAGCCGTCTCTACAAGTATCTCTTCCGACCCTCTAGTCTGCGTCAGCATGTCGGTAACCGCTGAAAAAGCGTATAGAACCGAACCTACCGTCAAAGAAAGGGGAATCACAGACCGGGCGAGTGGCATCGCCACTTGGTCCGCGAAGCTGTTGGCCGTCGACTCGATGATCTCCTCGACGGACGCGTTCGCGGCGTCGCCATCGTACCCGTACTGCGAGTGAGCGCAGTACTCGCAGGCGATCGTCTCCACCTGATCAGCGCCTTCGCCAACCTTCACAGGTACGAGTTCTTCTTCTTCGACGTGCTGGCCGCAGCCAGCTGGGCACTTGTACAGCGTGACCTCTTCGGTGTCGACCTTGGTTCTCGTCTCGGTCGCCGTCTCCAACTCCGACGTCGTGCTCATATCTGATCCCTCTGGTCTCGGTGATGTTCTTCATCTCCGCGATAGTCACCAATGGCTTCGACGAGAAGCGCGCTGTTCAGCTTTATCCGGGCCATTGAGAGACTGTCGGCGAGCTCGTGACCCTCGTCGTGGAGCTCGTCTTCGATGTCTTCGATTTCGCGAATAGCTTCAATTTTCTTCTCCTGACTCGTCAATCTCATATTTTGAGCCCCCTCGTCTCAGTGACGTTGCTCAGGTTCGCGGCCTCGATGGCACCCACCATATCGCCGATGACCAGGCTGAGTACGGTCAAACCGATGAGCAAGACGGCCCAGACCAACCACCGGCCGTCGGTCTGCTGACCGCGATCGTCCTCGCTCAGTTGCCTGTTGGTGGTCGGAAGCGACGATGCCGCCCATCCGAACGCGACCGCGAGCCCGACCACGAGGGCGATCGCTCCGAGGAGCGGCTCGCTCTCGACGCCGAGCTCCACCAAGACAAACATGGTGGTCATACCGGCCATGCCGCCGGCCGGTAGCAGGAACGCGATTGTCACCGGCCTGCCCTCCGCATCAACTTATAGAAGTGGACCATCGTGCCCGCGAGCATGAACACGACGGAACCGTTGAACACGACGCGCGTGAGATTCACACCGAGCGTGCTGACCATCACGTAGCCGAGTCGGTTACCGAGACCGGCGACCCAGAAGGCTGCGATGAGCACCGGCTTCGCGATGTTCTGCCGCACCCATCGATCGAGCTTCGGCGTGTCCGGTGTCGCGTCCGCCACGCGCTCACCGAACTCGAACTCAACGCCGGGCGAGCCTTCGGGCGGCTCGCGCTGTACGATCTCGCCGTCCTCGGTGAACGAATCCTCGTGAAGACGCTCGACGAGGTCGACGGCCGGCTCATCCATCGCAGCTTGGTTCGCGCCGATCGTCGCGCCAGCGAACAGCATGATGAAGGCCATCAAGATGAGTGAGATCGGCACGCGCGTGAATCCGCACACGGACATCATCACTCGGACCTCCGTGCTGTCTCGCGGTCGGCTCCCGCTTGGGTCTCTTGGTGCCACAGGAGAAACGTGATAATCCCGAAGAGGAACAGCACCGTCGCCATGAAGACGTTGACCTGAGGGAGCCTTGTCTCGAAAACCCCGCCGAGAATGGGCACGAGAGACGCGCCACTCTGTAGTACTGTAACCGACATCAGCGAGGCCTCCGTTCGATGACGCGATCAGCTTCGGCTGAGGCGTAGCCGAGCCACGGTCGCAACACGTCCTCGCGCACGAGATCGTCGTCGACGTACCACTCCACCTGGAGCGGACGACGGACGCCGACCATGTGGACGTCGCGCGTGGCGACGTCGTCGAACTCGAAGACGAACTCCTCGTCGGGCTCTGGGTACCGACCGATGACGCCGCGGAGCTGAGAGAGGATCGAATCCAGAACGATCCGATCGGATCCAGTTGAGAGGCGGGGGGCCGGGGCCGACCCGCCTCCCGACGAATCTCCACCTCTCTCTTCCTCTTTACGCGTAATGATGTGGTTATTGCCCTTCTCTCTCGCTTGTTTCAACCCGTCATCCTCTCGCTGTCCGGTGGTTTGATGAGTCATGTTGAAACCTCGTTTTCGCGGGCGATTTTGTTCACACGCTGACTGGAAATCTCGACGTGCGGTAGTCGAGCAATGTCTGTGCCGGGCATCCCCTGTCGCTTCAGCGCGATAATCCACTTGTCGCGTTCCTCCATCCGGGCGTCGGAGACGGCTTTCTCGATGCGCTCCTGCGCCTCCGATTCACGGAGCAGCGAGTCGTCGTCGAGCTCGCCATCGAGCATGTCGTCCTTGATGGCGTCCATGTGCTTGGCCGTCTCCGTCTTCTCCATGTTCGGCCACTCGATGGTCTGGACGGTCTCGTAGTAGATGACGCGCTTGGTCGGGTGGATGCGCTTCTTGTATACGCGAGCCTTCCCGCGTCGCTCGACGTTGATCCAGAAGTCGCAGAGCCGTTCGAACCGACCGTCGATCATCGTGGGGTCGGGGAGGTTGACGTACGCGATGATCTCACGGACTCGGGCCTTCTGCCACTTCTGCGTCGCCTCGACGTTCTCCGAGGTCATCCCGCGTCGGCTGTCGAACTGCTCGCCTTCTTCCATCACTGCGGCCGAGCCGGGTTTGAGGACGCCGTACAGTTCGAGGAAGCGCAGCGGCTCGATCGTGATCTTGTGCGTCCCGAACCCCTCCGCGGTCGTGTCGGTGACGTAGCCGAGGAAGTCACAGAGGTTCGACTTCCCGACGCCGGTGTCTCCGTCCTTCGCCGTGACCAGGATCTTCGCGTCTCGACCGTTCCCCTTCCGGCGCCCGATCTCGCGGAAGAACGGTCCGTCGAGTCCACTCGGCACGTCGACGTCGTCGGGCGCGGGTACAGTCCGCTCGATGACGGGGCCGGGCGTCTTGAGGTCGTCGTCGAACTGGTCGTCTCCCGGCGGTGATTCGGCGGCGCTCACGTCGCCTCACCCCCGTCGTCCTCGACCCAGTCGTCCGGCAGTCGCTCGATGGCGTCATCTTGCCCGCGAGCGTTGAGCAGGTTCACGAGGTCCTTCTTGGTCGCCTCGGTGTTCGTCGTCTGGTCGCGTGCCGAGGCGGCGAAGCCAAGCTCCTTCGCGATCGCGTCGAGTTCCTTCCCGAGATCGAGGAGTCGACTCGGATCGATCGACGCGGCCCTCGGGACTTGGACCGTCTCGGTCGCGTGACCGCGACGCGGAAGGGGTCGCTCGACCGTGGTCGTCTGTGCGAGCGCCGTATCGATCCAGTCGACGTTACGATCGTCCCACGGCGTCTTCAGCGCGCTCTCGCTCGCGTAGTCCGAGAGGAGGTCCCGGTAGTCTGAGTGGATCTGGGCGACGTCGAGACGCGTCTCGATGTCGGGGTCCGGGAGTCCACGTCGGAGGACGCGGCGTGCTCGAAACGCTTCCTCCTTCGTCTCGCGGATCTGGCGGCGGAACCCACGGTCGGGTTCGTCGTCGTGCTCACTCATCGTCCTTCAGGTCGATCACGACCATTCCCTCCTCCTCGAAGAAGTACTGGTCCACCTCACCGGGATTGTCCTCGTTGCGTCCGGACTCGACCACGGCCCGTTTCATAACAGTGAGATGGAACGAACCGCTGTTCGGTGTGAGCTTTGAGGTCTTCCTGGTCGGGTAGCCTTCAGCCTGAAGCTCGTTTATACGGTCTCTCGCCGCTGTTTCTCGACCCATGGGGCGGTCGACATGTCCCCCCTTAATGAATCTTTGAGAATCTTTAAGATTTGATCAACTATAGGGTGGGTAGGCATGTCTGCCGGCGTATGTCGGTAGCAACCGATACGGCCGGCGGTGCGGGGCACAGTACGGCGGAACCGAGTTCTCCGAGCATCGGCGAGGGGGGTGTCACTCTCTCCATGAAGGAGAAGCTGATGACCATCGTCGGCCTCTCGACGATGGTCGCCGAGTCCGAACACCCGCTTCAGCGGCTGAAGGTGGTGCTGAACGCGATGGCCGCGGACGGTGCCGAGGTCGAGCTCGAAACCGAGGAGGTCCACCGGATGGGCCAGATGGGTGCGCGCCGGATCGGCTCGCTCGCCATTGGGATCGCGGTTATCGGGCTCGTGATGAACGAGCTGAGCAGCACTGAAACGTTCAGTAACTCCACGGGCGTCATCGACGTGAGCGGCATCTTCCAGACCGCAGGTTCTGGCCTCCAGATCCTCGCGATCGGGATCGTCATCGCGGCTGCGTCCGTGCTGCTCGGTCTCTGGCAGGGGTTCTAAACAGGCGAACTCACCCCACGTCATGATTTTTTCAACCCGACCGAGAGCCGGAGGACCACGATGAGCGACGGCGACACCATGTCCCAGCTGGCGGTGGTCATCCTACTGCTCGGCCTCGCAGTGCCAGGCCTGATGACCGCGTACGACTTCGCGGGGACGCCGATCGAGTACGAGCAGTCCGCGAGCGTCGACGTCGGAGGCGAGACCGTCGTCGAGGAGGGAACGACGCTGGAGAACTACGGCGACGAGATCTCGGTCCGAACAGAGAACGGGACCGAGCTAGCACCGTACCGAGACTACCAGTGGAACGAGACGGCCGGGACAGTGACGTGGGCCGACTCAGCGAACACGACCGACGGCCAGAACGCGACGATCGCGTACCAGGCCCATCAGCGGACAGCCGTGACCGAGACGGCGTGGGACGTGATCTCTCCGCTGTTCGGCCTGTTCGGCTTGTTCGCGTTCGTGGCGTCGGTCCGGACGCTCTGGAGCACCATCGCGGAGGTGTTCGACCGGTGACGCCGCTCGCCCTCTACTTCGGCGTGGCGGTCGTTACGCTCATCGCGACGAGCGCGTGGGCGATTCTCTTCCAGGAGCGTGCGGTGTACCTCTCGTCGGGCATCTCGTTCGTCGGCTACGCGTGGCTCGCGCTGGTCGGCGCCGACGTCGCACTCGTCACGACCGGCGGAGATCCCGTCTGGCTGCGAGAGACGCTTGCGTCGGTGCAGTACGTCGCGCTTGCGCTCGCGATCGTCTCGCTGCTAGTCTTCACGCTCCGGTTGCTCGACGCGTACCCGTCGCCACAGGACGAGAACGAACAGACCACTGACCAACCGACGCGATCAACCCGATGAAACAACAGACAGACCAGAAAGAAGCGGCAGAGGCAAAGACCGATTCCCGAGCGGCGGTCGCCGGCCACGAAGTCGGCCTGCGGTCGCAGGCGCGCAGCGTGATGGAGCGGAAGCAGAACCCGCAGTTCTACGACCGCTTCACGAAATCCTCAATCAAAGACTCGGAGAAGTGGGGCCACCTCGTAAACGAGCACGCTCCGTGGCTGGCAGACGACCATATCCTCGCGAACCGGCGCGACATCTACCGCCGGAAACGCGAACTCCTCAACCGCGTCCGCGCGACGCAGGCGGTCGTGGGTGCGTCGCCAGGTGCTCGCCTTCGCGAGAAGCCACTCGCGAACGCGCTGTCGCAGGGCGTGAACGTTCGACTCGACGACCCGATCCCGCTTGACTCAGCCGGGCAGTCGACGCTGGAGATATCGGACAAAGACTACACCGAGCCGATGGACGCCGAAGAGATCGCAGCGATGGAGGACATCGCGGAGATCTCCACGGCGCGGCAGTCACAGGGCGTCGGCAAGGCCGGAAGCGAATCACTCACCACGGCGACGACCGAGCAGCGCTCGGTCCGAATGGACGAGCGAGAGGAGAGTGGCACCGCCTCGAAGGTTTCCCAGGTGATCAGTCGATGACGGACGACTTCGACGACGACCTCATCGACGAGGACATCCGCGAGGAGACCGAGCGCATGCACCAGAGAGCGGCCAAACGTGCAAAAGCCAGGTCCGCAAAGACCGCAGAGCGTGTCAACGAGTGGGCCCGTGGACGGCTCGACTCGGCCTCGGACGTCGGAGATCTGCTCCGGGGGGTCGAGTGGCTCCAACTGACGCTCGCGTTCCTCTACGGGCTCCTTCTCGTTCCGCTGGTGCTCCTCACGCCACTCGCACGCGCCGCACCGGCGTCGTGGCGCGTCTACCACAAGATCAACCAGTGGAGCGCGTGGCAGATGCAGAAGGCGGCCAGCGCCGACGCGGTCGCGAACATCCGCCGGAAGAACGACAAGGAGGATCTCCTCCCGGCGAAGCTCGTCGAGTCGTCGGAGACGGACTCGGAGCGCGACGGCTGGAAGGTGAAGTCGATCAGCGGGAAACGGTACGACCCGAGCGTCCGTGGCGGAACGTCGAGCCGCTACGGAAAAGCGGATATGATCCACATCAACGAGGACGATCCCGAGCAGGGGACGTGGGTCGAGACCGCGATGGACTCCGCGCTGCAGGCGGATCGTGAGCGCTACCTGTTCATGGACGCGACGATCCGAGATATCAAACGCGGCGTCGCGTACGACCAGTCTCTGGGAGACGGCTCGACGGCAGTCGCCGACGGTGGCTTCTCAGCTGGTGACGAGATGACGTTCGACGTCAATGAGCGCGAGGTCTCGATCGAGACGCCGGGCGTCAACGTGGACATGCTCGTTCCGCTGAACTCCATGCCAGGGTTCGACGGAACGGTCGTCAGCTGGAACCAGTACTCGACACTGAAGAACCAGCAGGCGGACCAGCAGCAGATCCAGGACGCGAAGAACGCCGGTCGGATGGCGGCGCTCATGGAGCAGTTGGACAAGAAGGATCTGTTCAAGTGGGCGATCATCCTGTCGGCTGCCGGTGCGGTGCTGCTCTTCCACCAGGATATCGGCGCCGCGATATCGAGCTTCGGCGGCGGCGGTGGCGGTGGCGGCAACGTCGCCCCGACCGGCGGACTCGGGCTCCTTGCACCACTAGCTCACAGATTCCGGGGTGAGTGATGTGGGTCACGCTGGTCCGCACGGTGATTCAGATGGGTCCGCTCGCGCTGATGATGGTAGTCCTGGCTGCAGTGATGGCACGGCTGACAGGCTTCGCGACGAGCGGTCCGAACGCCGACCACGAGTCGGTTGGGCAGGTCGCACAGATGTTCAACGCGATGACGGTCGAAAACCTCACACTGCTGGTGGGGCTCGCCGTCATCTTCTACCTGATCTGGCGCGCAACGCTGGAGGGGCGCGTCCAATGAGCCGGGGTGAGAGATGAGCCTGATAAGCCGCGGTGGGGTGTTCTTCGGCGGCACCCTCGCGAACGGCGTCATCTTCGTGTTCTACTCACGAGTCGTCTTGACGACAACCGAGCTCGTGAACAGCTTCGGAACCGGGCCGGCGACCCCGGCGATCGAGATGATACCGCAGGCCGTCGTGCTTGCGATGCTCACGCTCCAAGTCGGCGTAACGGGATACTTCCTCGGAGCGTTCGGCAAGCAGCGACAGGCAAACCGGAGGCCGCTATGACACCCGAAGATCTCGAACGTCTCCGCGATCGTGAACTCCGCGACGCCGGTGAGGATGCGACTGACACGGTCGCAACCCGAGCGGAGGTCGGAGACTAGTGCGACCAACTGAGCACAGAAATGGAGTAACCCAACGATGACAGAAACCGACAACACCGAAGAAGACTCGCTCGTCTCTCGGCGAGGCGTAGTGGCTGGCGCCCTCGCGGCGACCGGCCTCAGCATGTTCAGCGCCGGGAGAGTGACCGCACAGACAGCGACGAGCGGGACAGTCGGACCGTACGAGACGGCGACCGTGACGAGCGTCGAATACGTACCGCTCTCCTCGGCGCCGAGCTCCGAACCAGACACTGCGACGCTCTACTGGAGGTCCTGATCTGATGAAGGACATCGGCACTCAAGAGGACCCACTCACGTTCATCGGCGACGAACTACGGGTGGACGTCTTCGACGGCAGTGATCCGGCAGAAACCGGTACCAGGCGTTGGTGGTTCCGCCCCGATCTCTCCGTCAACGACTCCGACGCGGTGATCCGCGTCAACAACAACGGCGACCTTGTGGACGTGCCCGTCTTCGAGCAGAGCACGTCCGTCGAGGCCGGCATCGACACGCGGTTCGGCGTCGTTGCTCCCTCCCTTTCGGAGCCCGCGTTTATCCCGCTGACCGACCCAGCAGATGCGGCGTTCAGCTTCAACCGCGTGGAGGCGCCGGACGGGACGGAACTGTCACTTCACAATCGTACGGCCCCCGGATCTGGAATACCCGACAGTGTGGCCGCGCAATATCTATTTGAGGATGACACAGACACGTCTGTCGCGGATGATAACGTTGGATCATACAATGCAGACATCACTGGAGCGACTTATAGCTCAGACTCTCAATCAGGAGCTTTTGCATTGTCTCACGACGGATCGGGAGACTATCTTAAATCTCAATCAACAGTTGATTTGGTCTCGTCAGGAGAGGCCGATGCTATTGGATTGGGGGGGTTCATCAAACCACAATCAGCAAACAGATTCCCATATCCAGTCTCATACGGCCCTACAACAGGAGATTTCTTCGGCATTTGGGTCGATGTTGAGGGTGGGTCAGGGATTAATGCACGACTGCTTGTTGGTGGCTCTTTCGTCGATGTCAACACGAGTGTTTCCTATAATTCATACCAGCACGTCTATGCGAACGCAACTGGTTCCGAGATTAATCTTATTGTTGATGGAACAGTCGCAGACTCAACAACCCACAGCATAAACATCTCTGATCTCGCGTCTGGGTCACTCTGGACGGGGATAAGACCAGATCAAGTTGGCAACGATGACTTCAGTCTGAGCGGATTGGTTGATAATGCCACATATTCTGACAGGGAGTTGACTGAAAGTGATGTGCAGGCACTAATTAATCAATAGACTGTGTCCATGTTTATCATGATACAAAACAAACATAACGGGGGTCGGAGGTAGATGGAGCGGCGAGTCCGCACGCTGGCGGTCGCCCTCCTGGTCCTCGTCGCCCTCGTCGGCGTCGGGCTCGCACTCACTGGCGGAGTCGCCGTCGACGGCACGATCCCACTCGATGACGACGACGCACCGCAGGTCGATGTGGTCACCTCGAACAGCGAGATGCTGCTCGACGGCGAGCACGGCGGTACGGGGACGATGGAGATCGTCACCGAGCAGGGCACGATCGTTATCGACGGACCTGACGGGACAGCCGCTCAAGTCCACGAAGATGACATCACCGGCGAGTACACGAGCGTCACACAGATCGAAGCCGGGAGTGGTCTGACGATCACGCCGGAGGACAAGCCAGCAGTAACAGTCGGTGGCGGCATCGACTCGGTAGAGTTCGCGTCGATGGCTGTCGACGACAACACGCGGGATTTCACTTACACCGCGAGCTCTGTGGCGAGCGTCACCGTCAACGAGATCGGCGCAACCAGCGAGACCGTGGTCGCCGTCGCGAGCGACGGAACCGTGCTCGACCAGACCACAGTCGACTCGTCCGGGTCGGCGACGTTCTCGGAACTCGACTCGGGGAGCTACGACATCCAGATCGCGACGACGTCCGACCCGGCACTCAGTGGCGCGAAACCGAGCAGCGGAACGACCGTGAGTGAGACACCGGTCGAGTTGTCTCTCAACGTGAGCGACGGCGACTTCGGCGCCGTCCAGGGAGACTCCGTCGAGGTGGAGTTCTTCGACGGTAGCGATAACAGCAGCCTCGGGACCGACACGCTGACGAGCAACGGGACGGCGACAGCCGAGTTCTCGGAGCCAGATGGTGGAGAGAACTCGTGGTATGCGATCGTTGAGGACAGCTACGGACACACCGTCAACACGCGAGACACGAACGGCGGAGCGTTCACGTTCAACGCGCCGTCCGAGATGCGGATCTACTCCGAGACAGAGCCGGATCAGCTTATCTCGCAGGACGTTTCGCTCCGTGTCCGCTTCTTCATCGGCCAGGACGAACAGCAAGTCGTCGAACGACAGGCGACCGACGGAACCGTTTCGTTGGAGGGACTGCCCGTCGATCAGCGCTTCATTGCGACCGTTCGGGCGAACGACACGCAGGAGCACACCTACCGCCGGATCGTTGTCGACTCGCTGATCGAGACGCAAGACGTCTACTTGCTCAACCGTTCGGAGCCGAACTCCGAGATCATCTACCAACTGGATGATCCGACCGGGGAGTTCCCGCCGGAACAGACGACGCTGTACATCGAGAAGCCGATCACGAAGGACTTCGACGACGACGGCGAAGACGAGACGCGCTACGAGACGATCGCCGGCGACGTGTTCGGCGCGAGCGCGCAGTTCCCGGTCGTCCTCCAGCAGGACACGCGCTATCGGCTCCGAGTCGAGTCAGAAATCGGGAGCAGCCGCATCCTCGGTGCTTACTCTGTGACTGGTGATGCAGTCGAGCCGCTCCAGATACAGCGTGTCCAGCTGGGCGGCGACGCCGACTCCGGGGCCTCGCTCGCTGCCACGCTCGAGGGTGAGGGCCAGGGGCGTCAGATCGCGATCCGGTATCGCGATCCAGCAGAAGAGACGACCGCTGTCGAGTACCGCGTCGTCGACCAGCGCACCGGCGAGGTGTACGTCGATAACACGACACGCGAGGCGCAACAGTTCGCCGACTTCTACAACCTCCCGGCCAACGCGAGTGCCGAAGAGTCGTTCGCGGTAGAGTACACGATCGAGCGAGCGGACGAGACGCGCTCGGGGCGTGTGTTCGCTGGCGATCTCCCGGAAATTGTGGATCGCTTCAACGTCGGTGACAACGTGTTGCGCGTCATCTCTGTCGTGTTGATCCTCGCGTCGATGGGGCTCGTTGCGATCTACGAGCCGATGCTCGCCCCGATTACCGGAACGAGTACCGCAAGTTTCCTGAGTATCATCGGCGCGTTCGCCGCCCCGAACGCAGTGCTCGGGATCGCGGGCGCGATTAGCGTCCTCGTGATCATCGGAGGGAGTCGAATATGAGAACTACAGCACCTGTGCTCATGGTCCTCTGTATCGCGGTCGCCGGTGCCATGATCAGTGGCTCCGGCTTCGCGGACGTTTGGGGGACGCCTGAGCCAGAGACGGCAGGGGCACAGTCCGCGCTCGAAGAACGCTCCGAAGCAGTGAGTCCAGCTGGCGAAAGCGGGAGTGCGTCCGGTCCCGTCTCGTCTGGAGAGTCATCGATTGTTGGACTCGTCGTCGACGGGAGCCAGTCGCTGGCTGGGATCGCGGCGGCAGTCGTGTTGCTTCCAGTGACGCTGACGAACAACGGCTTCCCGTGGTGGTTCGCGTACCCAGTCGGTTCGATCGCGTACATCGTCAGCGGGATCGGGATAATCGAGTTCGCAACGAACAGGGTGTGGTCATGAACCCGCACGCTCCGCTCCTGATGTTGTCGGACTCGTGTTACCTCGACGGCAGTGGCGCGCTCGATTGCGGGGCGGAGCAGTTCATCGGCGCCTTCGGCGGCGCCGGACTGCTCGCGGTGGTGATGGCCGGGGTCATCTTCGGGATCTTCTACCTCGCCACTGGTGGTGACATGGCGACACCGACGGTCGCGCTTATCCTGTGCGGCGTGGTTCTCGTCCCGATGCTCCCGGAGAGCTACTCGCAGATGGCCGGCTACCTGGTCCTGTTCGGACTCGCCGCTGCGATGTTCCAAGTGCTCCAGAAGTACGTCCTCTCTCCATCTACACAATGAGACTCAACATCAATCGGGGCCTGACAGTGCTCGCGTCGCTGCTGTTCCTGCCCGGTCGTGTGGTCGAGGAGGGCCTTCACGTCATCGCGGCCTTCCCGTTCGCGGAGCGGCTCTCCGTGCACATCGATCCGGAGCGGGGCACCGCTCACACACAGGTCGAGTTCAGGACGGGAACACCGAGGTGGGCAGTCCGACTCGCGTACGGACTGCCCGAGATCGTCGCCGGGGCAGCTGGCGTGACGGTGATGGCCTACTGGTTCGTGGCAGGGCCGATTTGGCTGCCCGCAACGACGGTCGACTGGCTACTGCTCAGCCTCTTCGGCGCCCAGTGGCTCGCGATCGCGTTACCGAGTCGGTCCGACATGGATCAGCGCCCGGAGGGTGATCGATGAGAGAGACTATCCGAACCCTCCGGGAGATGAACGCACGCTTATCGACTGATGACGCCCCACTTTGGGCAGAGGTTCTCGGGTTCGTCCTCGCGGTAGGATTCGTTTTCCGAAGCCTGGCTTACGTGACTAGTGCGCTCATCTTCGACGTCGACCCGCAACTGCGCGACCAATATGTGACCCGTCGTTCGCCAGTGGCTTCGATCGACGACGATTGGCACGCCGCTCTGTCGGCACGGATTCTATCGCTGAGCGTCGGTCTCCTGTTGCTCCAGATCGCGGTTGACGGAAGCCCGATGATTGGAGCAGCCTACGTCGGTGCGAACGCAGTGGTCCCGCTGGTGGACCCGATACTCTACGCCAGCACCCACAACTCATGACACAACAACAGACCCGCAGATCGATCAGAGGTAGAGTGCAGACGATCACGGTGGGTATCCCGCTGCCATCTCGGCATCGGGTGGTGAGCGGATCCACTGCGAGATGGCCGAGCAGCCGGCGTAAAACGGGTGAGAACAGATGACCTCAAACTATGATTCAAGCTATGATTACTATAGCTCCGGCGGTGCCGCGAGCAGTGGCACCGACGACGGCGACTCTGAAACCACTGAGTCGTCAGACGAGTCGTCTGATGTGCCCGACGACGCCTTCACGTCGACACCCACAGATCCGAGTGCGAGCGAACCCACCGGTGAAGAGCCGGGCGACAGAAATAGATCTGAAACCGATAGCAGTGGAACGCAAGACGACAGCACCAGTGCGTCGCAAGGTGTGCCCGACGACGCCCTCACATCGACACCCACTGACCCGAGCGCAAGCGAACCTACCGGTGCAGAGCCGAGGGACAGGAACAGATCTGAAAACGACAGCAGCAGAGGGCAAGGCGTCCCTGACGACGCCTTCACGTCGACGCCCACTGACCCGAGCGCAAGCGAACCTACCGGTGGAGAGCCGAGAGATAGAAACAGACCAGAAGACGCCAGCAGCAGCGGACAGGGTGTCCCTGACGACGCTTTAACGTCGACGCCCACCGATCCGAGCGCCAGTGAACCAACTGGTGAAGAGCCGAGGGACAGAAACGGACCTGAAGACGGCAGTAGAAGGAGGGGTGTACCCGACGACGCCTTCACAACAACGCCAACAGATCCGAGCGCAAGCGATCCTACCGACGGAAGCCCAAAAGATCCAGCAGATCCCGTGCGTGTTGACGATGATGTAGAGCTTGGATCTGTGTCGTCGCGAGAAGAAGCCGCCTCGCAGTTCGATCGACGCTACGAAAACGTCGATATCAATACGGGCATGGTCACCCGTGACGACGAGGGGTTCCGACTCTCCGAGGACGCACAGACCGAACTGCAGCGCCGACAAGCCGCTTCACAGTTCAACGATCAGGTTCCGCGAACCGTCAACACGGACGATGTGCGACAGAACGAAGAGGGGGAGTTCGTCCTTCGCGAGGGGCTGCAGGAAGGAATCGCCGAGCAACGAGCAGTTGAGCAATTTGACGAACAGTTCCCAGAGGAGGATATCGGACAACCCGATGTGGTTGAGACGGAAGATGGCTTCGAACTCCGCGACGCGGTCGCCCAACGTCTTGGGGAAAAGCAGGCTGCAGAGCAGTTTGAAGCACAGTTTGACGGGGTTGACATCGAGCAAAGTGATGTTCGAGAGACCGAAGATGGCTTCGAGCTAACCGAGCAGGCGAGACAGCGGATTCGAGAAGACCGCAGCGAGAACGAAGTCTCCCCAGAGAATGATCCGGGCACTGTTGCGACTGCTGTCGGCGTCACAGCCTCCACGCTTGGGAACTCACCTATCGGTAGTGCCGCCGACCGCGTCACCGATCCACTGTTCGGAGACACGCGCGAAGAGGGTGTTGTCGGAGAAATCGATAGCTTCCTCGCAGATGTCGAACGGGGATGGCAGAACAACGTCACTACTGCGTTTGAAGGCGAAGCTGCTGGATCGGAGATGAACAGCCCTGCTCCGGGCGTGATGATCTCGCCGCAGCTTGGTCGCGACCTAACCGAGCGAACGGCCGAGTTGTCTAACCCCGGCACGGTCGGACGTGATATTGTTACTGTTGCTGACTCCGCTGTCCGCGGAACTGCGTTTCTCGCCGATCGGGGTCCCGAAGGTGCACAGGTCGCGAAGGAGATCGCCATCGCCGGCGTGCAGGAAGCTCCAGATGCGACACAGGCCGCCGGTAGACAGATCGTACAGAACCCCCGCGACGCCGCCTTGACCGGCGGGGCCCTCGCCGCGACGTTTGGGGCGGGCGCTGTCGCGAGCCGGGCGACACGGGCTAGCGCGTCCGTCGCAGCACGTGGTGCTCGCGCCGGGACACGTCGAGCCGACGACGTCGTCAGCCTGGCGAGATCGCGGAGTGGCTCGCTCCGCGAACGGGCACCGGACGTCTCCGTTCGTCGAGACCCGGACGCCGGCCCGCTCGAGGTCGATCCGATGCTCCAACAGCAGTTGCGTAACCGAGTTCGCAACGGGGCAGACATCGCGAGCGATGCGGGAGACGCCGACGGCTCTCTCGCGCGTCGTCTCGGTTCCGCCACCGAGCGGGCACAGATCAACGCGCGGCTCAACGCCGACGTAGCAACGTCACGGGTACGGGACGCTATCCCGGACCGCTCGTCGCTCCCAGACAGACCGTCGGGACCGGACGGCTCACTCGCACGTAAAGCTGGCAGAACCATGCGCAGCGTGGAACTGAACGCGTTGCTCAACGCGGACGCAGCGACCTCCCGCGTTCGCGAAGCGATCCCCGACAGCGACTCGATACCGAACACGAACCTCGTCTCAGGGGGCGACGAGTCACTCGCACGACAAGCCGGTCGCCGCTACGAGTCCGAGCGCCAAAGCCTGAGGCTCACAGCCTCGGCGGCACCGAGCGCAGTCCGGAGTCGGACAGCCGACGCCGCGGCCCAGCTGGAGGACCTCGTCCCGTCGCGCCCTGATGGGTTGTCGTTCTCCGACTCGCCAGCGTCGCTCGCGCGACGAGCCGGTCGCCGCTACGAGTCGGAACGCCGGAGCCTCGCGCTCACGGCGTCGGCGGCCCCGAGAGCAGCACGCGCCCGAGTGTCGAACGCTGGAGACGCTGTCCTCAGCCGTGCCGAGGATATCGCGGGGAGGCCGCGCGACGCGATCGACAACCTCGAACGCCCCGACGTCGACCTCGATCTGGGCCTGCGGGACGGATCGTTTTCGGTGCCGCGTCCCGACCAGCGTGCCCGTGACGCGGTCGCGGCTGCGAGCGAGGCGACAGTACGGATCGGACCGATCCGCCCCGGACGCACCGACGTAGAGATCGGAGATCTCGACGTTGACCTCGACCGGTTCGACGAGGATGCGATCGATCTCGGACTCAGCGATTCGGGCGGAGGTGGCGGTCGCGGCTCAGAGGCGATCGACCTCGACCTCGATGCCGACGTCGACAGCGGCGGTACCGGCGCGGGGAGCGACCAGATAGCCGCGATCCGCACGACGCGCCGCGGGAGCCGAGACGTCGATGTCGATGGCGAAGTCCGCGCCCGCGAGCGAGCAGCTAGCGGCCCGGACGTGAGGAGAGTGGATCCACTGGCAGGGATCTCCGGTGTCACGGCTGGCGTCTTTGCTGGGACAGGGACTGGTTCATCGTTCGAACAAACAGACGAGCCGTTCGTTAGCACAGACGATATAGGCGTTCTTGATCGCCTCGGCGATACCATCACGCCAGGTGCCGGTATCGGAACTGTGACCGCCGATTTCACGGGGATGGACACGATCGACAGCACGGCACCGATCACTTCTAGCGACGTGGATATCACTACTGACAGACCGACTCCAACGGAGTTCGATACCGACGCATCGAGGTCGAGTGCCGGGAGCTTCGACTTCGGCTTCCGCCCAAGACCCCCAGACTCACCTGATCTGGGAGGCCCGAACCGTCGCGACAGTAACGATAATCCGGTTGCAGCCATCGAAGACAATACATTCGACACAGGCGTACCTGACCCTGATGACGTGCTAGACGAACTATTCTAGCACTCCGGGGCGGTTTTATTTACATCCGACACAACCTGCTCGAATATGGGGATCCTGAGTTATGTGAAAAGATGGTTGTTCGGGATGGTGTGGTTCTATATCGGGATAATTGTCATTCTCTTGCTGATTGGTGGTGCTGTCTCTGTGCTACCAATGGATTTCTCACCGGATCCGATTGAGGAATCTGATGTAGAGAGTGAGATAGTCGAACAAGTCAATGAGGCTCGCTCCTCGAACGGAGCTATCGCAGTCTCTAGAGAAAACGGACTTCAGCAACAGGCAGAGTTCCACAGCTCGGAGATGGCCGAGCACGAAGAGCTTTCACATCAAATCGGGACCTCTACAGCTGAGTCGAGACTCCAAGATGCCGACTGCGGATACGGTTCTGAGAATCTAGCTCAGGGTGAAGTTCGAGAGACTGTTGAGATTGATGGAGAAACCTACCATACTGACGACGCCGAATCACTCGCAGAGGCTATCGTGGTTGGGTGGAAGAACTCTGAAGGCCACTTTGAAAATATGGTCAACCCAGATTGGAGAGATACCGGTGTGAGCGTCTGGATCAGCGAGGATGGGACCGTGTACGCGACGCAGATGTTCTGCGAGTAGGGAGTCAGATCATCAGGAAGATGATGATCGCGGTGGAGATGAGGAACATCGCGATGATGATCCAGCCGCTGGCGCGGATATAGAGCTCGCGCCAGTTGGGCGAGCCGGATGGCTGGGACATAGTCGTACCTACGTCAGGGTGGACTTCAAATGTGGGGTTAAGACTGATCGAGGTCGAAATCCATCGCTGCGTTCGCTACAGCGTAGGCAATGGCGGCGAGCGCACCGTTGATGAACGCGAGCGAGAGCTGGAAGAGGAACGATTCAGAGATAGTGACGATGTAGACGATCGCGGACAGGGAGGCGAAGTAGAGCGCGATCGTGGCGAACGGGAGGGCTTCTGAGAGCGTTGTGAGTGCACTGGTGGAGAGTTGTTCAGAGGATGATTGTCGGAGTAGTACTTGGACAGCAACGAAGATGAGGCTGAGGAGAAGTCCGGTGATCTCGACGACGGTGAGGGCGTCGGACAACACGATGGGCCAGCCAATGGAGAGTAGTGGAAAAAAACTCCCGAACGAGAATTCAAATCAAACGAGACGAGGTAACGCCTGTTTCGACTGTTTCAACTGGAGACTGCGGAGCGGTTGATTTAGCCAGATTCTGCAGGATGGTCCGGATAGGGCCCTCGTCCATCGCAGTAGCTGGAGAGGTGCGTCTGTGTAACGTCGTGGACGATCGCGTCGATCTCCTCTAGACTACGCTTCATCAGCCTCCTCCAGCATCGCGATCGTCTTGTCGAGGGCATCGCGGACGTCGCGCGCCTCTTCGATCGACATCCAGGCCGTGCTGACGAACTCCAATTCTTCTTGCGAGCCTGTGAACTGAATGCCGAGCTCGTAGCCGGTGAACATGACCTTGACGGCGGTCTCGACTTCGATCGGGTTGATCTCCAGCGGACCTGACTGGAACTCACTCCAGCCCTTCAGCCCACTGGTCGTTGGGTGCGTCTCTTTCGTGCCCTCGCTTTCGAGGAACATCTCCCGGTACGTATCGATGTTCTCGAAGTCCTCGCTCTGGTCCGACAGTACAGGGTAGACGGCCGCGCCACTGAGCGCTTCCAAGAAGGTACGTCGACGCGTCATCAGATCTCACCCTCGCGTTGGGCGGTGCGACTCCGAGCGTTCGCGAGCTTCTGTCCGAGTGTCGCTGCTTCGGCGACGGTGACACCGTCGACTTCGGACCAATCGATCGCCTCGAAGAGCGCAACGAGTTGTTCGAGCTGTTCATCTACTTCCGCCGTGCGCCCGTGGGAGTTATCCCGGTCGGACGTATCAGACGTTGTTGCCATTGGTTTGCTCCGGTGGCACGGTCGAGGGCGTCCCTGCGCCCCGGCCACTTTCTAAAGCGACCGTCCCGTGCTCGGCTTCTACTCTGAAGTCCAATCACTTAGGCGTTACTCTGGATAACCAAAGTAACGCCTAAGGCAGATGCTATCGTTCACACTATTATGAGTGGGATTCAAGCCGCTCGCATGAATGAGGAGTACGAGCCGACAGAGAACGACGAGGCTGTACTCGGGGTTCTGAAAGAAGGCCGGGCAAATCCGTTACATATCCGTGAGGAAAGTGGGTTAGCGAAACAGCGCGTGAACGAATCTCTCCAGCGACTCCAGGGAGCAGGGTGGGTCAGAAAGGTGACTCGTGGGCTCTACGAGCTGGTCGAGGATCCGCGAGAGGAGTAGAAGCACTGGGTACAGATGACTGAATCAGTAGTAAGATGTCCAACGTGTGGTTCGATGTGTTCAGGTCAAGCAGATCTGATAACGCACATGACGACCTCGCACGGAGTCTCCCGAATTGATGCTCGGAAGGAACTCGCTGGCACAGACCAGGATGATACTTCAAACCGAGAGGAGATGATAGGGCGATTTAGATCTTTAGCGGAATTGCTTGAAGAACCACCAGCAGAAAGCGATCTAGATACGATATATGGATATTCCCGTGATGACTATATGTCTGAGTTCGGCTCGATGTTCGCTCTTACCGTTGAGGCAGGGCGCAGTAGTATCGATCCAGATGAGTTCAGCCGCAAAACTGATGGATCGACAAAGTACTCCGAGTGGGACTTGGTTACAGAACTGTGGCGTCTACTGGAAAAGTTCGGAGAGGTGTCTGTGAGAACGATGGACAGTGCCGGGAAGTACAGTAGCCAAACCTATCGATATCGGTTCGGGAGTTGGTCAGAGGCTCTTAAAACGGCTTACATCGAAGGGCCGACTCCTTCCGTCGAATCAACGCGAGAACCCATGGAGGCTCACTATGCCGGTAAAGAGTGGCAAGAACTCAGGACAGGGGCGCTAAAACGAGACAATTACGAGTGTCAGGCCTGCGGAAAGACTGAGGAAGATCATCAAGATGAGTTTGGTGTCGGCCTCAATGTTCACCACATAAAAGACATCGCAGAACATGAAGATCCTTCCGAAGCCGATCGGCTAGAAAACTTAGAAACGTTGTGCGTGGAATGTCACGGCAAGGAACACCCTTTCTCAACCAGCTAGAGATCGCGAGCAACTGATTTTGGAGGGCGGTCGCGGTGGGGCGCGCCGGGTCAGGCGCGCCCGTCGGTGCGGTAGTATGCGGGCCCTGAGCGAAGCGAAGGGGCCGGTGTTTTGGAGGGTGAGTCTTTACTCACACGCCTAACGGAGAGTTAGGGGGGTCCCCCCGGATTTCGATCGACTCGGCGAGCCACAGCTAGCGATCGAGACCCGGAACACCTCACAAAACGGACACCTGATCGGCTGGCGCGCGGAACTACTTATAAAGGAACGGAGAGGGTCGTAGTGTTGCCACTCACCTGTCGGGCTCTAGCGGAGGGCGACGTACCTCGAACTGTAGCCCGGCAGCAGCTTCTCGAACTCGAAGCGCGTCGGCTGCATGGAGATCCCGTCAGCCGTCTCGACGCTCGGCACGAACTCCTTCGCGAAGTCGAGCATGTCCTCACCGGCGACCTGGGCCCAGCGCCCGGCGCCCTCCCGGAGGAGCCGCTTCGCGTCTGCCTTCGTCTCCGGCCGGTAGCCCAACACGAGCTCGTCGGCCGCGTCGCCGGGGCGCTCGTCGATGCGCTCGACGTAGTGATCGAGCCAGCGGGACCACGGGTTATCGCCGTCGCCGTGGAGCCGGGCACGAACGAGATCGTCGGCGGCACCGGAGAGGTCCGACTTCACCGCGTCGGCCATGCCGCCGATCTTCTTGACGATCTCCTGGGCGAGATACTTCGATCCGAGCTGCACGTCGCCGTAGGTGTGCTCGACGAGCCCACCGAGTCGATCGAGCGCCTTCCGGACGGTGTCGACGTGGCGGCCGATCCGGTCGGCGAGCTCGGCGGGCGTGAACTCACCGCCGTCGGTGAGCAGCGTGTCCAAGAGCTCGACGTCGGTGTCGTTGACGTTTCCGACGACTGCGTGCAGATGCCGGTCCTGCTGGGCTTCGATCCGCGGGAGCTTGTCCGAGATGACCTTCCGGAACCGCCTCGTCCCAGTGACCTCGAAGTGATCGTCTGAAACGAAGACACCGGAGTCGGGACGGAGCGGGATGTCGCTCCAGGAGAGGACGTTGAGGACGGCCTCGTCGAGCTCGCGCTCCAGGTCGTCGAGGTCGTCCCACTTCACGGAGTGGCGGGACTTCGAGTTCTGGAACGAGGCGCCGATCTTCGGGTTCTCTAAGTTGGTCCCGGCGACGGCGTCGGGATCCTTCATGTGGTAGTGCTTCAGTTCCTTCGCGAGATCGTGACCACCGACGAGCTCCGCGGCGCGATCGTCGCCGATCGTCGCGGTGTGATAGTGACCTTCGCACTCCCGATCGTCGCGGACGGTCTTCGCGTAGCCGCGACGCTCGTTAGCGAGCAGCATCGAGACACGATGCAGCGTGCCGTCGAACGCGTACACCTTCCTGGTCCGCTCCTTCGCGACGCGGACGTACAGCTCGGCGTCGACGATGTTGCTCGACTCGTGGATCCGGTCGGGATCGAAGTCATCAGGACGGATCTGGGTGGGGTTCGAGAAGCGGAACCCCTGCTTCTCGCGGAGCGCCTGCAGCGCCCGGTGGAGGAACTCGGGATAGCGGCCGAACTCGATGTTCGAGCCGTTGTACTCCACGTCGAACCCTTCGATGTCGTGCGGGTTCGAGGGGTTCGAGGCATCGCCGAGACTCCGAAGATCCGGCCACCGCGGGCTGACGGTGAACGTGATCTTCTTGCGACCGCCGTCGGCCTTCGCGTCGGCGTAGGAGTCGTAGGCCTCGGGGAACACCTTCACGAGGTATTCGCGGACGTTCTCGATCCGGAAGCTGGGATCGTCGCGAGGCTCGAGGCCGCTGGCCTTGAACGAGAACTCGACGCCCCACTCCTTGCCGGTCTCGTCTTCCATCGAGGTGCGGAGCGCGCCGTGCTCCTCGAAGTCGTGCTCCTTCTGAAGCGAGTTCAACCCGTAGTACGAGGGGAGTCCCACGTCGTACTTCACGTAGGCCTTGAGCTCGTGGTGGCAGGGATCGATGAAGTGGCGGTCTGAGAACGGATTGTCTGCATCCTCGCCGTCGTTGAGAACCTGTCGTTCGTTGTGCTGACGGAAACTCTCGCAGGTGTAGAGGTGTTCCTGAGGATCCTCGCTGGAGGTGTGGACCTCTCCGCAGAACCGACAGGAGGCCACAGGCTCATCTTGGCACTGGTGCGCCTCGGCGATCCCGGTGGTCGCGAACATCGAACCGCACCAGCGACAGGCGGCAGCGTGGCGAACGTGGTCGCTGTCGCCATCTCGTGAGGAGTCGACCGCCTCGCTGTTGACATCGACTCCGTGGGTGCGGCGACGTCGCCGCTCGGCGGCGGCTTCCACGTCCTCGACCTCGGCCTCGACCGAGTCCTCCTCGTCTGAGGTAACCGGCTCGGCCTCGTCGAGGAAGTCGAAGTCGTCGCTCAAAGCTCCACCTCCTTACGCGGGACGACCACGGCGCCGCGCTCGCCCGCGGTAAACACCGCGATGAGCGGGACCCACGGCTCAGTCACGTCGAGCGGGGGCTCTCCGGGCTCGCGTTCGCCCGGATCGAACACATCGACGGAGGCGTGTTCAGGCGCGATCGCGAGGACGAACCGACCGTCTCGATAGCCGCGGACCGGGACCGTCTCGGACCGCACGCGATCGATGTGGACGCCGTAGATCCGGCGCCGCGGGATCCGCGGCTGGCCGACCGCGTCGTCGACGATCTCCTTCGTGACGGGGTTGGCCGCGACCTTCTCGTCGTCGACCCAGCGCGCGATCGGGCGGCGGAGGACGATCTGATCGAGTCCGGTGTCTCGATCACTCGGCATGGTCGTCCTCTTTCAGCTCTGGGTGCCGTTCTAGCGTCTCACTGTTCCACTTCCAGACCCGCCCACTCCCGTCACACTCCAAGCACGGATCGTTTCCGTCGTGCATGCAGCGCCCCTGAGCGTGGCATAGATCGTCGTAACAACCGACGACCTCGCCGCGACCACGACAGTTGAAGCACTCGATCCACTGGCCGGTTCCGCCGGGGATCTTCACCGGACCGCGATCGCCTTCGTCTCCGGATTGATCGCTCATGCCGATCCCTCGCTACAGTCGACGCAGACGGTCGTTAGGCCCACAACTTCGTACCGAGCACCTTTCGGTATCTTCGACCGGCACGAGGCGCAGACATACGGATTGTGCGGATTGCGATCAACATCTCCGTCGTCTTTCACGCCGACTCACCCCCGTACAGCGCGGCCCGAGCGTCGGGGTCGAACTCGTGGACGCCCTCGTTGGTCCGGTACCAGTCGACGAAGCCGCCAGCGTGCTCACGTGAAACTTCGACTGTCTCTCGCGCCTCGAGGTCCCGGTCGACGGTCCGGAAGCGCACGGTACCGTCGTCATCGGGCTCGGCGCTGTCGTAGAGCGCGAGCCCGTCGACGCCGAGCGCGACGCGGCGCATCTTCTCGCCGTCGACGGCGATCTCGGCGGGGACCTCGTCGAGCGTGAGGAAGCGGTTGAAGACGACCGCGTAGATGTCGGGATCGTCGACGCCGTCCAGGGCGCGGACACGCTCCCAGATTTCGGGGTTGAGCTTCCGATAGCGAGCGAGATGGTGCGTACAGAGCGCGACGTCGCCGCCGAAGTTGGGCCAGGGGACGCGGTACTGCTGCTCGCGGTCGCAGTGGTCGGACTGCTCGCAGGGGTCGTCGGCGTCGACGGCGCCGACGTCGGGCTCGAGTTCGGTTCGGGTCTGCTTCTCGAACGCCTCGCGCCCGTCAGTCGCCATCGGAGTCACCTCCCGAGCGGTCAGTTTCCGTGTGTACTGAGCGGTCGATCAAATCGAGATCGACACAATTCATCGGCCAGTCGCACTCAGGACAGGTTGGTGCCGACGCGCGATGTCCGGGGCCGTAACTCCTCTCTTCGAGGTGGTCGCAGTTCGGGCACTCGCTTCCCCAGCGGCTACCAACTCGTTCAGTATCACTCACAGCGACTCACCTCCGTCGGCGCGGGCGGCGGCATCGACACGCTGTCCGCGGAGGCGGTTCGGCTGGTCGATCGGATCTGGGAACTGAACGTCGACGCCGGCGGCACTCCCGCGACTCACTCGACGGAAGCAGTCGCAGCCGAGACAGCGGTGGGCGCGATCCTGCTCGTCACCGAATACCGACTGAAATCTTTCTGATACGTGGCGGTCGCAGTGGAGGCACCGACCGCCGTCGTCGGAACCGCCGTGAAGGCGGTTCATAGCGCACCACCCGAACGCGGTTTTCGGGCGTTAGATGGTGCTAAGGCTTCTGATAATGGAAACCAGTAAGAATTTTTATGGGACCGCTGAGAGTCGAACTCAGGTCATACGGACCCCATCCGCATAGGATACCACTACCCCACGGTCCCTGTCTGCACCCGAAAAAACGAGAGTCCGGTAATTAAGGACTTCGTTTCACTCGTCGGTCGCTGCCCTCGATATCTCAGACGAGGACGCGCTCCAGCGAGACGACGACCCCCGACTCGGCGTCAGGATCGCCGACCAGCCGGCCGAGACAGACCGCGGCGCCGTCGGGGGTGTGGCAGGCGACGAGCGGGGGATCGCCGTCCCCTTCCGCCTGCTCTCCCTCCGCTGACGCCGAGTCCGCGTCGATGACGCCGGGGGCGTAGACGGGTGCGCCGGTGGCCACGTTGCGGGCGGCAGAGGGCGCGATCGTCACCGACGGGAGGTGAACGAGCGCGTCCTCGGCGGGACGGACGACCTCGCGGAGGAGCGCGTCGTCGCCCTCTTCGGCCCACGCGATCCCATCGGTAAGGTCCTGTAAGGGATGCAGGTCGCTGTCGTCGAACGGGTCGGTGGCGGTGCGGCGGAGGTGGCCCATATGCGCGCCGACCCCCGTCGCGAGGCCGATGTCGTGACACAGTTTCCGGACGTACGTCCCGGACTCACACCGGATCCGGAGGAGCGCCTGCCGGCCGTCGACCTCCAGCACGTCGAGGTCGTGGATCGTGCGACTCCGGAGCCGGCGGGTCACCGCGCTCTTGCGCGGGGGCTTCTGGTAGATCTCCGCCTCGAACTCGGCGACCACGTCGCGGAAGTCCGCCGGGGGCGACCCGTGAAGCTCCAGCACCGAGACGTACTCCTTGCTCCCCTCGAGGAAGACCTGCGCGGCGCGGGTCGCGTCGCCGGTCAGCGTCGGGAGACAGCCGGTGACCTTGGGGTCGAGCGTCCCGGCGTGGGCGACGCCGTCGATCTGGGGTCCGTCCGGGTCCAGCGTCGCCAGCGACTCGTTGATCGCGTCGCGCACCCAGGCGGAGAGCTGGTGGGAGGAGGGGCCGGCGGGCTTGTCGACGTTGACGACGCCGAAGCGAAGCAGTTCCGGGACTGACCGCTCGTCGGGCGGAGACCGGAGGCGATCGCCGTCGCTGCGGTCGGCAGCGGAGCCGTCGTCGGATTCGGTGTCTTCGCCAGATTCGGCGTCGTCGGAGTGTCGAGTCATTCGGAGGTAGTGGCTGGGGCGGTCAGAAGTCGTAGCTCACGCCCTCGATCGGCGCCTGTCCCTCGTCGGTCGCGGGATCGTACGCGTCGACGGTCGCGACGAGGACGTCGATGAACGGCTCCGGTCCCCACCGAGCGGTGTTGTACGCGGCGTCGTAGATCGAGAGGTCGTCGATGTCGATGTCGTAATACTCGCGGTACCGCTTCTTTTCGGAGGCCTCGCGGCGCTGGGTCTCTTCTTTCGCGCTGGCGACGGACTTCGCCTCCCGCTCGGCGATGCGCTCGGCGCGGATCGAGACGGGGGCGTCGAACCAGAACCGGAAGTCCGCGTGGTCCGCGGAGAGCCACCCGGCGAGCCGCGACTCCAACACGAGGTCGTCGCGGGTCGTGGCGATCTCGTGGAGCCGGCGGTCCAGGCCTCGGTCGATCTGGGGGTCCTCCTCCGCGAACTCGTTAAACTCGACGGGCGTCATGTCGCGCTCGGCCGCCATCTCCCGGAAGATGTCGCCGCCGGAGACGTGATCGAGTCCGAGCCGATCGGCGAGCCCCGCGGCGTTCGTGCTCTTCCCGCTCCCAGGCGGGCCGGAGACGGTGATCAACATATCGATACTGCGCGGGTGTCGTTCAAAACGATTGTCGTTCGGCGCGGGTGAATGGGAGAGAGACGCAAGCGTCGGGCCGTCCCTACCGGTCCCGCGTCGCCGCGGTCATCGACCAGACCGCGACCAGTCCGAGCAGGACGGCCGGAATGAGCGGTAAGGCGAGGTACGTCGCGAAAAACGAAAACCCGAGCGCCCCGGCCGCGTACGGGTACACGTAGATGATTCCGGGGATGACGAGGACGCAGGTGAAGAGCACCGCCGTCAGCGCCCATCCCTTCCGGCCGAAGCCGTCGGCCTCGGGCTCGGACGCGGCGGGGTCGTCCCCGCCGCCGGGGACACCCCCGTCCTCGCTGACCTCGTCGGGCACGTGAACGTAGCCGCCGTCGGTGCCCTCGTCCGCGTCGCCGTCGGCTTCAGAGCTCACTGTCGGGTTTAACCACTACCTTGCCAAAGCCCTCACGGTTCTCTATCATCTCGTGTGCGCGGGCGGCCTCGCTCATCGGGAGCGTGTCGCGGACGTGCGGCTCGAACGTGCCGTCCCAGACGAGTTCGAGGACGTCGTCGACCTCGCCGGGCGTCGCCATGGTCGAGCCGATGACGGAGAGCTGGTTCCAGAAGATCCGGTTGAGCCCCGCGTCCGGGTTCGGTCCGGTGGTCGCGCCGCAGGTGACCAGCCGGCCGCCCTTCGCCATCGACTTCAGCGAGTCGGGATAGGTGGCCTCGCCGACGTGGTCGACGACGACGTCGACGCCGCGTCGGCCGGTCAGCTCGGCGACCTCCTCGGCGAAGTCGTTCGCCTCGTAGTCGATGACGTGGTCGGCGCCGCAGTCCTCGGCGTGCGAGAGCTTCTCCTCGGTGGAGGCGGTCGCGAACACCTCACAGCCCGCGTGGTCGGCGATCTGCACCGCGGCGTGGCCGACGCCGCCGGAGGCACCGAGCACGAGCACCTTCTCGCCGGCCTCGACGTCGGCGCGGGTCTGGAGCATCCGCCACGCGGTCTGGAAGACGAGCGAGGCGGAGCCGGCGACTTCCCAGTCGACGCCCGAGGGAACGGGGACGAGGTTCTCGGCGGGGACGGCGGCGCGCTCGGCGTGGACGCCGCGGACGTGCTCGCCGATGATGTGGAACGACGGGCAGAGCGACTCCTCGCCGTGTCGGCAGAACTCGCACTCGCCACAGGAGACGCCGGCGCTCACGGCGACGCGGTCACCGGGCTCGAAGCGAGTCACGCCGTCGCCGACCGACTCGACGACGCCGGCCGCGTCGCTGCCGGGGATGTGTGGCATCTCCAGGTCGATTCCCGGCATGCCGCGTCGCGTCCAGATGTCGAGGTGGTTCAACGCCCCGGCCTTGACGTCGACGAGGACCTCGCCGCGGTCGGGCTCGGGATCCGGGAACTCGCCGTACTCGATCACGTCGCGGTCGCCGTGGGAGTCGAACTGGACGGCCTTCATGGAGCGATCCATCCGCGGCACCCACTAAACAGTACGCCAAACGGAACCGCCGCTCGGGTCTCCCGATCCGTCCCGGCTCCGACGGGGACTCATCCCTCACGTTAACTCCTCACACCCGTGTGAACCGGACGCATTCGTGCCGAGCCTTTCGTGATGTTTAAGTACCGAAAGGGGGACCATACGGATGCACGAACTGCAGGGGCGCCGGGTCCCGAGTCCACGAGGGCGATGATACAACGCGGGTTGCGGTAGCCAAGCCTGGCCCAAGGCGCAGGGTTGCTAACTCTGTGGCGTCACTGCCTCCGGGGTTCGAATCCCCGCCGCAACGCTCGAACGAACCGAGCACCGCCGGATTCGCGCCGGTAGGGCTCACCACAACCAACACATGAGCACGGAAGAATCACAGGACGACTCACCGGAGGAGGAGGAAGACCTCCAGTACTTCGTCCGGATCGGGGGCACTGACCTCGACGGGACGAAGACGGTCGAGCGAAGCCTGTCCGAACTCGACGGCATCGGCACGCGCACGGCGCGGCTGGTCGCCGAGAAGGCCGACGTGGAGCGAAACGCCACGTTCGGGCTCCTCGACGAGGATGACCTCGACGCGGTGGTCGACATCGCCGAGAACCTCGAAGACCACGTTCCGTCGTGGATGACGAACAGACAGAACGACTTCTACTCCGGAGAGACGACGCACCTCGTCGGCACCGACGTCAACGAGAAACGTCGCCACGACATCAACCGGATGAAGATCATCGAATCGTACAAGGGCGTTCGACACAAGCGCGGCCAGAAGGTACGCGGCCAGCGCACGAAGTCCACGGGTCGCTCGGAGGGGACCATCGGGGTCAACGTCGAGGAGATCCGCGAGGAGATGGCGGAAGACGAAGCAGCGGGTGACGAGGAATGAGCACCGGCAAGAACACGAAGGGCTACGAGACGCCGAACCACCCGTACCAGGGCGAGCGCATCGCCGAGGAGTCCGACCTCCTCTCGCGGTACGGTCTGAAGAACAAAGAGGAGTTCTGGCGCGCCCAGTCCGAGCTGCGCAGCATGCGACGCGAGGCGCGTCGCCTGCTCGGCGAGGCCCAGGGTGACGTCGACGCCGCACAGGAGGCCGGCGCGGAGTTCGTTACGCGGCTCCGTCGCATCGGCATCCTCGGCGACAACGACGACATCTCCGCGGTCCTCTCGCTGGACGTGACCGACCTGCTCGAGCGCCGTCTCCAGACGGTCGCCTACCGGCAGGGGTTCGCGTCCTCGACCCAGCAGGCCCGACAGTTCATCGTCCACGGCCACATCACCGTCAACGGCGCACGCGTCACGCGCCCGTCGGTGAAGATCGACGTGGACGACGAGGGTGCCATCGCCTTCGACGAGAACAGCCCGCTCGCGGACGATCTCCACCCCGAGCGCGCGGAGTCACAGGAGTAACCAACCATGAGTGAATCCGAGGACGGAAAGTGGGGCATTGCCCACGTGTACGCGTCGTTCAACAACACGCTCATCACGGTCACCGACGAGACGGGCGCCGAGACGATCGCCAAGTCGTCCGGCGGCACCGTGGTGAAGCAGAACCGCGACGAGGCGTCGCCGTACGCCGCCATGCAGATGGCGGAGGTCGTCGCCGAGCGCGTCAAGGACGCCGGCCTGGAGGGCGTGCACGTTCGCGTGCGCGGCCCCGGCGGCAACCTCAACAAGTCCACCGGTCCCGGTGCGCAGGCGACGATCCGCGCGCTCTCGCGTGCGGGCGTCGAGATCGGCCGGATCGAGGACGTCACGCCCATCCCGCACGACGGGACGAAGGCGCCCAAGAACAAGCGAGTCTGACATGACGGAAGACGATTTCGACGTCCAGTACGTCGAACGGGACGAACGCAGCGCGCGGGTACTGATCCGCGGGCTCACACCGGCGTTCGCCAACGGCATCCGCCGTGCGATGATCGCCGACGTCCCGACGTTCTCGATAGACTCCGTCAGGTTCGTCGAGAACTCCTCCGTCATGTTCGACGAGATGATCGGGCTTCGGCTGGGGCTCGTGCCCCTGACGACGCCGCTCGACGACTTCGAACTCGGCGACGAGGTCACCCTCGCGCTCGACGTCGAAGGACCGGCGACGGCGTACTCCGGTGACATCGAAAGCGCGGACCCGCTCGTCGGAGTCGCCGACGACAACGTCCCGATCATCGAGCTGAAGGAGGGACAGCGGCTGGAGTTCGAGGCCGACGCGGTGCTCGACACCGGCAAGGAGCACGCCAAACATCAGGGCGGCGTCTCCGTCGGCTACCGCCACCTCCAGCGCGTCTCGGTCGAGGGCGACCTCGGCGAGTTCGAAGACGACGAGCCGCGGATCCTCCGCGGCGTCATCGAGACGCCCGACGGGGATATCGAACTCACTGACGAGTTCGACAACGACCTCTCGGAGCGGTTCCCCGGGAAGGAAGTCAGCGTCGAGGATGTCCCCGGCGCGTTCGTCTTCCACATCGAAACGGACGGCTCGTTCGACGTCGAGGAACTACTGCTCCGCGCGATCGACTCCATCGAGGAGCGCGCGGACGAACTACAGACGAAAGTCGCGGTCTAACGTAATGACGGACCTTCAAACCGCACGCTCGGCGCTCGCCCCTGCACGCAGCCGCGGCGCCGCGCTCCGATTCGACGCCGCGTCGGATCGCTTTGTCCTCGAGTCGGGTCGCCCCGACGCCGGGACCGAAAGTGGTTTGAAGGGAGCCGGATTACGCAGGAGTGCACGCAGGGATAGCCAAGTCAGGCCAACGGCGCAGCGTTCAGGGCGCTGTCCTGTAGAGGTCCGCAGGTTCAAATCCTGCTCCCTGCACTCCGTTTTCACTAACTCTCCACTTCAGGAGGGACAGCTATGAGTAGCAAGACGAATCCGAAACTACAGAACCTCATCGCCGATCTGAAGTCGGTCTCGCGCGATTCCGGTGCCAACGTGTGGCAGGATATCGCCGCCCGACTGGAGAAGCCACGGCGCACGCACGCTGAGGTCAACCTGGGCCGTATCGAACGATACGCGCAGGAAGACGAGACGGTCGTCGTCCCCGGCAAGGTGCTGGGCAGCGGTGTGCTCGAAAAGAACGTCACCGTCGCCGCCGTCGACTTCTCGGGAACCGCCCGCACGAAGATCGACCAGGCCGGCGAAGCGGTGTCGCTCGAACAGTTTATCGAACAAAATCCCGAAGGGAGCAACGTCCGGGTGATCCGATGAGTCTCGCGAAAATCGACGCGGACGTCGTCGTCGACGCCCGGGACTGCATCCTCGGTCGCGTCTCGTCGAAGGTCGCACAGCGCGTCCTCGACGGCGAGACGGTCGCCGTCGTCAACGCCGAGCACGCGGTCATCACCGGCAACGAGGAGGCGACGATGGAGACCTACCACAAGCGCGCGGAGCTCGGCTCCGACAGCGGTCCGTACTACCCCAAGCGCCCCGACCGGATCTTCAAGCGTGCCATCCGCGGCATGCTGCCGTACAAGACGGAGGACGGCCGCGAGGCGTTCTCGAACGTACGCGTGTACGTCGGGAACCCCTACGAGCGCGACGAGGACGCCGAGAGCGTCGTCCTCGACGGCACCTCGCTCGACCGCCTCTCGAACATCAAATTCACGACGCTCGGGGACATCTCCGAGTCACTGGGAGCCAACGTCACATGGTAACTAACACCTCAGGCAAGAAGAAGACGGCCGTCGCCCGCGCCACGGTGCGCGACGGCGAGGGTCGCGTTCGCATCAACTCCCAGCCAGTCGAGCTGGTCGAACCGGAGCAGGCGCGGCTCAAGATGCTGGAGCCGTTCCGCATCGCGGGCGAAGAGCTCCGCGCCGACGTCGACATCGACATCAACGTCGAGGGCGGCGGCTTCAGCGGCCAGGCCGACGCGACGCGGACCGCCATCGCGCGCGGTCTCGTCCAGCACCTCGGCGACGCCGAGCTGCGCGACGCGTACATGAACTTCGACCGCACGCTGCTGGTCAACGACGTGCGCCAGTCCGAACCCAAGAAGTGGGGCGGACCCGGTGCGCGCGCTCGCTACCAGAAGTCCTACCGCTGAGGTGATCCAGTCATGATGATCCCCGTCCGGTGTTTCACGTGCGGCAACGTCGTGGGTGAACACTGGGAGGAGTTCAAGGAGCGCGCCCGCGAGGGCGACGAGGACCCCGGCGAGGTCCTCGACGAGCTCGGTGTCGATCGACACTGCTGCCGCCGGATGATGGTCAGCCACCGCGACCTCGTCGACGTCGTCTCGCCGTACCAGTAACCCATGTCAGAACAGCGATACAATCGATACGAGAAGGCACGAATTCTCGGCGCGCGAGCGCTGCAGGTGTCCTACGGGGCACCCGTGCTGATCGAGACGGACCAGACGGAGCCCATCCTCGTCGCCGCCGAGGAGTACGACGCGGGTGCGCTTCCGTTCACCGTTCGGAGGGAGTCCAACTGATGACCCGAATCACCAGCATCTCACTGCGTCGCGTGCTCGACTCGCGCGGAAACCCCACCGTCGAGGCCGACGTGCTCACCGAGTCCGGCGGCTTCGGCCGCGGGGCGGCGCCCAGCGGGGCCTCGACGGGCGAGTACGAGGCGATCGAACTGCCAGCGAACGAGTCCATCGTGAAGGCCCGCGAGCACGCGGTCCCTCGCCTCGAAGGCGTGTACGCTGGCGACCAGCGCGCCGTCGACAACGCGCTTCGCGCCGCCGACGGCACGGACGACTTCTCCGCGATCGGCGCCAACAGCGCCGTCGCCATCTCGATGGCGGCCGCGAAGGCCGCCGCCGACGTGCTCGGTGCGCCGCTGTACCAGCACCTCGGGGGCGCGTTCCGCGGCGAGAACTTCCCCGTTCCGCTCGGCAACGTCGTCGGCGGCGGGGAACACGCCAAGGAGGCGACCCACATCCAGGAGTTCCTCGCGGCGCCCGTCGGCGCGCCCAGCGTCTCGGAGGCCGTCTTCGCGAACGCCGCGGTCCACGCGGCGGTCGCGGATGTGCTCGACGAGCGCGGCGTGCCGGCCGCGAAGGGCGACGAGGGCGCGTGGGCGCCCCCCATCTCGGACGCCGACGCGTTCGAGGTCGTCGACGAGGCGGTCGACCGCGTCGAGGAGGACGTGGGCTTCGAGATCCGCTTCGGGCTCGACATGGCGGCCGCCGAGCTGTACGACGACGATCGAGAGGCGTACGTCTACGGCGACGAGACCAAATCCGCCGACGAGCAGGTGGAGTACGTCGCCGGTCTCGTCGACGAGTACGACCTCGCGTACGTCGAGGACCCGCTCGACGAGAACGACTACGAGGCGTTCGCGGAGCTGACCGACCTGGTCGGCGACCGGACGCTGATCTGCGGCGACGACCTGTTCGTCACCAACGTCGAGCGGCTCCAGGACGGGATCGACGTGGGCGCGGCCAACAGCATCCTGATCAAGCCGAACCAGATCGGGACGCTGTCGGACACGTTCGACGCGGTCGAACTCGCCACCCGCAACGGGTACGAGACGGTCATCTCCCACCGTTCGGGCGAGACCGAAGACACCACCATCGCACACCTCGCTGTGGCGACCGACGCCGGGTTCATCAAGACCGGCACGGTCGGCGGCGAGCGAACCGCCAAGCTGAACGAACTGATCCGCATCGCGGACGACGCGGTATGACGGGTCCACACCACGCATGAGCGAAGACAACGACGCGGTCGAACTCGACGACGACGCGGAGACCGAGGCGGTCGACGCGGCGGTCGAGGAGGAGGCCGACACGACCGAGGAACCGACCGCCGACGCGGCCGCCGACGGGGCGTCCGCCGACGCCGAACCTGAGGCACCCGCCGACGCCGAGAGCGAGGCGGCCGCCGAGGCCGACGCGGGCGACGACGCCGAAGACGAGGAGGACGCCTCCCCGTTCGACGACGACGTCATGCCCGACGACGACGTCGACCTGCTGATCCCGGTCGAGGACTACCTCTCCGCCGGTGTCCACATCGGGACCCAGCAGAAGACGAAGGACATGGAGCGGTTCATCCACCGCGTCCGCGACGACGGCCTGTACGTGCTCGACGTGAGCACGACGGACCAGCGGATCCGCACCGCTGCGGACTTCCTCGAGAACTACGACCCCGAGCAGATCCTCGTCACGTCCTCGCGGCAGTACGGTCGGTTCCCGGCCGAGAAGTTCGCGGACGCCATCGGCGCCCGCGCCCGCACGGGGCGCTTCATCCCCGGCACGCTGACGAACCCCGACTACGCCGGCTACATCGAGCCGGACGTCGTCGTGGTGACCGACCCGATCGGCGACGCGCAGGCCGTCAAGGAGGCCATCACCGTCGGCATCCCGGTCATCGCGATGTGCGACTCCAACAACCAGCTGTCGAACGTTGACCTCGTCATCCCGACGAACAACAAGGGTCGACGCGCGCTGTCGGTCGTCTACTGGCTCCTCGCCAACGAGACGCTCGACCGCCGCGGCTCCGACACCGTGTTCGCCCTCGACGACTTCGAGGACGAACTGTAAGTCGGTCTTCGACGTCGAGTTCGACTTTTCCGACCGCTCAATCCCTAAGCTTCTGCTACGGCTGTCGCTCTCGTCGTGAAAAATCATCGGCGTGGTGCGGCGATCCGAAGCGTTGCGACGGAACGCGACTCGTTCCGCGGTTCTCAGAGGATGTCCGGCGTGTACGGGTACGAGTAGATCTTCCCGTCGTTGGCCTTCAGCGTGGCTATCAGGACTAACACCAGGTCGATCAGTCCGATAAGCGGGAGGAGCAGGAACCCGACGAGCACGACCGTCAGAAATCCGGAGATGATCATCGCGACGAAGATGATCAGTTGGAAGTTGAGCGAGTTCTTGGCGTTCTGTTTGACGAGTTCGTCGTCGTCGTCCGCGAGTATCAGGAACAGCAGCGGTCCCAAGAACGACGCGATGAGCGCCGATGCGTGCGAGAGGGCAGCGAGAGTCGTATCTCCCGTTACGGTTTCCGAAGTGGTTGACTCTGATTGGGTGGACATGTACGCGGATATCTCGGAGTTGACTGATAAGTATTGGGTCCCCAACCCGTTCGATCACCGATACGTCGATGTCGTCGAGAAGCGCTCACGAGGGTGGATCTCCCCGAGCGCGGAGAGACGGGGACGGCGAAGACGAGCGAGCGCTTCAGCCGCGCGCCGGAGCGTGCCGAGTCACTCGTCCGGCTTCGATGATCGCTCCCCCTCGTCCGGCACGTCGTGGATCCACCGCCCCTCTATCTCCCGGTTCGCCAAGACGACGCGGTCGCCGGAATCCGTGTCGATCCGGGTCTTTCGGAGTTCGATGGCGGCGACAGTTCCCGTCACGCCCTTCGCTTCGACGCGGTAGCCCGGATTGAAGTCGGGGTCGCGCAGGAGGTAGACGCCCGCCACCGTGTCCTCGATCATCTCGGAGAGCGCGTACGAGACGCCCAACGCGATGAAGCCGACCGCGGTACCCAGACTCGCCGCGATGTCGCCCATGCCGACGACCTTCAGGAACGTCAACGCGACGCCGAACCACAGGAAGATGGACACGAGCGTGACGATGAGATCGCCTACCAACTCGCGGTCGCCGGTGTAGATTCGATCGATCGACGACCGGACGAGCGTGAGGACGATTCGGACCGTCACGTACGCCAGCGCGAGGAAGACCAGTCCCGAGAGCAGCCGCGGGAGCGCGACCGCCAGCCCCTCGGCGAAGTTCGTGAGCGACCGCGTCAGAAGCGACGGGAGCGTCGTCATGGCGCGCACGACGGCGGCCGTCGGTGAAAAGCTGGCGGGGTCGGAACCGCTTGCCGTCCCGCGTCGGCCGGCCGTCCGCGCCGTCGACCGGACAAGCGCAACGCCTGTAAGCACGCGGAGAGAGGGAGTTCGTATGACCGTCTGTGAAGCGCCGGGGAAGGTGTACCTCTTCGGCGAACACGCCGTCGTCTACGGCGAGCCCGCCGTGCCGGCGGCGATCGAGCGACGCGCCGCGGTGACCGCCGAGCCCCGACCCGACGACCACGTCCGCGTCGAGGCCGAGGACCTCTCGCTCGACGGGTTCACCGTGGAGTACTCCGGGGAGACGAGCGACCGCCCCGACGTCGACGTGCCGACCCCCCTGGTCGAGGCCGCGATGGGGTACGTCGACGCCGCGGTCGAACAGGCGCGGGACGCCGCCGACGCGCCCGACGCCGGCTTCGACATCACCGTCGAGAGCGACATTCCGCTCGGGGCCGGACTCGGCTCCTCGGCGGCCGTCGTGGTCGCAGGGATCGACGCCGCGACCCGCGCGCTCGGGGAGCCGCTCGACCGCCGCGAGTTGGCCGACCGAGCGTACCGCGCGGAGTACGCGGTGCAGGACGGGCAGGCCTCCCGCGCCGACACCTTCTGCTCGACGATGGGCGGGGCGGTCCGCGTCGAGGGCGACGACTGCGAGCCGATCGACGCGCCGAACCTCCCGTTCGTCGTCGGCTTCGACGGCGGCGCCGGCGACACCGGCGAGCTGGTCGCCGGCGTCGGCGCGCTCCGCGAGGAGTACGGGTTCGCCGCCGACACCGTCGAGTCGGTCGGCGACGTGGTGCGGACCGGCGAAGAACTCCTCGCCGACGCCGACCCCGAGGACGAGCCGTCGCGGGATCTGCTCGCAGAACTTGGCGAGCTGATGGACTTCAACCACGGGCTGTTAGCCGCGCTCGGCGTCTCCGCGCGCTCGCTCGACGCGATGGTGTGGGCCGCCCGGGACGCGGGCGCCCACGGCGCGAAACTCACCGGCGCCGGCGGCGGCGGCTGTATCGTCGCGCTCGACGCGAGCGACGCGACGGAGACGGCGCTCTCCTTCACGCAGGGCTGTGAGGAGGCGTTCCGCGCGGAACTGGCGACGGAAGGCGTTCGAGTGGTGGAGCCGTGACGGGTGACGGCACCGCCTCCGACGACGCCTTCGGATCAGCCGCCGAAACGCCCCCCGTCGTCCTCAAGCTCGGCGGGAGCCTGATCACGGAGAAGGACCGCCCGGAGACGATCGACGACGACGCCCTCGCCGCGGCCTGCGACGCGGTCGCGGACGCGCTCGCCGACGACGCGGTCGACCGGCTCGTCGTCGTTCACGGAGGCGGAAGCTTCGGTCACCACCACGCCAGCGAACACGGCGTCTCGACGACTGAAGGGACCGACGAAGTCGGCGCGGTGATGGATATTCACGGCGCGATGACGACGCTGAACCGGGCGGTCCTCGACCGGCTCCACGAGCGAGACGTGCCGGCGGTGCCGGTCCACCCGCTCTCCCTTTCGGCTCGCCCGGCGGGAGCCGACGGCGGCCTCGACCTGCCGCTCTCCTCGACGGCGACGCTGCTCGGCGAGGGGTTCGTTCCGGTGCTCCACGGCGACGGCGTCGCGACCGCCGGCGAGGGAGTCACCGTCGTCTCCGGCGACGAACTGGTGGTCGAACTCGCGACGGGGCTCGGCGCTCGGCGGGTCGGCGTCTGCTCGACGGTGCCGGGCGTCCTCGACGGCGGCGGCGACGTGATCCCGGTCATCGACTCGTTCGACGCGGTCGCCGACGCGCTCGGCGCGAGCGACGCGACCGACGTGTCCGGCGGGATGGCCGCGAAGGTCCGAGAGCTACTCGCGCTCGACGCGCCGGCGTACGTGTTCGGCGCCGCGGGGCTGGCGCCGTTCCTGCGGGGCGAGGACGCCGGAACCCGGATCGACTGAACGGCCTCCCCGCGCCGCGAGGGCGGGGACAGAACCCTTATTCGACCCACGGCCCTCCCTCCGAGTATGAACGAAGCGGACGTGCGGGAGCGGCTCGCGGCCGTGCGGGACCCCGACCTCGGCGACGACATCGTCTCGCTCGGCCTCGTGAACGACGTCGAAGTCGACGAGGGGGAGGTTCGCGTCTCGCTCGCGCTCGGCGCCCCCTTCTCCCCGAACGAGTCGGCCATCGCCGACGACGTGCGATCGGCGCTCGCGGACACCGGACTCGACGTGGAGCTGTCGGCGTCGATCCCGGCCGACCTGGCGCCGGACGAGCAGGTGTTGTCGGGGGTGAAAAACGTGATCGCGGTCGCCTCCGGGAAGGGCGGGGTCGGTAAGTCGACGATGGCGGTCAACCTCGCGGCGGGGCTCTCGGAACTCGGCGCCCGCGTCGGGCTGTTCGACGCCGACGTGTACGGTCCCAACGTCCCCCGGATGGTGTCGGCGGAGGAGCGTCCGCAGACGGACGGCGAGACGATCGTCCCGCCCGAGCGGTTCGGCGTGAAGCTGATGAGCATGGACTTCCTCACCGGTGAGGACGACCCCGTCATCTGGCGCGGCCCGATGGTCCACAAGATCATCACCCAGCTCGTCGAGGACGTGGAGTGGGGTGAACTCGACTACCTCGTGATGGACCTGCCGCCGGGGACCGGCGACACCCAGCTCACGATCCTCCAGACGCTCCCGCTGACGGGCGCCGTGATCGTCACGACCCCCCAAGAGGTCGCGCTCGACGACGCGGTGAAGGGGCTCCGAATGTTCGGCAAACACGACACGAACGTGCTCGGGATCGCCGAGAACATGGCCGGGTTCCGGTGTCCGGACTGCGGCGGCTTCCACGAGATCTTCGGCTCCGGCGGCGGGAAGGCGCTGGCACAGGAGCACGAACTGCCTTTCCTGGGCGGCGTCCCGCTCGATCCCGCGGTCCGGACCGGCGGCGACGACGGCCAGCCGGTGGTCTTAGAGGACGGCGAGACCGCGGACGCGTTCCGAGTGATCGTGGAGAACGTCGCGAACAACGCCGGGGTCGTGCGCCGACGCGGGGTGAGCGAGGGGCAATGAGCGGGGACGGTGGAGACGACGGAGACGACGAGGATGACGGAGACGACGGAGGGAACGTTGACGGCGGCGGTGAAGGCGGTGGCGGCGACCAAGACGCCGACCCCGCCGACCCCCTCGACGCCGCCGGCGTCGACCCGGTCGTCCCGGAGTCGGCCGCGGACGCGGCCGCCGGTGAGTTCCTCGACGACGCCGAGGTTCGCGCGTTCCTCCGCGACGTCGCCGCCGACGTGCGCGGTGACAGCTCCGAGAGCAAACAGCTCTCCGCGATCCTCTACCGCGTGTCGGACCTGTACGATCCCGACGAGCAGACCTCGCCGGAGGAGATCTACCTCAACGTCCGACACATCATGCAGATCAAAGAACAGGGCGGGATCGAGCGGTAGACCGCTGTCCGCGCGGGGGTGGCCGCGACGGTGACCGCATCGGAGTGTCCGCGCCGGGGTGGCGAGCGGCCACCCGGCAGAGCGCAACGACTTTCCTGTGGCACGGTAAACGGTGGGTATGGACTGGCCACACGACCCCGACGGCGAGCAGGGCAGCGAGGGCATGCGGCAGTACGGGCACGCGGTGCTCGCGAAGAAGATCGACGAGGAGGCGGACTTCCCGCTGTCGGCCGCCGACTACGTCGACCAGTACGGAGACCACCCGATCCGGATCGACTACGAGACGGTCGTCTCCGTCGAGGAGATCTTCGAGGGCGTCGAGAAAGAGGAGTTCGCGGACTTCGTCGAGTTCCACCAGGAACTCGGGCGGGCGATGCGCGAGAACGGCTACTGGTTCTACGAGGGCGCCGAGCAGTTCGTCGACGGCAGCGCCTGAGCGCCGCTTTTCAGTTCACCGCCGATCCGAGTTTCACACCGTCACGGACTCCCGCCGGCGATCTCCGTTCGGTTTCTGATCTCTATCCGACCTTCGATCCGGGGATCGATCCCGTGTTCGCGGGCGTAGTCGGCGAGCACTTCGTACTGGATGTCTCCCTCGTCGATCCGGTGGCGCTGCGCGAGCGTCGGGAACTCGTGGTCGGAGTGGAGGAGGTACTCCGAGACGGCGACCGTGTAGCGCGCCTCGGGGTCGATCGGCTCGCCGCCGACGGTGGCCTCCAGAAGCAGTTCGGCGTCGGCGTCCCAGACCACTCGGGCGTTCGAGACGTGGCCGTGCCACCAGTCGTCCTCGCCGAAGTCCACGTCCGGCGCGGCCATCTCGCGGAGCACGTCTCGAAGCTCCGCACCCGTGACTGAGGCGAGCACCACGGGCTCCTCGAACGGGATCAGGCTGATCAGGTCGGCCTTCGTCACGTCGCCGTGCCACGGGTCGCCCTGTCGGAGTCCCCCCGCGTTCGAGAGCCCCACGTCGGCGTCGAGCGCCCACCGGAACGCGTCGGCGACGAAGTTGCCGACGCGGCACTCCCCGCCGTGGACGATCTCTCCAGTCCGCTCGATCGGCTCGTCGACGCGGTCGACGACCTCGCCGAGGTCGGCTGCGGCCATCCGCTCTTCGAGCGCGGCTCGGAGTTCGGCGACCGGCTCGGCGCCGTCCGGCTCGTGAAGGGTCGCGGTGGGAACGGGAGACTCGCCGCTGGCGGCACCTCCCGCTCCGTCGAAGTCGATCTCGACGACGGCCTCGCCGTTGACGCCGGGACGGACCAGCAGGGTGTCGGCAACCCGCTCGTTGCGCGGGCTGTGGATGTGGCCGCCGAGGATCACGTCCACGTCGAGGTCGCGGGCGAGGTCGTCGTCGCCCGCGCCGAGGTGCGAGAGGACGACGGCGTGGTCCAACGCCTCACCGCGCTCCGCGACGTCGGCACGCATCTCGTCGAGCGCGTCGCCCGCGGCGACGACGGGGTCGTCGAACGTGAGATCGGCGGCCATCGGGTTCAGCGAGTCGGTCGCGGGGTCGGTGACGCCGACGAAGCCGACCACGGCGCCGTCGATCCGGCGGACGGTCCACGGGACGACGCCCTCGTCGCGGCCGAAGGGATCGCCGTGCTCGTCGCGGACGTTCGCGGAGACGAACGTCGCGGTGGCGTCGTCGACGAGCCCGCGGAGCGGGTCCGGTCCGTAGTCGAACTCGTGGTTGCCGAACGTGTCGAGGTGCGTGTCGGTCGCGGCGTAGAAATCGAGGACCTGCCGGCCGGTCGCGACCAGCGAGAGGACGCCCGGAGCGGTGGTGTCGCCGGTGGCGACGACCGCCGCGTCGGGACCGGCGAGGTCGCGGATCCGACCGGCGAGGCGGGCCGCCCGCTCGGGGGCGTCGAAGACGTTCTCGATGTCGGAGTAGTGAACGAGACGGACCATTCGATGTGCGAGGGGTGGGCCGAGTAACGCTTAAAAAACGCGGTGTTCGGGCGGTGCACCGCCGTCGAGGCGCGGCGCGGTCGGCAGACCTGTCCGTCGGGGTGCGGTCGGCAGATCAGTCTCCCCGTCGCGAACCCCGCGAGGGGAGCGGGGCCGACCTCCGTGAGCCCCGCTCGCACACGCGCAGGACATTGAAAGCGCTTTTATGGATGTCCGGACTACGTCGCTTCACAGCCTCTGCGGGGTTGATGATGTGCCGTGCCGTTAGGGACCGACCACGGTACGAGCACGCGAGCCCGCGCGGAGGATAGGTGAACAACATATGCCCGTTTACGTAGACTACGAAACCCCAGCCGACCTCGCCGAGCGATCGCTTGAGGCGCTCGAGGTCGCCCGAGACACCGGTACCGTGAAGAAAGGAACGAACGAGACCACGAAGGCCGTCGAGCGCGGCAACGCGGACCTCGTCATCGTCGCCGAAGACGTCTCCCCCGAGGAGATCGTGATGCACCTCCCCGAACTCGCAGAGGAGAAGGGTATCCCGGTCGTCTTCGTCGACACGCAGGACGAAGTCGGTCACGCCGCCGGCCTCGAAGTCGGTTCGGCCGCCGCCGCCATCATCGACGCCGGCGACGCCGACGACGACGTCGAGGACATCGGCGAGAAGGTCGCGGAGCTTCGATAACCACCCATGAGCGCAGAAGAGGGCACCGGCGACTCGACGACCGCGGAGGTCATCGAGGTCGTCGGCAAGACCGGGATGCACGGCGAGGCCATGCAGGTCAAGTGCCGCATCCAGGAAGGATCGAACCAGGGCCGGATCATCACCCGGAACGTCCTGGGTCCCGTCCGCATGGGCGACGTGCTCCAGCTCCGGGAGACCCAGCGCGACGCCGACTCCATCGGAGGGCGATAACCAATGGTCGAGACACGAACCTGCGACTACACCGGCGAGGAGATCGAGCCCGGCACGGGCACGATGTACGTCAAGAAGGACGGACAGATCCTCCACTTCGTCGACTCGAAGGCGGAGAAGAACTACTTCCTCGGCCGCGAGGCTCGCGACCTCGAGTGGACCGAAGAGGGTCGCGACCACGGGGGCGAGTAGATGAGCCACCACGACGAGCGAACCTTCGTGATGGTCAAGCCCGACGGCGTCCAACGCGGCCTCATCGGCGATATCGTCTCTCGCTTCGAGGAGCGCGGGCTGAAGCTCGTCGGCGGGAAGTTCATGCAGATCGACGAGGACCTCGCTCACGATCACTACGGCGAACACGAGGGCAAGCCGTTCTTCGACGGCCTCGTCGACTTCATCACCTCCGGCCCCGTCTTCGCGATGGTGTGGGAGGGCGCGGACGCGACCCGACAGGTCCGCGCGATGGTCGGCGAGACCGACCCCGCCGAGTCCGCCCCGGGCACGATCCGCGGCGACTTCGGCTTAGACCTCGGTCACAACGTGATCCACGCGTCGGACCACGAGGACGAGGGCGCCAACGAGCGCGAGATCGACCTGTTCTTCGACGAGGACGAACTCGTCGACTACGGCCTCGACACCGCCGCGTGGGTGTACGAGGACGAGCAGCACTGACCGGCGACGGCGCGTTTCGGTTTCTTCGACGCCGCGTTCCCGCGAGCGGTAGCTATTCCGACACACCACGTTTCCGGTGAAATCACGTCTGAAATTCGGCGACTGCGGGAGGAACACCGCTAACTGGAAGTTATAAATCCGACCGCAACGGGCGACGACGACTCAGTCGGACAGCGCCACGATCCGACCGTCCTCAGTGACGACGAGCACCTCCGCGCTCCCGTCGCCGGTCACGTCGGCGAACAGCGGCCCAGCGTACACGACGGCGCGACCGACGTTGCCGCGAGCGATCGCTTCGCCCTGCTGGTTCAGCACGAGCACGCCCCCGTTCCGGTTCACCACCGCCGGTTCGGGCGAGCCGTCGCCGTCGACGTCGGCGACACCGGGCGCGTTCACCCGCGTGTCGCCGCCGTACTGCTGTTTCCAGACGACCTCGCCGTCGAGCAGGTCGACCGCCCAGATGCTCCCGCTCCCGCCGACGTAGACCCGACCGGGGTCCGCGTCACCGACGGTGACGGGGAGGTCCTGGAGTGAGACCTCAATGCGGGTCCCGCCGTCGGCGACGTCGATCATCTCCAAGTTCCCGTTCGTCCCGCCGAGGGCGAGCACCGGGCCGTCCCGCGAGTCGGCCGCTGTCCAGCTGAGGGGCGTGACCGACGGCGTGGTCGTCCACCGGGCGTCGCCGGTCGCGTCGAGCAGGCTGATCGAGCGCTCGCCCTCAGTCGCGGTCGCGACCGCGAGCCCGCGGGCGGTCTCGTCGTCCGCCGCGTCACTCCCGGCGTCGCCGGAGTCGCCGAAGTCGACGACCAGCGGTCGGCGATCCACCGGCGCGTCGAGGTCGGTCTCGAAGGCCGTCTCTCCGTCGGCGTCGACGGCGCGGACCCTCCCGTCGGTCGTGACCGCGGCTATCTCGGCGTCGCCGTCGCCGTCGAGGTCGCCGATCGCCGGGCGGAGTCCGCCCGGGCCACCGAGGTCGACGGCGAACCGCTCGGTGCCGTCGGTCGGATCGAGAACGACGAGGGAGCCCGACTCGGTCGTGAACGCGACCGCCTCCTCGTCGCCGAGCGTGCCGGTGGCCAGCCCGCTCGTCGCGGGAGGATCGGTTCCGTCGCCCTCACCGGCAGTCCCGTTCCCGGAGACGGGCGTCGTCCACTCCACGTCGCCGCCCACCGCGGTGGCGCGTATCGTCCGGTCCCCGTCTGCGACCGTCTGCTGGAGGACGAGCGGGTCGCCGTCCATGGTGGCGACGACCGCGCCGCTGCCGTCGTCGCCGGCGACGGGTTCCGACTCCCAGACGACTTCGGCGTCGATCGTGGCGTCGTCGACGCCGACGAACGCGAAGAGGGCGACTCCGACACCGGTCGCGCCGCCGGCCAACAGGATCAGGCTCGCGAACAGAACGCGGCGGTCCATTACCGTGGGGTTCGGTCGTCACGGTCATACTCCTGTCGGATGCGGCGGGGTGGGACGCGGTAGCGCGACGGTCGGCGGCGACCTCCTTCAGTGTGGCTGCGGGGCGGACTACAGCAGCGTGGCGACGCGGTCCGCGTGCGCCGAGCCGACGCGGTCGCGGAGAGCGTCGAGGTCGCGCTCGCCGTTGGCGTTCACGAGGTAGACCGCGCCGGCCGGTCCACCGTACGCCCCGTGGAAGTCGTAGACGAAGCCGTACACGTCGGCAGCGGCGGCGGTGTCGGTCTCGCGAGCGATCGCCACCTGTTCGTGGACGTTGTACTCGACGAGCCGGTTCCGGACGCCGGGGCCGCCCTCGTCTCCGGTGGTGTCACCGACCTCGTCGGCGTCGATCACGTCACCCGCAGCGAGCGCGTCTAGCCCGTCCTCGATGATCGGGACGAGATCCGCCACGTCGGCTCTGACACCGGGTTCCGCGGGGAACTCGCCCGTCCGGACCGCGGACAGGGCCGCACCGACCGCGCCGCATCCGGTGTGGCCGACGACCGCGAGCGCGTCCGTGCCGGTGTAGGCGAGCGGGTACGCGACGCTGCCCGCGAGCACGCGCTCGCCGTCGACGCGGTCGCCAACGCGGTTCCCGATGTTGCCGGCGGTGAAGAGAAATCCCGGCCGATCGACCGCCCACATGCCCTCTTGGGACACGCGGGAGTCCGAGCAACAGACCGAGACGACCGGGGGTCGCTGGCCGTCGCGCTGGTCCGCGAAGGCGTCCGCAGCGAGCGACGCGACGTGCTCGTCGTTGCGGGCGAGGAGTTCGGTCAGAAGATCGCGGCCCATACCGTCGACTCGGTCCCGAGTTTGAAAAGGGAGACGGACGGGGCGAGAATCGGGAGCGGAACGTAAGCGGACGGTTCGAAGGCGCTTAGGCGATCAGGCCGACGATCTGCACCAGGAACCCGACGACGAAGACGGCGATCAGAGCGACCGTCGCCACCACGACCGCGGGCGCGAGGATCTCGTTGTCCTGATCGAGCGCGAGCGACTCCATGTCTTGCATGCGAGAACCGTCGTCGCGACGGGCTTTGAACGCTTCGCTCGGGAGAGCGGTTGGTCCGGGCGGACACCTTGGTCCGAGCGAACGCCGACGCCGGTTCGGGGCGACAGCGAACGCCGATTCGCGCGATCCGGCGTCCCACGGCTTATGCCAACGGTTCTCACGACATGCGCGCACACACATCTCCCATCACTTATACGGGCGAGCGTCATACTACCTGTATGAGCGAAGAATCCGGGCGTCGGAACCTCCGAATGCCCAACGACGACGAAGTGTTCGCCGTGGTGACGGAACACCTCGGCGGAAACCACGTGCGACTGCGCTGCGTCGACGGCGAGACCCGTATGGGCCGGATCCCCGGCCGCATGAAGTACCGGACCTGGATCAGCGAGGGCGACGTGGTCCTCGCGGAGCCGTGGGACTGGCAGGACGAGAAGGCGAACGTCGAGTGGCGGTACGACGACGACGACGCGGACCAGCTCCGGCGCGAAGGCCACATCCAGTAACGCCGCGACGCGGTGTCGACGAGGTGTTCTTTTAAACCCGAGCGACGGTCTCGAGTTCGGCTCGCTATCGGCTGAACTCGATCGCCGCGCCCTGTCCGAAGCCGACGCAGAGCGTCGCGAGCCCGCGGTCGGCGTCCCGCTTTTGCATCTCGTGGATCAGCGTGACGGGGAGGCGCGCGCCGGAGGCGCCGAGCGGGTGGCCGAGCGCGATAGCGCCGCCGTTGACGTTGTACTGTTCCTCGTCGACGCCGAGTTCGCGCCGCGCGTACTCGCACTGGGAGGCGAACGCCTCGTTGAGCTCCACGAGGTCGTAGTCGTCGATGGTCCGACCGGCGCGGTCGAGCAGGCCGCGCGTCGCGGGCACCGGGCCGATCCCCATCACGGTGGGGTCGACGCCGGCGACGTTGTTCGTGCCGACCTCCGCGAGCACGTCGAGGCCGTGGTCCTCAGCGAACGCCTTGCTCGTGACGAGCGTCAGCGACGCGCCGTCCGATATCTGCGAGGAGTTTCCAGCCGTGACTGTGCCGTCTCCCGTGAACGCGGGCGAGAGTCCGGAGAGCTTCTCGGCGGTCGTGTCCGGGCGGATCCCCTCGTCTTCCTCGACGAGCCCGTCGTCGGTCTCCACCGGGACGATCTCGTCGTCGAAGCGGCCCGACTCGGTCGCCTCGGCGGCGCGCTGGTGGCTCCGCGCGGCGTACTCGTCCTGCGCCTCGCGGCTCACGTCGTACTCCTCGGCGACCTTCTCGGCGGTCATCCCCATCTGGAGCTGAAAGACGTTGTACGTCTCGGAGAGCTCCGGGTGGAGGTGCTGGTAGGAGTCGCCGTCCATCGGCACGCGGCTCATGTTCTCGACCCCGCCGGCGATGACGCAGTCGCGGTTCCCGGCCGCGATCGCGTCCGACGCCGAGATGACCGCCTGCATCGAGGAGGCGCACCAGCGGTTGATCGAGGTGGCAGGGACCGACTCACCGAGGTCCGAGAGGAGTGCGATGACGCGAGCGACGTTGTTGTCCTGTTCCGTCCGCTGCTGGGCGACCCCCCACATCAGGTCGTCGACGTGGTCGCTCGTCAGCCCCGTCTCCGCGAGCGTGTGGTCGATGAGGCGCGTGGAGAGATCCTCGCTGCGGACGTCCGCGTAGACGCCCCCGTCACGTCCCTGCGGCGTCCGGTACGCGGCGGCGATAACCGGCGTGGTCTCGTCTGTCATGAACGATCACTGGTCGGTCAGGAACTTAAAACGGCGTGGAACCCGGAGAAATCCGACCGGAGTTTACCGTTTATTCGCTGAGGAGGTTCTCGCCGGTCATCTCGTCGGGCCGATCGATCCCGATCAGGTCCACGAGCGTCGGGGCGATGTCGCACAGCGAGCCGCCCTCTCGGATCGCATGTCCGCCGTCGTCGCCGTCGGGAGCCAGATAAACGAGCGGCACCGGATTGAACGTGTGGGCGGTGTGGGGATCCTCGGGGGTGCCCATGTCGTCGGCGTTGCCGTGGTCGGCCGTCACGACGGCGTGGCCGCCCGCGTCGGCGACCGCGTCGAGGAGCCGATCGAGTTGGGCGTCCACCGCCTCGACCGCCTCGACCGCGGCGTCGAAGTCGCCGGTGTGGCCGACCATGTCCGGGTTCGCGTAGTTGAGGACCAGCAGTTCCGGGTCGTCGGCCTCGATGATCCCGACCGCCTCGTCGGTCAGTTCCGGGGCCGACATCTCCGGCTGGAGGTCGTACGTCGGCACGTCCGGGCTCTCGACGATCTCGCGCATCTCGCCGGGGAACTCCACCTCGCGCCCGCCGTTGAGGAAGTACGTCACGTGCGGGTACTTCTCCGACTCGGCGATTCGGAGCTGGGTCAGGCCAGCGTCGGAGACGACCTCGCCGATGGTGTTCTCGGGCATCTCCGGCGGAAACGCGACCGGGAACTCGAACGTCTCGTCGTACTCGGTCATCGTGGTCATCCGGACGTCGGGCTGGTCGAGGTCGAACGCCCAGTCGGGGCGCGTGTCGGTGAGCATCCTGACCAGCTGCCGAGCGCGATCCGCCCGGAAGTTGAAGAAGACGACCGCGTCACCGTCGGCGAGCGCGGGCCCGCCGTCGACGAGCGTCGGCTCGATGAACTCGTCGGTCTCGCCGCGGGCGTGGGCCTCGGTCGCGGCCTCGACCGCCGTCTCGGCCTCGTGGGGCGCCTCGTGCTCGACGATGGCGTCGTACGCCTTCTTCGTCCGATCCCAGTTCTCGTCGCGGTCCATCGCGTGGTAGCGCCCCGTCACGGTCGCGACGTGGCCCGTCCCGCGCTCGTCCGCCTTCGCCGTCACGTCCGCGAGGAACCGGTCGGCGATCTCTGGGGCGGTGTCGCGACCGTCGGTGAACGCGTGGCTCGTCGCGGGCACCCCGGCGTCGGCGGCGGCGTCGATCAGCGCGAGCAGGTGCTCGACGTCGGAGTGAACCCCGCCGTCGGAGACGAGCCCCATGAAGTGGACCCGCCCCCCGGTCGCGTCGACGTGGTCGAGCGCGCCGGCGATGGCGTCGTTGTCCGAGAGAGATCCCTCCGCGAGGGCGTCGGAAATGCGGGTGTACGCCTGCTTGACGACTCGTCCCGCGCCGATGTTCAGGTGGCCGACCTCGGAGTTCCCCATCTGGCCCTCCGGGAGCCCCACGCGTCGCCCGTGGACGGTGAGCCGCCCGTTCGCGCCGCGCTCGGTCGCGGCGTCGAACGCCGGCGTGTCGGCAGCCGCGACCGCGTCTCGGCCCGCCGGCCGGCCCGACGGGTCGACCGTCTCGCCGCCCTCGCTGTCGCCCGCGCCGTCTCCGGCGTCTCCGTCCGCTCCACCGCCGAGACCCCATCCGTCGAGAATGATGAGCGCCGTTTCCATACCGTCAGTTCCCGATGGCGGGGTAACTACCCTTCGCTCCGGTCGACCGCCGAGAGGGGTTGCCCGCCCAGTGGGAGGTGATCGACCGGTCGACCCCCTGGGGCGATCGGCCTTCTGCGGCGATCGGCTCTCCCGCCGGAAGTCAGCCTTATCACGCTGCGACGCTAACCATACGTTAATGGACTCCGCGGTACTGCTCAATCTCCTCGGCAACGAGAACCGGCGGCGCATCCTCCGGCTACTCGCCACCAAGCCCTGTTACGTCACGGAGATTTCGGAGTACCTCGACGTGAGCCCGAAGGCGGTCATCGACCACCTGCGGAAGCTGGAGGAGGCCGGACTCATCGAGTCGACCACCGACGACCAGCGCCGCAAATACTTCCGCATCACGCGGAGCCTCCGGCTGGAGGTGAGCGTCTCCCCGTACGGCTTCGGGGCGAAGAGCGCGTACCCCGCGAAGAACAGCTTCGACATGGCGGCGCGGTGTCAACACCTCTCGATAGAGATCCCCGACGGCACCGAGTCATCGAGCGATCTGGCGGAACTCGCCGGCGAGTTCGACCGGCTCCAGAACCTCGACCAGGAGCTGTCGCTGGCCCAGCGGTGGGTGCAGGGCCGCGTGGAGGACACGCTCGCGGAGATCGACGAGCGACTCGGCACCGAGTCGGACAGCCGATTCTTCGCGGCGGTCCTCGCCGCGCTGGTCGAGACCGACGGCACCCCCGCGGCGGTCGCGGACGAGGTCGGCGCCCGCGAGGAGACGGTCGGTGACGCCCTCCAGCGGCTGGCAGACGTAGGGGTCGTCGCTCGCGACGGGTCCGACGACGTGGACCGCTTCCGGATTCGGTAGGGGCCGTCGACGACCGAGTCGTCGCCGATCGGTCGGTCGAGGGCGTCGGTCGGGGGGCGGCTCCGCGGGGAACCGATCCCTGCACGACCGACCGCTTTCGGAACCTTTTGGCGCGCTCCCGGGAGAGGTCGATACGTGAGCCGAGCACGGAATCTCGCGTTGTTCATGGTCCTCGCCGCCGTCTGGGGCTCCGCGTTCATGGCGATCAAGGCCGGGCTGGCGTACTTCCCGCCCGTCCTGTTCGCCGCATTCAGATACGACGTCGCCGGTGTCGTCATGCTCGCGTACGCGGCGTACGTCGTCGACGACCCGATCCCTCGCGGGCGCGACGAGTGGACCGTCGTCGCCGTCGGGGCGACGCTGGTCATCGCCGCCTACCACGCGTTCCTCTTCATCGGCGAGAGCGACCCGGCGGTGACGAGCGCGGTCGCCGCCGTCATCGTCAGCCTCTCGCCCGTCCTGACGACCGTCTTCGCGCGCGCCTTCCTCCCCTCCGAGCGGCTGACGGTCGTCGGCGTGATCGGCCTCGTCGTCGGCCTCGTCGGGGCGGTCGTGCTGGCCGCGCCGGACCCGAGCAACCTCGCCGGCGGCGGGACGGTCCCGAAGCTGCTCGTGCTGTTCGCGGCCGCGTCGTTCGCGCTCGGATCGGTCCTCATGCGCGCGTCCGACGACGACCTCCCGATCGAGACGATGGAGGCGTGGTCGATGCTGCTTGGAGCCGCCCTGATGCACCTGCTTTCGGTCGGGCTCGGCGAGTCGGTCGCCGACGTGGCGTGGACCGCCGAGGCGATGCTCGCGCTCGGCTACCTCTCGATCGCCGCCAGCGGGCTCGGCTTCCTCATCTACTTCGATCTGCTCGACCGGCTCGGTCCGATCGAGATCAACCTCGTCTCGTACGTCGCTCCGGTGTTCGCCGCGGTCTCAGGGTGGCTATTCCTACGGGAGGCGATCACCCTCAACACCGTCGCGGGCTTCCTGATCATCTGCGTCGGCTTCGCGCTGGTGAAGCGGGAGGCGTTCCGGGACGCGCTCCGCGAGTACGGCGTGATCGGATGATCGAACGCGTTCGGCGCCGAGCCCGCCGACCCAACAGACACTTATGAGCGCCGAAACGACACCGGGCACATGTCTGCCCCCGACCGATCGAGTCGAACGAGCGGAATCGCCGGCGGCGCGGCGGGCGGCGCCGTCGCGTACGTCCTCGGCTACCTGGTCGTGTACGTGACGCAGAGCAACCGGATCGAGGAGACCCTCTCGGGGATCAACTTCTTCGCCGACCTGTTCGGCGGCGACCCGATCCCGATCTGGAAGGCCGTCGGGTGGATGTTCTACAACGCCCACTTCGTCGAGACCGTGTTCCAGATCGGCGGCGTGGAGTCCCGGAACTTCATCACGGGGGCCGACGGCGGGGCGGTGACGCTGCTCTACGTTCTCCCGCCGCTCCTCCTCCTCGTCGCCGGCGTCGTCGCCGGTCGAGCCGCGGGAGCGTCCGATCCGGCTGAGGGGGCGAAGGCCGGGGCGTTCGTCCTCGCCGGGTACCTCCCGCTCGCGGTGATCGGGGCGTTCCTGTTCCGGTATGCCGGCGGAGAGGCCGCCCCCGACGTCATCACCGCCGTGCTGCTCGCCGGCGCCGTCTACCCGGCCGTCTTCGGCGCGATCGGCGGGGCGGCCTCGTCGCTTTTGAGCGACTGAGTTCGAAGAACAGGCCCGCTGTCCCAGTCAGCGTCGTCTCCCAGACCGTCAGTACTCCGCGTCCTCGGGGTCGATCCGGTCGCCGTACTCCCGCGCGGGATCGACGGGGCGCCCCTCGTCGGTCTCCGGCGCGACGTAGTCGATGAACGCTTCGGCGTCCGGCTCCCGAACGCGGACCGCGACGTCGATCTCGCCGAGTTCGTCCGGCTCGCCGACCGCGAAGTTGACGACGCCCTCGAACGCCGCCTGCTTTTTGAGCGAGAAGTCGAACCCCTCGTCGGTGCTGTTCTGTAAGAACACCCGCCGGGCCGTGTCGAGGATCTCCTGTTCGTGGAGCACGTCCGAAAAGGCGTCGAGCTCGTGCGCCTCGGCGACTAACATTCCGTTCTCGTGGACCGGCTCCGCGTCGGGGAACACGTTTCTGATCGCGTCGGCGACCCGATCGGTCACCTCGGTGTCGTTGACGGGGGCCTCGATCCGCACGTCGACGCTGTAGATCACGAGCCGTCACCTCCGGGGTTCGCGGTCGCGGGGTTCACATTCGCGTCGCCGTCTCCTCCCTCCTCGTCCGCGACGCCGAGCACCTCGCGGACGCGGCGTCGGAACGCCGCCAGCGTCCCGGTGTTGTCGATCTCGACGTCGGCTCGGTCGAGGGTCTCGCCGAGTCCGAGATCGAGTTCGCGGGCGTCGCGCTCGCGGAGCGCATCCAGGTCGGAGTCGGAGTCGTCGCGCCCGCGCTCGTCGAGTCGCTCGGCGCGGAGTTCGAAGGGCGCGCGGACCGCCACCAGCGTGAAGTCGTCGCCGAAGGCGTCCCGGAAGCGCTCCAGTTCGACGGTCGAGCGGAGGCCGTCGACGAGGACGGCCTCGTGCTCGCTTTCGGCCGCCGCCTCCCGGATCAGCGGGAGCGTCCGGGCGGCGATTGCGTCGTCACCCTCCTCCTCGCGGAGCGCGCCCGCGATCCGACCGTGGTGTTCGGCCGGGTCGAGCCCGCGTCGGCGGCACTCCGCCCGGATCACGTCGCCCATGACGACGACCGGGATCCCCGCCTCCTCGGCCACGTTCGCCGCCTCCCCTTTCCCGCTGCCGGGGAGGCCGACGGTTCCGATAACGTTCATTGGCGGCGAGTAGTCCCGTCGCAGACTTAGGTCTGCTGTTGGGGCGCGAGCGATATCGGCGCGAACCGTCGGCGTTTTTGGCGCTGGGTGTGAGACCTTCGAGTGAGGGCACATAGCTCAGCCCGGATAGAGCGTCGGACTTCTAATCCGACGGTCGTGGGTTCGAATCCCACTGTGCCCGTTCGTTCTCAGTGTGGCCGGCGGTGCCCCTCACAAGACGTGGGACGTCGCGTTCCGGATGACGCTCGAAAGCGAGGCGTCGACCGAGTCGGTCAGGGAAACGCTCGTCACCGAGTCCGCCTGGAAAGTCGCTTCGGGACGATTTATAAATCCGCCTCAGTCCGCCACGCTCGGCGTCCCGAGGTACTCCTCGTTGACCTCGTACTCGCCGTCGTCGTTCTCGATCAGGTACTCGCCGTAGTAGGGGACGCGGTTCGCCACCACCTCTTCGAACGTCTCGGCGATCTCGTCGCGACTCATCTCGCCCATCGATCGGAGGTCGTCGTTGCGGTTGAGACAGCCCTTTAAATATCCCTCGTGGGTGACGCGGACGCGGCCGCAGTTGGCACAGAAGTTCTCGTTCTCGACGGGGTCGACGATTTCGACCATGCCGCCGGCGTCGGCATCGCCGCCCTCGCTGTGGCCGTCCTCGCCGCCCTCGCCCGTCCCGCCCACGAAGTACCGCTTCCGGTCGTGCATCTCGCGGCGCTCGACGCGGTCGGCCTTCTCGGTGAGCCAGTCGTGGACGCGCCCGATGTCGACGTTCCACTCCGGCTTCCCGGTCAGCTCCGGCATGTACTGGATGAGTTGGAGCTGCAGCCCCTCGTTGTCGGCGACGTGCTCGACCATCTCCTCGACGTAGCCCGCGGTGTGCGTGAACACGACCATGTTGAGCTTCACGGGGGAGAGCCCGGCGTCGACGGCGGCCATAACGCCTTTTAAAACCTGATCGTAGGCGCCGGACTTGGTGACTTCCGCGAAGTCGTCGGGGTCGAGCGCGTCCTGCGAGACGTTCACGCGGTCGAGCCCGGCGGCCTTCAGGTCCGCGGCGCGGCCGGGGAGGAAGGTCCCGTTCGTCGTCATCGAGGTCTCCATCGAGTCGGGCGTGCGCTCGATGATCTCCTCCAGGTCCTGCCGGAGCATCGGTTCGCCGCCGGTGAACTTCACCGAGTCGACGCCGTACCCCTCGACGACCTCCAGGAAGCGGACCACGTCGTCGGCGCTCATCTCGTCGTCGCTCGGCTCCATCGGTCCCCGCGTGTCGCCTAACCCCTCGTTGTGACAGTAGACGCAGTCGAAGTTACACCGGTCGGTGAGCGAGATCCGCACCCCCGTCACCTCCCGTCCGAAGTCGTCCGCGAGTGGACCGGCCATGCCCGAACGGAGCCGCCGCGTTCGCTTAAATATCTGGGTCGATCGTGCGTGTACGTGACGTAGATCGGTTACGTTCCGTCCGTCCCGTTCGTGTTTCCGGTCTCGTCTTCACCCGTGGTCGCACCCTGACCCGGGGACTCGGCGCGCTCGGCGATAGCGATCCGGAGCCCGTCGCTGGCGACCTCGACGTCGCCGTCGAACCCCGCCTCTCGGACGCTTCGGGCCATCTCGCGCTCGCGGCCCCCGGTGTGCGGGTACAGGTGCGAGAGGAGCAGCGTGTCGACGTCGACGCCCGCGAGCGACTCGCCGAGCGTCGTCGGGGTCGGGTGATTCGACACGTCGACGTCGTCGGGGAACGAGCAGTCGTGGACCAACAGGTCGCTCCCGTCGGCGAACGACGCCATGCCCGCGAACGCCTCGGTGTCCCCGGAGAGCGTGAGCGGGCCGTCCGCGGGGTCGGCGTCGGCGCTCGGCGGCGAGAACCGGTAGGCAAACCCCGCCATCGAGTGGCGCGTCTCGCGGGCGGTCACGCCGAACCCGGCCGCGTCGAAGTCTCTAGAACCAGATATCTCTCGGACCGCCAGGTCGATCCGCCCGTCGAGGTACTCGTGGACGTCGAGGAGTCCGTCGAGAAGCGACGTGGTCCCCGCGGGCCCCACGACCTCCAGGTGTTCCTCGCCGGCCAGCCATCGGGCCTTTATCAGGGGGAGCAGCGCCGCGACGTGGTCGAGGTGGTGGTGCGTCAGGAGGACGGTCGAAACTCCCTCGTAGCCGGTCTCGGTGCCGGCCAGTCGCTGGAGGACGCCGCTGCCGCAGTCGACGAGCAGGGAGCGGTCGCCGTCGTCGAGGAGGTAGCCCGCCTGCGCGCGGGCCGGGACCGGCATCGCGCTGCCGGACCCGAGGACGGTGAGTTCCATGGTCGTACGCCCGTGCGCCCAGCCACCTAACTCGGTCGGACCGCGAGGCAGTTTTGTCGGACCGTGAGGCCGTTTTATCGGACCGCGAGACAACACACCGGGACCGCGACCGAATCGATCGCGGCGCCCTCGACCGTGACTGGGGCGTCGCAGTCCCGGAGATTTTCGCCCTGATAATTGGAGAGGAGGGCTCATAAACCGGATCCGGATAACTCGGGCATGAGTAGTCAGGGAACTCACCGAAACGGCGAGCGCGGCGTCGACGACGACGTCCGCGCGACCGTCGACGGCGACGAGCTGCTGAACGATTTAGGAATCGACGCGGCGGAGATCGACCGACGGAAGGAGTACACTCGGTTCGACGAGGGCGACGCCACTCGGCTCTCGTCGATCGCGGACGACGTCGACGCCGTCGCGGACGACATCGTCGACGACTTCTACGACCACATCGACTCCGACCCGGAGGTCCGGGAGGTGCTCGATCGGTCCTCGCTCCCCATGCCGGCGCTCGTCGCCGGCCAGCGCCGGTATCTCACCGGGCTCGTGGACGGCGAGTACGGGCGGGACTACTTCGCCGACCGGGCGCGCGTGGGGCGGCTCCACGACCTGCTCGGGCTGGAGCCCGACGCGTACCTCGGGCAGTACGCGGTGTACTACGAGGGGCTCTTCGACGTGCTGGCCGAGCGGGCGATCGGCGGGGAGTCCACCGCCGCCGACGGTACGGAGAACGGAGCGAGCGACGACGCCGCCGCGGCGGTCGAGCAGTTCCGGGAGGAAGCGCTGTCGGTGCTCAAGGCGTTCCTCCTCGACCAACAGCTCGCGATCGACACGTACGTCGCTTCGTACGTCGCGGAGGCGGAACGCGAGACTCGCCGCCAGCGAGAGCTCTCGCAGCGAGTCGCCGCGCAGATCGGCGAGCCGGCGGCGGCGCTCCGCGAGACCACCGTGGAGGTCGCCGAGGAGAGCGACCGGATCGACGACCTCGCCGGCGGGCAGTCGGAGCGCATGGACGAGCTCTCGCGGGAGGCCAACGAGATGACCGCGACCGTCGAGGAGGTCGCCGCGACCGCCGACGAGGTGGCCGCGACCAGCGACGACGCCGCCGACCTCGCCGCCGAGGGCGTCGACGCCGCCGGCGACGCCGCCGAGGCGATGGCGGAGATCCGGGAGGCCACCGAGTCCGTCCGCGAGGAGATGACCGAGCTGCAAGAGCAGGTCGACGAGATCCGCGGCGTTACCGACGTGATCGGCGACGTGGCGGAGCAGACGAACCTGCTCGCGCTGAACGCCTCCATCGAGGCCGCCCGCGCCGGCGAGGCCGGGTCTGGGTTCGAAGTCGTCGCCGACGAGGTGAAGTCGCTCGCGCAGGACGCCAGCGACCACGCCGCCGACATCGAGGAGACGGTCGAGGAGGTGGCCGACAGCGGCGAGTCGACGCTCGACGAACTCGAACGCGTCGCCGACCGGGTCGCGGAGGGGACGGGACAGGTCGACGAGGCGGTCGAGCGGTTAGAGGCGATCGAGAGCGCGGTCGTCGACGCCTCCGACGGGATCGCCGAGGTGTCGGACGCGATGGACTCGCAGGCGAGTTCCGTCGAGGAGGTGGCCGCCATGGTCGACGACTCGGCGGACTCGGCGGACACGATCGCCGAGAGCGCGAGCGAGATCGCCGCCGCGACGGACCGACAACGCGAGCGCGTCGAGGATATCGCCGACTCAGCGTCGAAGCTGACGGAGTAGGACGCCACCGCCGGGGGCGTCTCAGGCCGGCTACTTGATCAGGAACACCGAGACGCTCGCGTCGTCGGCCACGCGGTCGGAGACGCTCCCGAGCGACCGGATCCGCTCGCGGGGCGACTTCCCTTCGGGACTCATCACGATCACGTCGATCCCGTGCTCGTCGGCGTAGTCGACGATCTCGGTGTCCGGCGTTCCCTCCGCCACGTGGCTCTCGACGTCGATCCCCGCCGCCTCGGCGCGGTCGGCGACCGCGGCGACGGCGTCCTCGCCCTGCGATTCGAGGTCGGCGACGACCTCGTCGTGGAGGTCGCCGGAGTTCGCGGTGGCGATACGCCGGTCGACGACGTACAGCGCGTGGATCGTCGCGTCGTGGTCGGTCGCCAGCCGAACCGCGTGATCGAGCGCGCGGTCGACCGCCTCGCTTCCGTCGGTCGGCACCAGTAGGTCGTCGTACATGGTCGACCGTTCGGTCCGACGTCAAATAACGGTACGCCCTCGTCTCCGGACGCCGACAACGCGAACCGCCGGCTCGTCGCCGCCGCTCGGCGGCGTGGCAACCCCTCTCGCGCAAGCGAACGGTTTTTGCGTCGACCGACTGGAGGAGACGTATGGACGAGGACACCCCCCGAACGGACGGCGGGACCGAGCGCGCCGACGGCGAGCCGACCGAGGACGTCGCGCTCGACCCGTGGGGGTCGGCGTCGGTCGGCGACTACGCGGACCTGTTCGAGGAGTTCGGCATCGAGGCGTTCGACGACGTCGCCGACGACGTGACGGACCCGCACTACCTGATGCGCCGCGGCGTCATCTTCGGCCACCGCGAGTACGACGCGGTCGCCGAGGCGATGGCGAACGACGAACCGTTCGCCGCGCTCTCCGGGTTCATGCCCACCGGCGACCCCCACATCGGTCACAAGCTCGTGTTCGACGAGATCATCTGGCACCAACGGCAGGGCGGCGACGCGTTCGGGCTGATCGCCGACCTGGAGGCCCACTCCGCCCGAGGCATGTCGTGGGACGAAATCGACGAGCACGCGCGCAACTACCTCCTGAGCCTCCTCGCGCTGGGCTTCGACGCCGAGTCGGGAGAGATCTACCGCCAGTCCGACAACCGCGAGGTGCAGGACCTGGGGTTCGAGTTGGGGTCGAAGGCGAACTTCTCGGAGTTCGAGGCGATCTACGGCTTCGACGGCGAGACCAACATCTCGCACATGCAGAGCGTGATCACCCAGACCGCGGACATCCTCTACCCCCAACTCGTCGACGAGCCGAAACCCACCGTCATTCCGGTCGGCCCCGACCAAGACCCCCACGTCCGCCTGACTCGCGACTTGGCGACCCGCGTGCGCTACTTCAAGGTGACCGAGGCGTTCGCCTCCTTCGAACTCGACGACGACGAGCGGCAGCTCGTCCGAGCCGCCTACGACGCGCTCGCGGCGGGAAGTGAGGGTGACGACGACGAGGTCGACGACGCCGAGACCGACGTGCGCTGTGAGGACGCCGCCGAGTGGCTCGCGGACTACGAGCCGCCCGAATCGGTCTCCGAGGCGAAAGCCGGCGCCCTCGACAAGCTCCGCGCGGGCGGCAAGGAGCCGCTCCGCCCCCGCGTGCGCTTCTTCGACCGCAGCGCCACCGACGAGGCGTTCGAGGCGCTGATCGAGGCCGTGGAGGGGGAAAAGCGCGTGTTCGAGGGCCACGTCGACGCGTTCGACCTCACCCGCGACGAGGCCGAGTCGCTGGCGCGGGAGGTCGAGATCGACCACGACGGGTTCGGCTTCCGCCAGCCCTCCTCGATCTACCACCGGTTCATGACCGGGCTCACCGGCGGGAAGATGTCCTCGTCGATCCCGGCGAGCCACATCTCGCTGCTCGACGACCCCGAGGACGGCTACGACAAGGTCCGGGCGGCGACGACCGGCGGG